>JAEEGL013697244.1_pt1 | contig 13159 bp, 7 predicted proteins | sample 9134231 | NCBI WGS metagenome assembly JAEEGL01 (sample SAMN16246548, study PRJNA631951) | gut metagenome | biome: gut microbiome; feature: rumen; material: fiber-attached | host: Bos | place: Iran: Karaj | collected 2018-10
CGATTTGATTCAAAACTTGATTTGGTAAGATTAGCCGTCTGCACCCAAAAAGCATCTTCATTTAAAGTTACTTTTGCATGGACATAACTCGTTCACATTTGTTCATCAGAGCGAAGCTCGATATTTTTGTCTCATGAAAAATAATTTTGTAATTCACGAAATGTATTTCCATACTCTTGATATTTATTATTTTCTAGAATTATCTGAACTGGAACTCAGCGATTTGAAATATCTTGGAAACGAGTTTTGAAGAATTTATTGGTGAAATCATATGTCTCGAGTTTTAGGTATTTATCAGTATTTTTTAGAAATTCTCAATAACTAGAATACAAGTCATTACTTGGTCACTGAAGTATCGTTCATGGAATCACTTTCAGATTTTCCAAAAAATTTTCAGAATTAAATTCCTCTTTTTGTGGTTGCTTTCCATATCATGGTCACCATTTCACATCGATTAAAAAAAATATGACTAGCACAAAAATTACTAACAAAATAGCGGCTCAATTTTCTTTCCAAAAATTTTTCATTCAACATCATTCAGATAAACAATACTCTATTAAATAATTATTCTCAAAATTCAAACAAAAAAAGCTGACTAAAACAGTCAGCCTAATTTTACAGATTCATAATAACAGGCTCTCCTGTCATCATCACACGTTCGATTGCAGATGGAAATCTCTTTACTACACCAGGCACATCCCAAATACCACAATAATCAGCACCCGTTTCTGCACAAGTTGACCTTTGACAACCAACGAGACGAAGAGGATTTTCTGAATAAACTACAGATCCTTCTGGAATCTTAAAGTTTGGATCTGTTGGTGTATAAAGAGTAACATAATCACCGATTAGAATAGGTTTCCCACACCAAGGACAAATAATTGTCATTTTTTCGACACAGTCCAAACAATAAGGAACCAAGTTACCTGGCCTATAAACGATTCTCAATGTACATTTCTCATTCTTAATGCGAACCTTTTTCTTTAATTTTGATTCATGCCCACACCCACAAATAATTTTTTTTGGTTTCAACCAAGAAATCAAATTTTTCAATTTTTTCATAATTTTATTAGTTTTTATTCGTTATTGTAATAACTATTTAGCAACACAATGCAATACTTATAAAATCAAAAAAAGCTGATCATCACGACCAGCTTTTTATATTTTTTCGGATTGATTACATTCTTTCATGGAAAGTTCTCTTAATTACCTCTAATTGATGAGCTTTTGATAATCTTACAAAGTTAACTGCATATCCTGAAACTCTAATAGTCAATTGTGGATAATTTTCTGGATGTTCGTATGCATCCATCAGCGTTTCTCTATTGAGTACATTTACATTTAAGTGATGAGCATTTTTATTGAAATATCCATTAAGCATTCCTACTAAATTTGTAATTTGTTCTTCTTTGTTTGCTCCAAGTGAAGCTGGCACAATTGAGAATGTATTTGAAATACCATCTTGAGAATAATGATAATCAAGTTTAGCTACTGAATTTAATGAAGCAATTGCTCATGAATGATCTCTTCCATGCATTGGGTTAGCTCCGGGAGCAAATGGTTCTCCTGCTTTTCTTCCATCAGGAGTAGATCCTGTATTTTTTCCATACATTACATTTGAAGTAATTGTAAGAAGTGATAATGTAGGATTTGCATTTTTATAAGCCTTATGTTTAGATAGTTCTGACATAAAATATTCTTGAATTTCTCTTCACATCAAGTCTACTCTATCATCGTCATTTCCAAACATTGGGTACTCTCCTTCTATTTCAAAATCTTTAGCTAATCAGTTTTCATCTCTAACTGCTTTTACTTTTGCATATTTGATAGCTGAAAGAGAATCAAGTACAACTGACATTCCAGCGATTCCATAAGCGATATCAATTCCGCATCCAGAATCTATGAAAGCCATTTGAGCTTTTTCATAGTAATATTTGTCATGCATATAGTGAATAATATACATAGCTTTTGCATAAACTCTAGCTGTATTAGCCATAGCTTTTTTGAAGTTTTCATATACTTTGTCGAAATTTAGAGTTCAGTCTTCGTTATCACAGTTATCAAACAATGAAGCATCCATCACTTGAACTCATTCATCTTCTTCCCTACCACCATTGATAGCTAAAAGAAGAGTTTTTGCTAAATTACATCTAGCACCAAAATGCTGAATTCTTTTTCAAATTTCTTGATATGAAACACAGCATGCAATTCCATAATCATCTCCTCATCTCACTGATTTCATCAAGTTATCGTTTTCATATTGAATTGATGAAGTGTCGATAGAAACCTGAGCACAGAATTTTCTAAATCCCTCTGGCAATTGGTCTGACCAAAGAACTGTTAGATTTGGCTCTGGTGATGGTCCAAGGTTATAAAGAGTTTGTAAAAATCTGAATGAAGTTTTGGTAACTTTTACTTTACCATCCGAGAAAATCCCTCCGATTGATTCAGTGACCCAAGTAGGATCTCATCCAAATACGTCATCATAACTTCCCATTCTAAGGTGTCTTACTAGTCTAAGCTTCATCACAAAATGATCAATCATTTCTTGAGCTTCACTTTCAGTAATTTTTCAGTCTTTTAAATCTTTTTCGATAAAAATATCCAAGAATGAAGAAACATTTCCTAGAGACATTGCCGCTCCGTCTTGTTCTTTTACTCCAGAAAGATAAGCAAAATAAACCCATTGAATAGCTTCTTGAGCTGTTTCAGCTGGTCTAGTTACATCAAATCCATAACTTTTTGCCATTTCAGCGATATCATTAAGTGCATTAATCTGCATAGAAATTTCTTCTCTAAGCCTGACCTTAGCATCATCCATTTCTCATTCAATAGCCAAGAAATCAGCTTTCTTTTCTTCGATAAGCCTAGCTGTTCCATAAAGAGCTAATCTTCTGTAATCTCCGATAATTCTACCTCTAGCATAATTATCAGGAAGTCCAGTCAAAACATGCTTTGATCTGTAAGTTCTAATTTCAGGGTCATATGCTGAGAATACAGCATCATTGTGATTTTTGGCATATTTAAAGATTTCTTTTACTCTAGGATCAAGTTCAAGTCATCTTTCATTAAGAGCCTTTTCTACTACTCTCACTCCTCCAAATGGTTTAATTGCTCTTTTGAGAGGTTCATCAGTTTGAAGTCAAACGATAGTTTCCAAGTTTTTATCAATATAACCTGGCTTATGAGAGGTAATAGTTGAAATAGTAGATGGATCAGCAGATCTGAGTCCATTATTATCTCTCTCCTCTTTGAGATATTCACGACACTTATCCCAGAGTTTTTTTGTTTTCTCTGTTGGACCTGCAAGAAATGAAGCATCTCCCTCATATGGAGTAATGTTGTCGTAAACAAATTGTCTTACATTTATAGACATCGTGTTCATTGTAAGGAAATAAAATTTTTAATTATATATTAGAATATAATCAGCTCCTAAAAAAATTTTCGCGCGACTTCGGTTGTATTAAATTCCAACTTATCTTCAAGTTTAATAATTCAACATTCTCTATTTTGTCAAATTTATTTTCTATATTCATTTAAGACTGAAGCAATGGAGATGAATAATTCTGATCAATCACTACAAGAGCAGCATTTCGATATGGACCAAATCTAGGACAAGGATATCCATCACTACCCATTTGACTATTACATCTCCATGAAAATACATTTTCTAAGCTATTAAATGTATCTTTAGTAGTAATTTTTCCATATATAAAATACTTATTACGTAACGCACCTTCATTTGCAGATTTTACATTTCAATTTACAATAAAGTTTCACTGAATTGCCGAAGCTACTGCTAACACATCAGAAAAATCTCCATTATAATCATTAAGAATATCTACATCTTCAGAATCAATAGATCAATCTTTATTCAAATCCATCCAATAATTACATTTATCAAAATTAATTCGCGTACAGTTTTCTCCACCATTATTTTCACATTCTTCTATTTGGCTAATACATCCTGCAACTTTTCCACTAAATTCTGTCGAATCAGTTATTCAATTACTTAAAGCGATAGCATTTATATTAAAATCATTAACATTTTTCGTCGTATCAATAAATCCTTTATCATCAATTACAAATTTTTTAGCATCAGTTTCATCTATCAATAAATCTCCACTCAAAATAAATATATCATAATATTTATCACTATTATCAGCCCCACTCATTGGAAGAATTGTAACACTTCAATTCTTTACTATTAAAGTTTTTCATTCATCTTTTATATTTTTAGCTTGATATGCATCCACTTCTCCATCTTTTAAACACAATATATCACCCACTGAACCTAAATTATCCGGAATATTATCAAGCCACTTTCATCTACATAATAGTTCAGATCTCCTTCTCGCATAATTCATCATCGTAATATTACTAACACTCTTCGTTCCAAAATATTGCATTTTTGTACTACTTTGATTTCATAGCCCTCAAAATTTTGTATCTCATCCTATTCCAAGATCACTTATTCACATTATTCATTCAATCACTATTTTAAGTAACATATCCTCAAATGAAATATTATTACATGATAGCTCTACTCATGACACATTATTTTTATACACAACTCCAGTTCAAACAACAGAAAAAACATTTGCTAATCAACCACTTTGCACTGCCTTTACAAGTTCTTTCATTCACGTCAACGTAGGATGCTCAGATCTACATCAAGCCAACCCTATTCATCAATTAGTATCATATACAAATCATACTGGATATTTGTTATTAAGCCTCACAAATGTTCACATTAACTTTGATCCAGATTCTATAGAAATAAACTTGTTGTTATCATTAGCATCATATTCTACTCACATAACAAGAATTCACGTTTGTCATGAATATACGTGTTGCAGACTTCCATAATATCCATATCCATCTGCCTCAAATTCATTTCTCACCATCGCTGCACACACCTTATAATCGCATTTTTCACAAATCTTATAAGTACTTCCTCATTCTTCACAATCTTTTAAAGCTGCCTGATATCATGAATAAGCACATACTGTATATATTCATCATGTAACCTCAAGTCATTCCAATCCTGTTAAACCCTTCCATGTCTCATTATCCAATGGCCACAATCTCTCTCATCTCTCTGCATTATAATAAAATCACTTAACCTTACTTCTACACTCATAATCTTGAGTATTTGAAGAATCTGTCGTTACAGTATATAACTCCGTATTATCTTCAGATAAATCTCCTCATATTCAATTAGAGAAATACAAAAATCCTCAAAAATCATTTCAATTATCAGCAAAATGCACATACATCATATTATCTGCCATCTTATCTTTTGATAATGCATAGATTTGTTGTAATCCTGTTAAATTAAATTTTATTGCTGCCGATGTAAAAAGCGGACAAAACAATCATAAAGAAAATACAGTCAATCCAATTTTCAATAACAAGTTTTTTTTCATTTTTGTATAAAGAAAAGTAAAAAATTTTCCTCACAAAATTATACACACAATCAATAAAAAAGTCAAAAAAAATCAGACTTTTTTCATCCGATTTTTTACTGATTTTTAGAGATTAATCCTTATTTTCTTAATTTTGCTAAATATGCAAATCAAAGTGCATCTGCTGCATCATTATATTCGGGAACATCCTGAAGTTTATAAAACCTTCTAATTGTCTTTTGAACCAACATCTTATCCGCTTTTCCATTTCATGTTATAAATTTTTTAAGTTCTATTGGAGTAAACTCTAACACAGGAATATTTTTTCTCAAAAATAGCATCATCAATGCTCATCTAATCGCATATACAAATTCAGCATTACTCTGATTATAATCAGTGAAAAATAATTTTTCCATTGCTACTTTTTCTATCGAATATTTTTTCAATAATTTTTCAAAAAATTCCAAAATCTGATTTGCTCTTTGAAATTGATCTTCCCTTGTTGGAGATTTTTTATCTTGCAACAAAATTCCAGCATCGATAATTCTCATATCATCATCTATCAATGCATACCCCAGCTTTCTAACTCACGGATCTATTCCTAGATACATTTTTTAGGAACCAAACTAAATCTTATTTCCCATCTCTAAGTTTTTTCCATAGACTCTCCTCATCCTTACTCAACTTCTTCGGTATTGATACCTCTGTTTCCACTATCATATCTCATTTATTCTTAAATAATCATTTTTCTCCAAATCATCTTCATCATATTCTAATTTTATCTCCAATTTGAGTTCATTTTGGAATTTTTACTTTCAATTTTCACTCTGGATGTGATACCTCTACTTCTCACCCTAGGACCAAATCAAACACAGTAACACTCGCCTTCACGTACAAATCATCTCCTTCACGACGATACTTTTTGTTTGGAACTATACGAATTTTGAGATACAAATCTCCATCAGGCGCATCTCATATTCCAGCATCTCATTTTCACGAATATTTAATAAACGAATCTTCCTTAATTCATGCAGGAATCTTGATATCAATAGTTTCTTTCACTTCTTCTAATCAACCATTTCACAGTTCCTTTCAGTTTTTTTTGTAAATCTTTCAGATTCATTTACATACATTACAAGCAATAGAGCTCTGCATTACTCAAAATGCTGTCTGCACCTGCTGACGAACTTTTCATTTTCCATTACAATTTGAACATATTTCCTCCGTTGCTCAATCTACTTTTCTCATTCTAGTATAACTAATCTTTTTTTCACATCAAAGATATGAATCTTCAAAGCTGATTTCTATAATTTTTTTCAAATCTTCTCACTTACGAACTCTCGATTTTCATCATCCAAATCCACTTCAAAATATTCCTCCAAGCAAATCTCCAATATCAAAATCGACTCATTCTCCATTTCCAAATCCACCAAATCATCAGAAATTACCAAAATCAAAACCCCCTTGTCATCATCCAAATCACCCAGTAAATCATCATTTACGAAATGCATCGTATTGTCACCTTTTCTTTTCGTCAGACAAAACCTGATAGGCTTCGTTTATTTCTTGAAATTTTTCCTTGCTTCCTCATCTATCTGGATGGTGCTTGATGGCCAGCTTTCTAAAAGCTTTTTTGATTTCATCTACTGATGCAGATTCACTTACTCAAAGTATATCGTAATAATTTTTCTTTGGATCAAAATCCATTTTTTATTCTATTTATTATACTAAAATGTAGCACTTTTATCTATTAAGTGATATTATAAACAAACAAAATCTGAATGCAATGGAAAAGATTTATTATTTCTTAGAAATATCTGCATCTTTAGAAATATCTGCATCTTTTAATTGATACCATGTGCTTGGACTTAAATTCAAGCCAAACAAATCAGCATAAGCTTTTACACTATTGTTTTCGCCAGAGTTATTATTTCTAAACATTTGTTCTAAACCTTGTTTTTTATTATCTCCATCATTCCATCGTTTAATCATATTATCCCACACTGTATTATAATTAGTTCAAGTCACTGGTTTACCCTTCATTCATTCCAACCGCTTTGAGAATTGTTCAATCCACCACTTTGATGTTTCACCTACTCCATTTAATCTCATATCCACTCAATCTTTTCTTAAATTATCACTTAATTTACCTATTGTTATCTTAACATCTTTTAAAGCTGAAATTCCTTTTTTTACAGTATTAGCAATACTTGTATTAATAACATTTTTAGTCCCTTCTGGCAAATAAGATTTTGACTTTCCAAATAGAGAATCTACAACTTGCTTCTGTTCATTAATTTTATCATTTATACTTGCTTGAGAATATTCTAATTTTTTATTTAACAACTCTGACTCTCAACTTTTTGGATCAAAAATCGATTTAGCTGACAACCAACGAGTTTGATTTACTCCATCTTTATCATATCACGCAACTGGCACCACAGGAACCGATCAAATCATATCTCATACTGATCCCTGTAGTTCTGATATACCTTTTGACACAAAATCATCTCATTTTCACATCTGTACAGCAATTTTGATGATAAAATAAACCATCAAAACTGTGATTATAGATAAGATAAAGTCTAAAAATGTTTTTGATGCGTTCAGCAATGTAAATTCTATAAGGTTATTATCCATTGTTGTATTGTAAGTCTGATTTTGTTCTTTCCCATCCGGAGAAGGCGGATTTTTTTTAGATGTTATATTTGTATCTCAAATTTGAACAGAATTTCACATAGATTGTTTTATTACTGATGACATTAATGAAGAAAATAACATTGCCACTCAAAATCACAAAACTATAATTGTCGGTTTAAACACATTTATAAGAAATGATTTTAAATTTATTTGCTTCATAAATTTTGATAAAAATGAATCACTATCTCATCATACCTTTTGTCATAATTTCTCCATACACCACAACAATACAGCTATTGGTGACAAAATGATAAACATTCGTAAATACAAAATTCTCATCAATGCTAGAACACACAAAACACACATTTCTATCGCAAATATTACTGTAGTCAGCCCATTAAAAAGCAATCCAAATATCATTTGCTTAATTGATTGATTACTGTCAATTTTTATACTCAAAGCACTATTTGTTGCCTCCAATATGGAAAATCAAAGATAATACAAAGGCCCATCGACACTTTCTGGATCTGGTAAAAGATCATTCACCAAACCTGTAAAACTTTCTGGCTCAGCCAAAACAACCCAATTTTGATCAACAAAATTTGTCATATCACTTTTTTTGGGGAATACTGAAATCTCCTTACCTTTTATCACTTCTCCTGTTCTATTTTGCCAAGTTGCATCTAAATAACCTGACAAATTTACAACCAAACTTTCTTGAGCATTTTTACTTCTGGATATTACTTGTGCTGGGAATGATCCGACACCGGATAAAGTTATAGTCGAGACATCTACAATAGCTGCTGTCAAAAACCGACTAGCTTGAATTCATACTCATGCGACCAATAACCAAAGAATTTTTCCCTTTAAATCTTTTACCCCCTCTTTACTTATCAATCATTTAAATATTTCATACACAAAATAAAATCATAGCCCAAAATTTGCAATATTTTTTATCACATTCCAAAATTTCCATAGCAATACGTCCCATCATAATATCTCACCATATACCCATCTATTGGTCAAAAATGTTCATGCTAATTTTGCAAATACTATCCACAACCGAGCCAACATATTCACAAAATAATTCAAATATATTCAAAAATTTTGTAATCCACTTTCCTCAGCCGCAAAACTCCAATCAGAAAAACATATCACACAAACAATTATAATCACTATTCATATTCTGATTCAAGTTTTTTTCTTCATTAGAACTAATTAAATAAATATAATTTTATTCACCTTCTTCAGTTTTTTTTGTTTCTTCAGAATTATTTCCATTCTTTATATACTTATACACCGTTTTCCCATCTTTTGTTTTTTCTTCCTTCAAGTTATATGTACCTCACTTTGTTACAACCTCGTCTGGCATTCCTTCATTCTTTTTTGTAAGATTCATACTATTGATTCCTTCGATAATCTCATCCTGCTCAGCAGCCTCAAAATCTCCAAATTTATAAGATTCTTTATTATTACCTTGTCATATCTCTACTTGCTCAATTGTCCAATTTGTTCAACTTGTAACATAATTTTTAATCTTTTCCTTATATGCTTCTACATTGCGTTTTCTTTTATCATTATCACCCTCTTTTCCAAACATCTGTTTATATAGATCATATCTATCATTATCATATGTCGTCTTCACATCATCCACCATCCTAGAGAACATATTTTTTGTACCATTACCACCAAAAACTGCACGACTTCATACAAGATTCATTTTCCCATCTTTTGTTGGCACCGGCACAATTGGAATTGATCACAATCATGATGTTGCCAAGCTCTTAAGATTTTCAACTATCTTAGATTTTCATAATTTAGAACTCTCTATAGCAGCCCACGCTAAGAACCATGTTATAGCTACACCTACTATAGAAATAATTATCTTCGCAATTGGTAAACTAAATGTACCCACATTCAGAACCACCAATCATCCCAAAATCTTTTGTGGTTCCATACTTTTTTCCACACCACTTAAACCATCATTAAATCATTGAATAAATTTAACCAACACCATACATAAGCTAATCGCAAAACAAATAATTGCCGGAGAAAAAATAATAGGAATCAAATTCTCCAGTTTTAAGTTTTCCAACATTTTATGCTTTAATATTTTATCTCAAATATCTTTAAATGCTGAAAATAAAACAATAAAAGGTGATAAAACTATAGCTAACCAAAGTACTCCAATCCTCATCATAAAGACAATACTCATCACAATCAAAGGAATAGAAATAGCCAAAGTAAATCATACCTCCAATACAAGACTCAATATTAACGCAAAAAATCACTGCTGCCCCACAACTGTCCATTCCTTGGAGTTTACTAATGATGCATATAATGCTGAGAACACACCAATATATGAGTTTCCGTCCAATACATTTTTTAATCTACTTGTGGTATTTCAGTCTCCACCCGTCCATTTATTATACTTATCTAATCAAATATGTTGATCTGCTGTATAGACACCTTTTCGTAAACCTCACCATACTCATGATACTGCATGAGCATCTCATATTTCCAACACAACCCCCCTTGCAATCAGATCCACAAGGTTATTTCAACTTAAACTATTTATATCCGTTTTCACGTTATCTATCGCACTTTTATATATCGACTGATCATCCTTTTCTGTTCATCATCCAGTAAATTTAAATTTACCACCCTCTCAAACAAAACCATTCAAATTATTTTCACCTCTTTCATACAAAGCACTAAAATAATATATATTTCCCCAATAGTGACATCTTTTTGAATCTGTTGGCTTAAATATTCATCCTGTATCTAGATAATAAATCATCTTTGGTGCTAAAAGTAATTCAACTGCAGTTCATGTAGTACCATTTTCATAGTTAGTAGTGTAACTAAACGTCTCACATTCTGAAATATAAAATTGTTCTGATTCTCAATTTCATACTGGTATATTTGTCAAATAATAGTGCATTGTATCCATATCTTGTGTATCTACTGATATTATTGTTTTCATCATATACGGATTACTTTCCAGGTTAGAAGTATCTTCCGCCGATTCTCCCAATACAGAAATAGGCAAATTTCACACTCAATACGCTAAAATCGTAGAAATATCAATCAATGCCGCCATAATAAACCAACTTGCTTGAATTCATATTCATGCAATCAATGCATTCAGAAGTATATCCTTAACCTTTTCTTTGCCATTACCTATCAAATACTTAAAAATCTTATACAAAAATAAAAATCATAACGCAAAATTTGCTAGATTTTTTACAATATTCCATAGTTGCCACAAAACAGCATCAAAACCAAACACTTCTCCGTATACAAACGAATTATCTACCAAATATCATGCCACCACTAACATCGGATATATAAAAATATTACATGCTTTATTAAAAAATGACATCGTATCTTTCCATTTCACAAACGCATTAGTTACAGTTTGACTTTGTGTTTGTTCATCCACCGCTAATACGTGAGTTTCAACTCAAATTCAATTTAAACCAAAAAAACAAATTTGACCAACAAATAACGCCAAAACTCAATAAACCAATCTTTTTCTATTCTTTAAAATCCATTCTCTAAATTGAATAAATATTTCTTTCATAAATATTTTTATAACATAAAGTACACTCTCAATTATACTTGCTAACACAAAAAAATGCAAAAAAAATCAGACTTTATTTTTATGTTTTGTTTGCTTTATTTGTTTTTTATGATATAATTATATTAAACCTTTCAATTTGCATTTACTATATAAAAAAATATAGTTTATAACGAAATCATTTCAGAGGAAGGTGATTACAAAAAAGCATTCTAAACTTCGTTGGAATTCTTTTCTATAATCAGTTTCCAGAAATGAATTTCAAACTTTTATTTTCTATATTTTTGCTTATGCCAACATTTAAAAGAGAGGTTCATGAAAACCGTAAAAGCTTTGATCGAGCTGGTAAAAAATTAACCTTCGAACAAGGTAAACTAGCAATGCAAGCAGACTCTGGGATCACTGTGAAATTCGAAGATTGGGCTGTGCTATTCACTACTGTAATGAACAAAAACCCTGTACCTACTACAGATTTCTTGCCTTTGATGGTAGATATGAGAGAATCCTTTTCTGCTGCTGGAAGAATCGGATGAGCTGCTTATAGAAGAAGAGAATGACGTGCTTCAGATCAAGCGATTCTCAACGCTAGACTTACAGATCGTGCAATCAGACCAATGTTCCCAAAAGGAATGATTAATGATGTAGTAATGACATCTACTCCTATGGCGATGGATCCTAGATATCCACTTGGAGTAATTTCAATCATCGGTGCATCTATTTCAATTATGGCCGCTTGACTTCCATTCGATGGACCAGTTTGAGCTGCACAAATTGCTTATCTAGATTGAAACTTTATCGTAAATCCTACCCGTGAAGAGTTAGATAAAGCTGAATTAAATTTATTGGTAGCTTGAAAAAGAGATTCAATCAACATGATCGAAGATGAATCTAAAGAGATACCTTTGGATATTTTGAAAAAAGCTTTTGAAATTTGACAAGAAGAAATCAATAGATCTTGTGATTTCCAATTAGAATTTTTGAAAGAATTAAATATTACTGAGAAAGAAGTAATGTTTAATAAACCATCTCACGAACTCGAAGAAGAAGTTAGAAATTTCCTATGAGAAGATAGATTAGAAGGAATGATGTGAAATACAAAAGTTCCTTTCAATGAACAATTTGCTCAATACGAAAAAGAATGTGTAGAGCATTTCAAAGATCAGATCGAAGATGAAGAAGATGAGGAACATACAGAATCAAAAATTAAGATGGCATTCTTCAATGTGACTAAATATCATATTCGTGGAAGAACTCTTTCTCAACACAAAAGAGTAGATGATAGACTTCAAAAAGATATTCGTCCATTATACTGTGAGGTTGGATTATTTGAACGTACTCACGGAACTGGACTTTTCTGGAGATGAGATACTCAAGTTCTTTCAACTGTAACTCTCGGAGGACCTATGGAATATCTAATCTTGGATGATATGGAACATGACTGAGATACCCAAAGATATATTCATCACTACAATTTCCCTCCATTCTCTACATGAGAAGCTAAATGAATTCGTGGAACAGGAAGAAGAGA
>JAEEGL013770233.1_pt1 | contig 13159 bp, 10 predicted proteins | sample 9134231 | NCBI WGS metagenome assembly JAEEGL01 (sample SAMN16246548, study PRJNA631951) | gut metagenome | biome: gut microbiome; feature: rumen; material: fiber-attached | host: Bos | place: Iran: Karaj | collected 2018-10
GCTCAGGGATGAGCCGTTTTGCTCATTAAGGTCGTAGTCCAGGTCCTTCTGGTTGCCCAGGTAGTGAGCACTGATATCCAACGCTTGCATCACACTTCCTCCGATGAGTGCCTTTGTCCCGATTGCAAAACGTCGCGACAAAGGGAAGTGGAAGTACATACCGCCGTCGAAGGCAAACTCTGCCAGATGGTCGGTGACGACTCCATATTCCTTCGTTGTCACCAAGTCCTGAAGTGATGCATTGATATCCAACGTTGTGCTCTTGTCCTTTCCCAACAGTTCCGTCAGTTGGCGGCGGCTCTCCTCGTGACCTACGGAAACGAAGTCGCTCCAGCCTTTGATGGGCATCGTGCTCACGCGCAAGCGCCCGCCTACGCCCACGTTCCTATGAAAGAAATAGGCTCCTTCAGCGCCCACGACCGTCGCCATCCGGAATTTCAGCTTGATGTCGTTGGCGTGGTCGGGTAGGGAAGTGGCTTGGCTGAAATCCAGCTCATGAGAGCCGAATCCCACGCCCATTGAAACGCTGTAGAACGATGGATTTGTGCGCATGTCCTGAAAGGAGGACAGGTCGTTGCGCAGCAGGTGACGATCCTTGAAGATGAGATCGCTGAGCATATAGCCCACCTCGCCAGCCATGATTCCGATCCCAGCGCCCGAGAAAACGTCGCTCACCCAGTGGCGGTTGTTCAGCACGCGCAGCACTCCTGTTGCTGTGGCCACTCCATAACCCGCTACCGAGTACCAGGGCGACCTCGTGAGGCCGTACTCCTTATGCAGGATGGTGGCTCCGGCGAAAGCGGTAGCGGTGTGACCCGACGGCCATGAATTACGACTTGTGCCGTCAGGGCGTTGTTCGCGGCTGGTGTATTTAATGCCGTTCACCAACAGGGCTTCTATTCCATAAGTCATTGCGGCAGAGGTAATCAGCCTCAGCCAGTCCGAGCGCCCTTCCACGCCTCCGATCTTCAGACCTACTGTCAGTGCCGGACTGAAGTACTGCAGGTAATCGTCAACACCTGTCTTAAAACTTGAGACCAGGCGAGCCTGAGTGTGAGGGTTGTTGTAGTCCTGACGGAATGCCTCCTTCTCGCCTTTCAGTAGTATTCCGGCAAGAAAGATCGGAGCACCTACCCACGAGATATCATCCAGCGGCTTGTAGGCCTCTGGAGGTGGAGTCAGCGAACTCTTTTGAGTGAGAAAATTGTGAACGGGGCGAAAGAACTTGGGCACCTTGCAGACCTTCTGTCGGATGGAATCCTGTAAGGCTGTAGAGTCTGCTACTGTGGAGTCAACTACTATGGAGTCAGCTGCCGCGGAGCCAGAAGTCGGTGACTCCACTGCCACGGAGTCCGGTACTTGAAGGCTGGTCATCAGTGAGTCTTCCGTCGACGCCCACAAACCTGTCGAAGGCACCAGCAACAGGAGAAACACCCACAGCCTTTCCATCGCATTCCGCTATTCGTTCAACTTGTCCATGTTCTCCCGAGCAAGACGGATATACTCCTTTACGTAGTCGTTGTTGAGGAACGAGGGAGAACCGAGAGCAATCAGTTCTTCTATCTGAGGATTCAGAATAGGGTAGGGGAAGTTCGATGTCACAATCATGAATACGCCTGGCCCCAGACAGTTATGCATATTGTCCTTGATGAATTTCGACACGAGCGCGTTCTCCTGTTCACTCAGGACTACGGCCTCTGTGTTCAGCAGGCGCAGGATCTCATCGTGATCCATGCCGTCGAGAATCATTCGGCTCTCGCGACGAGGCAGCTCAGCCACGCGTGCGTCCAGCTCAGCCTTGCGGGCGATGAAGGCGAAGAGGGTATCGTTCAGCGCCGACCCTGTCACCTTGCGTTCGGCGGCATCGAGTTTCACTGTCAGCGCCGACCCATCGAGGGCAACGGGCATGATGCTCTCATCGCCCAGGAACAGACAGGCCATCACAGAAGAGTCTGGCTCTGTGCCCTGGAAACGGAACTTACCATGCTGGATGCGGGCAGAGTCAATGACTTGCATGTCGCCATCAGCGTAAATGCGCAGGTAAAGCGTCTTGCCCTCCAACTCAGGAATGGTTGCAGTACCCTGAATATTCATGTGATTACCTCCACAGCCGACAAAGGCCAGCGCCAACAGAGGCATTAGAAATAACCAATTATGTTTCATTCTATATAGCGTCAACTTTCAATTATGAATTATGAATTTATGCTTTGTGATTTATGCATTAATCAAGTACCAACTTCCCCTGAATGATCTCAAATGTCTTCTCCATAGCAGCATGTTCAGCCTCAGGCCCTTGGCCCTGCATTTCCAGGGGCGGATGAATGGTCATCGAGAGCGGGTGCCAGGTGACAAAGCCAAAGCCGCGAGCACGTGGCAGCACCTTGTAGGAACCATTGATGGTTACAGGCAGCAACGGCAGCTGCAACTCATCTGCCAGCTGGAAAGCTCCTCGCTTGAAGCGGCCCATCTGTCCGTCCCACGTGCGGGAACCCTCGGGGAACACCACTACGGACGTACCCCCCTGAAGGATTTTGCGGGCGCGGTCGTGGGTCGCTTTCAACTTCTTCGGGCCGCCTTTCTGGTCCACAAAGATGAAACCTGCCGACTCACAAGCCTTGCCTACCAGCGGCATCTGGCGCAGTTCGGATTTCAGCATCCACTTGAAATGTCGGCCTAAGAAGCCGTAGATAAGGAAGATATCGAACGCGCCTTGATGGTTGGGGATGATTACATAGCTCTGACCGGCTGTCAGGTGCTCTTTCCCTTCAATCTTCACGGGCAGCAGCAGCAGACGAATCATGGCCCACGACCAGCATTTGCCTGGATAGTAGCTCCAAAACGATGCACTGAAGAGCGTGCATCCGATGGTCGTAGAGAGCGCCGTAAGAATTGTCAGTAGTAACAACAACGGCGAGATAATCAATTGATAGAAGTAGTAGAAATATTTCACGAATTCTATGTTTTTTTGATTGTGGGGCTAATGGGACTCATGGGGCTAATGAGGCTAATGGGAATTTTCAACCTTTCAACCTTTCTCTTTCTTCAGCTCAGCTGGAATGCGGAAAGCGGTGTAGAGCTCGAGGACACAGCCCACGGTCAGGGCCACCACCCATTCATTTCTCAGGGCAAACCCGAAGCGGAAGGTCTGCATGGCCATCAGACAAGCCGCCACAAGGATTGCGATGGCTCCCAGCAGTTGCTGTCGGCGCAGGCGACGCAGGGTGAAACTGCGGCCCTCATAACGTTGCATCATCTGCATACAGCAGAAAGCCAGCGCGCCGAAGGTGAAAACACCGAAAGCAAACACCGGCCACATGATATAAAGGGCTGCTCCAAGTATGACGCAGAGGCCACCGATCTTCATCAGGCCGTCCTGCACAGGAGTGAGTTCGTTCATTTCTCTTTCTATTCTTTAATCAGCCGGACCGGCCAGCGAATCGGGCTTCTCTGCCACGCTTGCCGAATCCTGGACAGCCTCTTCAGCCAGGGCACGCTTGACCGCTGGGCGTTTCAGGCTTTGGATTTGCGAGGGATCCACGTCGCGGAAGACATAGACGTCCTCGTTTGGGCGCTTCATCAGATAGACTTCGCGCGCTTTGCGCTCCACGGCCTTGGGGTCGTTTCTCAGCGCTTCCAGTTCCGCAGTCTCTCTGTCGTACTGCGCTTGGTATTTCTCAATCTCGCTTCTCATGTTGGCGATTTCCACTCTGCGGTGGAACCGAACCCAGAGGCTGTTCTCGTCCAGCACACCAATGATGAGCAGGAAGATTATGGCGGCAGCCACATACTTATATTTACGGATGTAGCCCCAGACGGTAAATAGTCGTCCCATAGTTTCTTTTACCTTATTTTCTTCGTTTCATGGCGCGAAGGTACAAAAAAGTTGAAAGTTGAAAGTTGAAAGTTGAAAGTTTTTTCCTTTTGGTGCGCTTTTTTCAATCTTTTTATGTATTTTTGCACCCAAAAGAAGTCGGAATGCCACCAAAAGCTTCGATTCTTTCCCCTTAATATTCCTCTTTAACACCCTTAAACCCCTTAAACCCCTTAAACTCTTTAACTCTTAAACTCCTCAAACTCCTCAAACCCTACTATGTCCGAATATATCGTTTCTGCGCGCAAGTACCGTCCGATGACTTTTGACAGTGTGGTCGGACAGACAAGCATTGCAACGACCCTGAAGAATGCCATCCAGTCCGGCAAGCTCGCCCACGCCTACCTCTTCTGTGGGCCGCGCGGCGTAGGCAAGACCACCTGTGCCCGCATCTTTGCCAAGACCATCAACTGCCTCAATCCTTGCCAGGACGGCGAGGCCTGCGGAGAATGCGAGTCCTGTCAGGCTTTCAACGAGCAGCGTTCGATGAATATCCATGAACTCGATGCCGCCTCCAACAACTCTGTAGATGATATCCGCGCACTCATCGATCAGGTGCGCATTCCTCCCCAAATCGGTAAGTACAAGGTCTTCATCATCGACGAGGTCCATATGCTTTCCACCCAGGCTTTCAATGCTTTCCTCAAGACGCTGGAGGAGCCCCCAGCCCATGCAATCTTCATCCTCGCTACAACCGAGAAGCATAAAATTCTGCCCACCATCCTCAGCCGCTGCCAAATCTATGATTTCCAGCGCATGAGTGTGGAGAATATGGTCCGCCACCTCGAGCACGTGGCCCAGCAGGAAGGCTACACCTACGAGCCGGCAGCCCTCACCGTCATCGCCCAGAAAGCCGACGGCGGCATGCGCGACGCCCTCTCCATCTTCGATCAGGTCGTCAGCTTCACGGGTGGCAACATCACCTACCAGCGCGTCATCGAGAACCTGAACGTCCTCGACTATGACTATTATTTCCGTCTCGTGGATATGATGCTCGAGAAGAAGATTTCCGAGAGTCTGCTGCTCTACAACGAGATCTTGCAGCGCGGCTTCGATGGTGCTCCCTTCATCAGCGGTCTGGCCACTCACCTGCGCGACCTGCTGGTTTCCCGCGACCCACAGACCACCTCTCTCCTCGAAGTCAGCGAAGACATTCGTCAGCGCTACGCCCAGCAGGCCCAACGCTGCAAGCCACAATGGCTCTACCGGGCCATTCGGCTCTGCAACGACTGCGACCAAGCCTACCGCACCAGCCGCAACAAACGTCTGCAAGTGGAGCTGACCCTTATCGAGTGCGCACAAGCCACCGACGATGAGCCTGGTGCGGGGCGTCGCCCTGCACGTCTTCTTAAACCTATCTTTGCCCTCCTGGCAGCAGCTGCCAAGGAGGCTTCTGCTGTGCCCCAGTCTCAGCCCTCTTCCTCCGCTCCGTCTCCCTCCGCCCCGTCCTCTGGCGCTCCTGTAGCCCCGCAGCCTGTGGCTCGTCCGCAAACCGCTCCCTCGGTTTCGGCCTCCCGTCCGCCGGCTCCCTCGCGACCGGCGTTGAAGACGCTGGACCGTGCAAACCTCGGCCCCTCTATCCGCGGACATCACTCTTCCTCCGCCCCCGCCTCTTCGCCGGTTGTCGCCGATCAGACTGCCGTGCAGGCGCCTGTGGAGTCTACCCCCGTTGATGCCGCTGAACTCCTTATCCAGTGGCAGGCCTTCATCCTCACCATGCCTCGTGAGGAGACGGCAATCGCTCAGCGCATGCGCATTATGCAGCCTGCCGTCGCCGACCCCGCCACAGGAGCCCTCAAGCTCACCGTGGACAACGATGAGGTGGCACAGATGATGAAGGAAATCCTCCCCCGCGTCACCAATTACCTGCGCCACCACCTCCACAACGACCGCATCGCCCTGGATCTCTCAGTGGCAGAACCCTCCCAGCCTCAGATGCATGTCTATGACAAACGCAGTCACCTGAACCACCTCATCAATCTCAACCCTGTCCTCAAAGACCTTCAGGAAGTATTCCGTTTGGAGTTGGAATAGATGATCATCCGCAACCGCCTCATCCCCTTCGGCAGTTTCCTCGCCATCAACCTCTGTGGCCTCATCTTTGTCCGCAGGGGACATGCGTTTACCCCCACCGACCTCAACCACGAGCGCATCCACACCCGTCAGCAACTCGAACTCCTCTATCTCCCCTTCTTCCTACTCTACCTCCTCGAATGGCTCTTCCGTCTTCTTCAAATCCTCCTTAAACCCAAGCATTTCGCTCGGCCTCTGGTCGCTTCGAAATCTCGAAGAACCCTGAATCAACCATTAACCCTGAACCAAGAACCGTTCACCAAAAATCCTTTTCTCCGCGCCTACTACCGCATCTCCTTTGAGCGCGAAGCCTATATCCACCAGTCCGACCCCGACTACCTGCTCCACCGACCCCTCTTCGCCTGGTTCCGCTCCCTCCGATGAGGCTGTAGCAAAACTCAAAGAACCACACATTCCATAACCTAATTACCCAGAACAAGACTTATGAAACCGAAAACCCCTGATTTGATGACAATGAGAAAGCTTGGTTTCATCCTCCTTGCAGTTATCATAGGGATAACCGCACAGGCCAAAGACAAGACCGTCCTCCGCCCAGCCTTCAAGTCCATGACCAAGGATGCCATTCTCCCCGTCAAGGTCGAACAGACCAAGGACGCCACCATCGTGCACTTCCACCTCGTCTGCGCCGCAAATCGGAATTGGAGTATGGATGGTGCGCAGCTGAGAGTCGACGGACAGACGTTTGCCTGTCGGCAAGCACGCATCATCACACACGACGGCCCCGTGGTGCTGGCCGACGAGCCATTTGAGTTCGGCAAAAAGATTGAGAGGGATGCACGCAAGGACAGCGTCATCCTCTACTTCGACCCGCTGCCCAAGGACACCAAGACCTTTGATTATATCGAGGGTGAGAATCGCAACTCATGGCAGATTTTTGGCATCCGTCTCGACAATAAGCTCTATCCCTCCCAACTGCCTCCCTATCAGCCACGGGAGGACGACGGGAAGCCTCTGGAACCGATAGCCCTGAAGTACGGCGACGCAACGGTCACCATTACCATGCATGGCGACAGCATCAAAGGTTTTGGCTGGTTCGGAGATGTAAGCCGCGACTTCATAACCAACGAGGATAAGGTGCAAACGACAAAAACAGACTCCACAATTCACTTTGTCCAACCCGCATATTCCACAGTACGTCCTCGGTTCACGGGTGCAAAGATAGAGCCCAATGCCCCTAATGGTCAATTTCCTATGTACCTGATTCCGGGCGAGACGCTGACCCTTGACATCGATCGCACGGCCTGTCTGGCCTGGCAGTATGACTTTGCCGCCGGAAAGCCCAGCGGTCGTGGTTACCGCGTTGGCGGAACTGTTGGCGACCTGAACCAAGTCCTGCTGGAGCACCTGGACCAATTCTTCTTCACGCTCCCCGAGTTGCCACGCTACGACGAAGTGCAGGACTTCCCCGAATGGCGCGAGAAGCTGTGGCAGAACCTCGATACCTTGCGGCAGGGAATGCTCTTGCGCTCAGACTACACCCGCAGGCAGAAGGACTTCTTCGCGCTGATGACAGACTTTACGTATTTGCGTGCCCTCATAGAATACTATGATATCCTTAAGTGGAAAAACCGCACGATGACGAATCCCGACAGCATCTTGGCGCACCTGAAGAAGACCTATACCCTCGTAGATCCCCATGCCCGAGAGTTGCAGTTCGGCCGCGACGGCCGCAGCTTCTACTTCCCCCTCGAGCCGGAATTCTTGCCTTATTGGGAGGCCAACGGTCTGGTTCATAGCGAGGTGTATGAGATGACCAGCAACTTCGCCAAAGCGCAGACCCTCGGAGAGGAGATGAAGAACACGGAGGTGCAGACCGACAGCGCCATCCAGTCCGTTCATCCCTACTTCCAGCCCATACTTCGCGCTTTCAACGACACCACGCGTGTCTTCGCGGAGCGGCTGCAGCGCGAGGCCAAGGATCGCATCATGACGGCTCCCGACGTGCCTGGCGACCAGCTCCTGCAAGCCATTGCGAAGCAGTATCCCGGCAAAGTCGTCTTCTTCGACCTCTGGGCCACGTGGTGCGGGCCCTGCAAGAAAGGCATCGAGGCGATGGAGCCCCTGAAGCAGCAGATGAAGGATAAGGATGTCGTCTTCGTCTATCTCACCGACGAGTCCAGCCCTGTCGGAGCCTGGAATAGCTATGTCCTCAAGATTCCCGGCCTGCACTACCGCATCGCCTCCCTTGGCGCGCTCCCCGGCATCACCGGCATCCCCCAGTACTACCTCTACGACCGTCAAGGCCAGCGCGTCTGGGAACAAACCGGTTTCGACGCCGAGACGTTGGCCATTATAGAAGCAGAAATCCAGAAAGCCCTCCTTCATTAGTCCCCGCACGACCTGCCGTTTCGCCCCACACGTCCTGTCAATGTGGCCGAAATGTCCCGTCGATGTGGCCAGTATCTCCTGTTGTCTTCGCCCTCATGTATGTACATCATGGCCCTCACGTATATACGTCATGGCCCTCACGTATATATGTCCACAAGTCCGCATACTTAATCTGTCGTGGAAGTAGTAGTCTGTTGTGCGTGGAAGTATAGTTTGTCGCATGACAAAGTATAGTTTGCGTGGGGCATGAGTCAAATAAGTGGGGATAGAATGACCCAACGGGGTGTGATAGGGTTAGCCAGCCAAATTAGCTGGTTAAAAACGGCAAAAAACATGCGTGCCTTTAGGTACGCGACAATAATAACCTGAAGAAGTCGGGAAAGACCTCACACCTCATGCGGATAGTTTAAATTTACTGGATATCAAGCATTTAATTATTGTGGCTTTCCCTCAAGACCTCACGCAGACCTCACGCTGCAGTTTCCTGTCGAATAGAGCCTTATAACGCAAAATCAACGTGAGGTCTGTGTGAGGTCAGCGTGAGGTCTTGAGATGCGTCATTATTGATTATCTACCTATAAAACAGATAAATATGATGTCTTCTGTGGGGTGTGAGGTCTTTTGTGGCTTCTTCTATTATAGTTGCTCAAAGCGTGCGAAAAAGCGGCATTTCCTTGCCCCAAAGTTATCAATTATGCATTATAAAAGGGTCTTCACAAGAATGATGTTAAACGACGCACCTTGTAGCTATACTCAACAGTAGAATATCGGTTTTTATTGTATAGCTGCAGCAAAATCCGGCTACAAGTTTGGCTCTATTCGGAATTTAGTGTAATGTTGCAGCAAAATCCGAATATATATGGAGCGTTACATTCGAAGAGAGACTTGTCTCCGTCAACTGACGGACTGGACACTTCCGCCGCCAGCACTCCTCTCTCTGAAGGGCGCTGGCGGCGGATTTCAGTAGTCTGTAGTCTGTTTTGAATAAAATATTTTTTTGCTTAGAGCGGGTGGTACTGGACAAAGGCCTCCATGGCCTCGTAGGCTGCCAGTCCGAGGTCGTTGTAGAGCTCGGCGGTGGCGTGGTTGCGGTCTTCGGCTCGCTGCCAGAAGAGTCGCTCGTCGTTGCCGAGGAAGGGTGCGGACTCCATCTGTGACTGGTGCTTGAGGATGGCGTTACGCTTGGCGCGCAGTTCTTCGGGGCTGATGGGCACGGCCATCTCGATGTGCTCTATTTCCCACTCTGCCCAGGCTCCGCGGTACATCCAGATGCGGCAGTCATTGAGCCACTTGGCGCCGGCTTCTTTCTCGAGGTCGATGGCGGCGAGGACGGCATCGGTGCAGACGCGGTGGGTGCCATGCGGGTCGGCGAGGTCTCCGGCGACGAAGATCTGGTGGGGCTTTACTTCCTGCAGGAGGTTGCGCACAATCTCGACGTCGGCCTCGGAGATAGGATTCTTCTGGATGCGTCCGGTCTCGTAGAACGGCAGGTTGAGGAAGTGCACGCGCTCAAGGGGTATGCCGCTGAAGAGGGATGCGATGCGTGCTTCGCCTCGGCGGATGAGACCTTTGACTTCGAGGATGTCGCGTGTGTCGAGGTCTTCGGGTTTCTTGTTGGCGATGAAGTTCTTGAATTCGTCAAAGCGCTGGTTGATGACTTCGTTTTTACCTTCTTCGAAAAGTAGGTTGAAGCCCTGTGTGAAGTGCATGAAGCGGAATACCTCTTCGTCGCCGACGGCGATGTTGCCGCTGGTTTCGTAGGCGACGTGTACTTCGTGCTTCTGCTTGACGAGCCGCTGCAGGGTACCTCCCATGGAGATAACATCGTCGTCGGGGTGCGGCGAGAAGATGATGATGCGCTTCTGTGCGGGTTTGGCGCGCTCGGGACGGTTGCTGTCGTCGGCGTTGGGCTTGCCTCCGGGCCAGCCGGTGATGGTATGCTGGAGGTCGTTGAAGATCTTGATATTCACCTCATAGGCAGAGCCGTAGATGGCCAGCAGCTCGCCCAGTCCGTATTCGCGGTAGTCCTTGTTGGTGAGCTTGAGGATGGGCTTCTTGGTCTTCTGGCAAAGCCATACGATGGCGGAGCGGATGAGCTTATCGTCCCAGTCGCAGGAGGTGACGAGCCAGGGTCGGCGTATGCGGGTGAGGTTGGCGGCGGATGAGAGGTCGAGGACCACCTGTACATTGTTGTGCATCTGTAGGAAGGTGGCACTCTGCTGGTCGGTCATCTCGCCTTCGACGGCGTTCTTGATAACTTCGGCTTTCTCGTCGCCCCAGGCCATGAGGAATATCTTGCGGGCCTGGCGGAGGGTGGAGATGCCGAGGGTGATGGCGCACACGGGGACGTTCTGCTCGGCGCCGAAGACCTTGACGGCCTCGTTGCGGCTGGTGGGGTCGAGGAGCACGAGTCGGGTGTGGGAGTTGCGCTGGGAGCCGGTGACGTTCATGGCAATGTTTCCCATGCGTCCGATGCCAAGCAGGCAGATGTCGATACCTCCGAGCTGTTCGATAATCTTCTCGTAGGCCATGCAATGCTCTGTGACACGCTCCTGGGGTACGGAGCCATCGAGTGGATAGATGTTCTGTGCGGGGATGTCCACGCGGTCGAAGAACTGCTCTTTCAGCATCTTCAGGTTCGACTGTATGCTGTCTGTGGGCAGGGGATAGTACTCGTAGGCCACGAAGGCAACGACGTTCTGGAAACTCAGTCCTTCCTGCTCATGCATGCGTACGAGCTGGTTGAAGACTTCCATGAGGGTAGCTCCACCTGAGAAGCAGATGGTGCAGGCACGTATCTCGCGCTGGCGCTGCCGTATGCTGGCAGCCACCTTCAGGGCTACTTCCTGTGCGCCTTCCTCGATGGTTGCGAAGATGTCTGTAGGCAACTTCTCAAAGCGGGTGAGTACAGAACGCTCGATAGTGCCGTCGGGGCGGTAGTAGCGCGGCGACACGCGATCGAGCGTGATTTGTGAACTTAGGTTGGTTTTCATTCTTTATTTAGTTTTTTTGGGGGGGGATTTCTCAGAAGTAGAAGCCGACACCTATCCTCAGCCCCACGGTGGAGCAGTTGGCGAAATCATCGAAGCACATCTTGTAGTACACAGCGGGCTCGATGGTGACGTATTGGTTGAGGAAAAAGGTGTAACCGACTTCTGGAGTGAGATAGCCGTGGTTTCCCTTGATGCCGTGGTCACTGTTGTGACCGTAGCTCAGGGCGAGTCCTAAGGAGAGACCGTTCTGCTCGATGTAGTAGCGTCCGCCGACGCTAATCTCCAGTTCGTTGATCTGGTTGGCGGGATGGTTGTAGCCGAAACGCCCGAGCAGCATCCAGTCGCGGGCGATGAAATAACCTCCGGTAGCGTTCAGTCCGAACATGAAGCCGTTGTTCTTGTTGTAGCCCAGTCCCAGACTGGTCATTGAGGCATTGACATACTTCTTACCTGCCTCGAATTGCGCGCTGGCGGTGAGGCACATGAGAGCCATCATAAGGCTCAGAAACATCTTTTTTATCATATCACTTTTAATTTAAGAATGAGGTATTTTGGATGATTATTAAGGTATTCTGCGACAAAGATAATACCCTTTAGCGGCACGGCCAAGGGGAAGGCCTTTTTTTTAGGTTATTTTAACTATATCAGCGTGCCCATGACTCCAAAAGACGCACTTCGCGTCCTCCGAAGGCTGTAACTTCGAAGTCTGCCACAGCTGCAGGGATGAGGCACGAGGATCCTGTTCCGAGACTGACTGATACGCCTCCAGCAGTGATCTTGCAGGCTCCGGAGAGGCAGGAGAGGGTGACGAAGGAATCTTCTACGGCGAGTTCGCGGTGCAGGTGGGAGGAGGTGCTGACGACGTTGACGACAAAGAAAGGGCAGTCGACGATGCGCACAGCTCCCTCGCTGATGGGCTGGTAGTGGGTGCGGTAGTCGTCATAGACTCTGTAGTCAATGGCGTCACGCGCCTCTTCGGTGTGGAGCTGACGGGGTTTGCCGTCGAGGCCGAGGCGGTTGTAGTCATACAGGCGGTAGGTGACGTCGGAGCTCTGCTGAATCTCGCAGAGAAGGATGCCGCGGCAAATGGCGTGGACGCGGCCGGCGGGGATGAAGAAGACATCGCCAGGATGCACCTCGTGCCGAGCCAGACAGTCGACGATGCTGCCGTCAGCGACCTTGGCGGCATAGTCCTCTGGGCGGATTTCCTTGCGGAAGCCAGCAAGCAGGGAGGCTCCTGGGCGGGCATCCATGACGTACCACATCTCGGTCTTGCCGAGCTTGCCGTGGCGGGCACGGGCTAATTCGTCATTGGGATGTACCTGGATGGAGAGGTCTCCGGCCGCGTCGATGAACTTCACGAGCAGGGGGAATTCCGTGCCATGTTCTTCGGAGATGTGGCGCCCCATCAGTTCCGGTCCCAGCTGTTCGACGAGTTCCTGCAGGGTGCGCCCGGCCAATGAACCGTTCTGCACCACGGACTCGCTGCCGCGCACAGCGCTGATCTCCCAACTTTCGCCAATGTTCTTTCCGTCGGCGGGTAGGCCCTTGAGTGTCTTCAGGCGGCTGCCGCCCCATACGATTTCATGTAGATTTTCCCCGAATAGAAGAGGATACATTATGGTGAGGAGTTTACAGATTATGGTTTAGAGTTGAATGTTTAAAGTTTAAAGTTTTGGTTTTGGTGGGTTATGTTTTGTTTTCGGGTGCAAAGATACTACTTTTTAGCGATATCTGAGGCCAGTTTTTTTGCAAAAGTTTATAGTTTATAGGTCAAATGGCATCAAAAAATGCAGATTTTGACAGAAAAGGTGGGATTATTGCAGAATAAAGCTTAACTTTGCGCCCAATTATAGAAACGAAAAGTTAATAA
>JAEEGL010800227.1_pt1 | contig 13158 bp, 14 predicted proteins | sample 9134231 | NCBI WGS metagenome assembly JAEEGL01 (sample SAMN16246548, study PRJNA631951) | gut metagenome | biome: gut microbiome; feature: rumen; material: fiber-attached | host: Bos | place: Iran: Karaj | collected 2018-10
TAAAATTTACGTCTTTATATCGTTTAGCAAGATATAGTAGATTAGCGCCTTGTCCACAACCTAGTTCGACTACTGTGTTATTTGGTTTTATATATTCTGACACTTTTTTTGGTTGATAATATATATCACTAAATCTTGGTATTTTTCTAGAAGCAATTCTAAAATGCATAAAGCCGTGCAATGAATGGAAAAGCCTATAGGCAATAGCATTGATTTTATAATATTTTTTAATATCTTCATTTGATACAGAAAAATTATCTAAGAACTTTTTAATAAATTTGTTTGATTCAATTTTTTGATATTTCTTGTATAATTTACTTTTCATAAAATCCCTCAATTATATTATAGCTTAATGTTAAGATTATGTATAGCGTTATTGTAGAAGAAAACTCACAAGTTATAAAAACTGGTTTTCTTTTTTGTGGTATAATAAATATATATTATTAAAGGTGATAAAATGAAAAGAGAAGAATATATTGATTACTTAAGAGTGTTTGCTGCATTTGCTGTTATAGTATTACATGTTGCAGCTAAATGCTGGTATACATCTGATGTAAATAGTTTAGAATGGCAAACATTTAATGCATATGATAGTATTGTTAGATGGGGAGTTCCTATTTTTACAATGATTAGTGGGGCTTTATTTTTAAAAAGAGATATTCCTATTAAAAAGATTTATTCAAAGTATGTTTTAAGACTTTTTATTGCATTTATAGTTTGGAGTGCGATATATACAGTTTTAATGGCATTAACAATTTCTTCGAAAGGTATTTCATTTAACTTTGACAATTCAATATCTGCTTTTTTAGGTGGACATTATCACATGTGGTATCTTTTGATGATTATGGGATTATATATGTGTATTCCAATATTGAAAAAGATAGTAGAAGATAAAAATATTATGAAGTATTTCCTTATACTATCATTTGTTTTCGGTTTTGTAATACCATGGTGTGTTAACTTAATGAATGACTTTATAACGCATCAAAAAGTTTTGCATGCTATTAACACACTAAATAATGATGTTTCTAATATGGGATTAAGTTTAGTACTTGGATATTCGTTTTATTTTGTACTAGGGTACTATATTAGTACTGTAGAAATAAAAAAAGAAAAAAGAAGAATTATTTATATATTAAGTATAATAGGCTTCTTGCTAACAATTTTCTTAGATTCTTATATTTCACTTAGAACCAATGAACCAAGTGCAAATTACTATGGTAATTTTTCTATTAATGTTTTTCTTGAAACGTTAGGTATATTTGTTTTATTTAGATATCACAAGTTTAATAATAAAAAGTTAAATAAAATAGCGTTAAAACTATCTACTTATAGTTTTGGTGTATACTTAGTACATGCTTTAATCGTAGATAAACTCAGTATACGATTAAATATAAATGGGCTATCATTCTTTCCGCCTGTTTCAGTACTAGCGATAAGCTTACTTGTTGGAGTGATTTCACTTATTCTTTCTGTTATTTTGAATCATATTCCAATAATTAAAAAGTATTGTGTTTAGAATTGGAGGAACAATATGAGAGATATAGCTGTTGTTGTAAGTAATGATAATGAAGAAGTTAACATTATAGAGACAATAGATGCAATAAAAAAAGCTGGATTTAAAAATGTTTTTATACAATGGTACAACAAAGATTGGAATCCATCACAAGAAGAACAATTAAAATATGTAAGAGAACAGCAATTAAATGTTATTTTCGCACACTTAGGTTATCAAAATATAAATGATATATGGCTTGATAACGAAGAAGGTGATAAGCTAGTTGATAGGTATAAAAACGATATTAGGATTTGTAAAGAAAAAGACATTCCTATGGTAGTTATGCATTTAACTAGTAAGAGTGAAGCCCCTAAATATAATGAACTTGGAATAAAAAGATTAAAAGAAATAGTTGATTACGCGCAAACACTTAATATAAAAGTTGCATTTGAAAACACAAAAATTCAAGGTTATTTAGAATATGTAATTGAAAATATAGATAATGAGAATGTTGGAATTTGTTTTGACTCAGGTCATTATCACGTACATTTTAAAGATGAATTAGATTTTTCTAAGTTTAAAAACAGAATTTTTGCGGTACATTTACACGATAATGATCAAAGTGGTGATTTACATTTAATGCCTTTTGATGGTACATTAGATTGGGATAAACTTGTAAAAGAGTTAAAAGAAAATAATTACAATGGACCAATAACAATGGAATTGTGTTATAGATATGAATATTTAAACATGGGTATTGAAAACTTCTATAAAAAAGGATATGAAGTTGGTAAGAAGTTAGAAAAAATGTTTGAAGATGGTGAGTAGTGTTTAAAGTTTATCAAAATTAAATTGACTTATACCTCTTTTGTGATATAATATGTAACAACTTTTGGAGGAATAATATGAGATTAATTTTGACATCTAGAGTATTTGGTGATGCTGTTGCAACAGAAAAAGTACTTAGAGAATTAAATATGGATATTTCAAAGGCAAAAATACTTTTAATTGCAACTCCAAGATTACCTTATGAAGGACCTGAAAGTTCGTTTGAAAGTCTAATTGATTGGGGATTTTCGGCAGAGAATATTATAATATTTGATCATAATAATGCTGAAAAATATAGTAATTTAGATATTGATATTATTTATGTTACTGGTGGTAATACATTTACAGGTTTAAAGTTATTAAAGGAATCTGGATTTGATAAAGAAATTATAAAATATGTAAATAATGGTGTAATTTATCTAGGTAAGAGCGCTGGAACACATATAATATCTAAGAATATAGAACACGTTTTAGAATTTGATCCAAATGAAGTTGGATTAACTGACTTTGAAGCCTTAGGATTGTTTGATGGTGTGTTAGTTTGCCATTATAGTGATGAAAGAAAAGAATGCTATGAAAGATTATTATCAGAAGGCAAATATAATGCATATACTATAACAAATGAAGAAATGATAGAATATGATGACAGTAAGGTTAAAAAATTAAAAAAAATTTAATAAATAAAGCAGATATTAATCTGCTTTTTATGTTATAATGAATATGGTGATGATATGGAAAAGAAATATACAAAAATTGTTATTGCGGTATTGATTTTATTGTTTTTAGGTTTAATGATCTATAAAACTACTGTGTTTTTTAAATATAAGACAGATAATGTTGAAATTAATAAAGCTGGAATATTTAATGAGACGATAAACATAAGTTATAATGGTGATAGTGATGTTGTAACATTTGATGAAATGTCATATCACGATTATTTTAGTGACTATGTTGATAAAGAAGGTATAGCTTTTAAAGTAAAATATGATGAAAATGGTAAAGTTATTTCATATTATGATATATCAAAAGAAAATCAATTAATTAATATGTTAAACGTTAATTCTTTTGAACTCGCTATAGACGAAGAAGAAAACAAAACTGATTTTTCTACCGAAAAAGATATGAGAAATTTTTTAAATAAAAAAAATATAAAAGATGATATAGATCTAATAAAATATATTAAAGATAATTATTATTTTAAAAACGAATTATTGACACCTACAAAGACAATGAGAAATAATTATATTCTTAATAGTCTTGCACAATCAGCATTACCTAACTTTGAAAGTATTACTTTAATAAAAGGAGATAATATAAAAGGATATATAGTAAATATTAGTTCCAACCCTTTAAAAGCAATACATTTATTATATGGAGATAATCAATATGTTATTGTTTTATTAGGTGAAGAAATAACTACTTCTGAATTTGTTAATAATTTATTAGAATCTATTAGTTTTAATTAAAAACTCATTAATTTGAGTTTTTTTTATGTTATAATAAATTTAGGTGATTGTATGAATCAAAAAATCTATCTTGATAATAATGCAACAACAAAAGTAGCTGCAGAAGTATTAAACGCAATATTACCATATTTAAAAGAAGAATATGGTAATCCTAGCAGTACATATTCATTTGGTAAAAAAGCAAAAGAAGAATTAAATAGAGCAAGAAATAATGTAGCAAGAATGTTAAATACAAATCCAGATAATATAGTTTTTACTAGTTGTGGTAGTGAAAGTAATGTTTCTGCAATTATGAGTTCTATTAGATTAAATCCTAATAAAAAACATATTATTACTACAAAAGTAGAACATGCATCAATAATTGAAACAATGAAATATCTAGAAACCATAGGATACAATATAACTTATCTAAATGTAGATAACAATGGTAGATTAGATTTAAACAAATTAAAAGAATCAATAACAAGTGATACATGTTTAATATCTGTAATGATGGCTAATAATGAAATAGGTAATATATATCCAATAAAAGAAATAGCTAGAATAGCGCATGATAATAATATTTTAATGCATACAGATGCAGTACAAGCTGCAGGTAAGATTAAAATAGATGTAACGGATTTAGATGTCGATTTTCTATCAATATCAGGGCATAAAATAAATGTTCCAAAAGGTATTGGAGTATTATATATAAAGAATAGTTTTATACCTTTAATATTTGGTCATCAAGAGAAAAATAGAAGAGGCGGAACAGAAAATGTTCCATATATAATAGGTCTTGGTAAATCAGCTGAAATGATAGTAAATGATAATTTCAATAAAGAAAAAGAAATAGAATCCTTAAGAAATTACATGGAAGAAGAAATAAAGAAAAACATAACTGATGTAATGATATATGGAGATTTAGATAATAGAACTCCTAATACTTCTAGTATAGCTTTTAAAGATGTTAAAGCAGATGAATTAATGCTAGTGCTTGAATCATTTAATATATATGTTTCAACAGGATCAGCATGTAATTCTGAAATAGCTCTTCCATCACACATACTTACTGCTTGTGGCGCAGATTTAGATAATTATAGCCCAATTAGAGTAAGCTTAGGCAAATATAATACAAAAGAAGAAATAGATGAATTTATTAAAAGATTAATAAATGTAGTTAAGATGCTAAGGAGGAAGTAAAATGGCTGTATTAGTAAACTTTAAAATCTGCGATAATGCAAAAGAATGCGGAGGTATTGCAGTATGTCCTACAGGAGCACTTTCATGGGATGAAGAAAACGAAACAATAAAAATAGATAATGATAAATGTATTTGTTGTGGAGCTTGTGAGAGAGAATGCCCTATAGGTGCAATTTCAGTCGCTTATACTGATGAAGAATATGATAAAAAGAAGAAGGAAATAGAAGAAGATCCTAGAACAACTAAAGATCTGTTTGTAGATAGATATGGAGCAACTCCTCTATCTGAATTCTTTATGATAAATGAAAATGACTTAGAAGGAAAAATTAATAATGGGATATTATTAGTAGAATGCTATGAGGATGATTCTATACAATGCTTATTAAAATCTATTCCAATCAAGGATATAACTGTAAATATGCCAAGTAATACGATGTTTTATAAGATGGAAACTGGAGATAGTTCAAAAGAAAAATATAATATAACTGAATTACCTTCATTGTTGATATTTAAAGACAATAAACTTTTAGGAAAAATAGATGGCTATTATAATGTAGATCAAAAAGAAGAACTATTAAATAAAATAAATGATATATTATAATAAAAAACGTTAGGGGGTAATTAAATGCAAGAAATACGTTTTTATAAAGGTAAAGAGGGACCATACTATACAATTGATAATAACATACAACCAGTAAATGGACTAACTATTCCACTAATAGGGGTTAGAATACTAAGATCAAATGTTAGATTGCCTTATAAAATAAGTTTTACTGGATATTCAAAACGCGAAATAAAAACAATATTAGCTATATTATATGGTGTAAACATGCAGATATGTAAAACTGAAATAGATAATGAATATATTATTGTGCAAAAGAAGTATAGAGTTGGAGTATATGAATTGCCAAATAAAGGAACTGCATATGGTAGAAAATATAATCGTAACCCATATGAACTAACTGAAATAAATGGTAGAAGAGTTCTACTTGAGGTAATGAAGGAATATGTACAAGAAAACGATGGTAAATTTTACTTTTTGGAAGACGAATTAGAAGAAATAGACAGAAAAAGTTTTAGTGAATATTATAAAGAATTAGAAGTTGACTACATATATAAAATGCAAGATAATGAATATTATAATGAAAAACCAAAGAAAAAAGCAAAAATCAGAAAGATAACAGAAGTATAGTTTGGGAAATAATAAGTATAAAAAACTTATTATTTTTTTGTAAAAAAATTTTTGGGAAATACTATTTCCCAAATTTTTAGCACTCACGCTTGACAAGTGCTAAAAGTAGTGATATAATTAAAATGTAGTAAGGAATATTTAACCTTATTACGGGTATTATTATATATAGGTGCTACCTAATCGTAACACGTTATGAAAGGAAGTTGATATATATGATGTTAGTACCTAGAAAAAATAATTTTGATTTGTTTGATGACTTCTTCTATGATGATTTTTTCCCTGCAGTAAGCAAAAAAGAGAGAAATTTTATGAAGACTGATATCACGGAGACAAAGGATAAGTATACTCTAGATATCGATCTGCCAGGATTTGAAAAAGACAATATTAATATGTCTCTAAAAGATGGATATTTGAACATTCATGCTAAAGTTGATAAGGAAGAAAAGTCTGATGGAGATAAAAAATATGTACATCGAGAAAGATTTTATGGAGAGTGTTCTCGTAGCTTTTATGTAGGTAATGAAATTGAAGAAGAAGACATTGAAGCTGAATTTAAAAATGGTATTTTGAAGATAGAGATACCTAAGAAAGATTCAGTTGATAACGCAAAAGAAGTAAAACAAATCCCAATTAAGTAGTGAAAAGATCAATTTTTGATCTTTTTTATTTTTTTTAAAAATCTAGTAAAAATAATATAAAAAAATTAATTAATATGTTTATTTATTTTTAAAAATATAATTTTTTGTAAAAATAAATATAATACTTAAAAAACGCAAAATCATTAAAAGCGTTGAAATATATAGTTTAATATCGATGAAATTATAAATGCATACAAATTTTTTTTATTTAAATTATTGTTGTCAATTACGATTAACATCCCAAAAAGAGGATATTTTTAATTATAAGTATGTGTATAAAATAAAATAACAAGTGTTATTTAATTCTTGACAAATGCCAATTATTATGTATAATAAGAGACAATTTAAATTCAAAGGGGGAATCTGTTGTGGCAAGATTAGTTGAATTTAAAAAGCAAGATTTATTAGAAAAGACGATAGACTTTATAAGAAAAAATGGAGTTGAAAATTTAACTGCAAGAAATTTATGCCGCTACATAGGATGTTCAACACAACCCATATTCAGAAATTTTGGTAGTATGGGTAAGCTTAGAGAAGAAATAAAAAAATACTTAGACAATTACTATGAAAATTTTATAAATGATATCGTAAATAAGAATGCATATCTATATACAATAAATTATTCTTATACACTTTTTGCGTTAGAAGAACCAAATTTATTTGAAGCACTTTTTATGAGCAATTTAGAAGGGGTAAAAACGATAGATGATGTACTAAAAAGTGAAAATGATTTAGAGGTAATTGAGTCAATTCCAGATCAATATCACCTCTCTAAAAAACAATCTGAAAGATTATATCGAGATGTTAAAATTTATACACACGGATTGTCTTGTCAGATAGCTTGTAATGGTTTATACCTAAAAAAAGAAGATGTTGGTCTACTAATTAAGAACGCAATTAACAATTTAAAAAGAGAAATTTAATGTTTTTGGGAAATAAGCAACTTAAAAAAAGTTGCTTTTTTTGTGTAAACTTTAATTTATTTCCCAAGAAAAATATAAAAACTAGTATATATATGTTATAATGTACTTGATGAATATGAAAAATAAAATATATAAGTTCTTTTCAATGGATAGAAGTAAAACAAACATTAAAATTGAAATTTTTGCTGGTATAGCATCATTTTTAGCTGCGGCATATATATTAACAGTTAATCCTAACAATATACTTACTGCAGGTTCAATGGATCCAAGATGGGCTTCAGTATTTATTGCAACTGCTCTAGGAGCAGCTATTGGTACATTGATGATGGCTTTGTATGCTAAAATGCCTTTGATACAAGCTCCTGGTATGGGAATTAATGCTTTAGTAGGTGGAATAATAGGTGGTAGTGTAGGAATTAACTATTCATTTGGTAATGCCTTATTTTTAGTATTTATAAGTGGTATAGTATTTTTACTATTATCATATATAAAAATTGGTAATGTAGCATTACGTGAAAAAATATTTGATGGCATGCCAGAAACTATTAGAAACGCTATATCTGTAGGAATAGGGTTATTTATTGCTTTTATTGGTTTAAAGAATGCTGGAATAGTAAATGGTAATCCATATACATTAGTAGAATTAGTTAAGTTTAATAAGCCAGAGTTATGGGTAAGTGGCGGTACTGCAATGAGAGCAATTGTTGCCTTATTTGGTTTAATTGTTATTACAGTTTTAGCGCATCATAAAGTAAAAGGTTCTGTAATATTTGGTATACTATCTGCAACAATACTTGCAATACCTCTTGGGGTAGCTAATATTGATATATTACTTGGAAAAGCAGATGGAATAACATGGAATATATTTGAGAGTTTTAAAACATTCTTTTCAAGCGATGGGACATTTTTATCATTATTTAGAGATGGTTTGAATTTTCCTGCTAATTCTTTATTGACATCAGTAATACTTGTAGTATCTCTTTCTATGGTAGATATGTTTGATACTATGGGTACAGTGTTAGCGTGTACAACAAATGCAGATTTAAATGATGAGAATGGTAAACCAATTAATTATGGTAAAATAATGAAATCAGATTCACTAGCTACTGTAGTTGGTGCAACACTTGGTACAGCAACAGTAACAACAATGGTAGAATCTGGAGTAGGTGTAGCCGAAGGTGGAAAGACTGGTTTTACAGCATTAGTAACTGGATTACTATTTATACTATCAATATTCTTGTTACCACTTTTTGCATTTATACCAATTGAAGCTGCTGCAAGTGCGCTTATATATGTTGGTGTATTGATGATGAAGAATATAACTAAAGTAGATTTTAGTAATATAAAAAATGCAGTACCTGCATTCCTAACAATAATACTAATGCCACTTACTTACTCAATAACAGATGGTATTGGTATGGGAATTATTTCATATACACTTATAAACATAATAATATATATAGTTGATAAGATAAGTGGTAAAAAGAGTAAACTTGATATAAATATAATTACACTTATAGTAACAATATTATTCTTATTTTACTTTTTAATGCCAATAATATAAAAATCCATAATTGGATTTTTTTTTAATAATGTGTTTTAGTTTAAAATTATATATGTTATAATATATATGTGATCAAGAAAGAAGGATATTATGGAAAAGAAAAAAAATATAATATTGCTAGCTATTACATTAACAGTAGTACTAGTAATCATTGGTGGAGCAGTATATTCAATGTTCTTTAATAATAATATAATGAAAAAGTTTGATGAGTATTTTAATAGAGAAAATAATACGCTTATATATTATAGACAAGATGGTTGTACATATTGTGAAAAACAAGCGCCAATACTTGCAGAATTTGTTGAACAATATAATATAGATTATTTAGATATAGAAAAAAATTCATTAACAATGATGCAAAAAAAACAAATATTAGAAAAATTAGGAATAGAAGATGGAACACCAATTACTGTTATAGTTAAAAATGGTGAAGTTGTAGACAAATCTGTAGGATATACAGATAGATATGATTATTTTAATTTCTTACAAGGAGTAGGTATAATCCCTGCGGATGCTGAGTATAAAGGCTATATAAAAATAGATTATAACACTTATGAAGAATTAATAAACAAAGATGAAGCAGTTGTTATTTCTGTAGGACAAACTGGATGTCCACATTGTGATGCTATTAAACCATCATTTGATAAAGTAGTAGCTAATGATGATATAAAGATATATTATTTAGATTTAGCTACAATAACAGAGGATGAAGTAAGTGAGTTCTTCCAAAGCTTAAAAGATATGGGTTATGATGATGAAGACTTTGTTTCAAAAGGATCATTTGGAACTCCAACAACGTTTACAATTGAATCTGGAAAAATCAAATATTATATAGGTGGAGAAAAGACTTATTCACAATTAAAGAAAGAATTCAAAAAACAAAATTTGATTAAATAAAACGAGGTGATATTATGTCAATATATGAAGAACTAAAAAAATTTAAATGTAAATATCGTTCTACAATTGCATGGCGTCTTAGAAAACATGCTAAAGTAGTAGAAAGACATTTAAATCCTGATGAGCAAGTATTATTTTGCTTCGCTGCGCAAAAAGGTTTTTCTTCATTGGATATATTTAGTACATTTGCAGTAGTTCTTACTAATAAAAGAATTATTCTTGCACAAAAACGTTTAATATTTGGTTATACGTTTTTAGCAATCACACCAGATATGTTTAATGATTTAACAGTAAGATCTGGTCTTATATGGTGTACTGTATATATTGATACAATTAAAGAGACTGTAATATTATCTAATATATCAAAACGTGCCGCAGCTGAAATTGAAACTCAAATAACTGAATATATGATGGGTGAAAAGAAAAAATACGGTTTAAATAATCAGGAAGATAGAAATTAATTCTATCTTTTGTTGTATGAGGTATGATAATATGAAAAAGAAATATATTATAGGAATAGTTATATTTATCATATTAATAATAGTTTTTATTAAAAGAAGTAATAATAATGTACTTAAGTATAAGATTAAGAATAATAAAGAGACATATAATATTACTGAAAAAAGCAATAAAAACTATGTTTACTATTCGGTTTTATGGGATAAAAAAGAATATCCTATAGATATTTTTAAAACTAACATAAAGAAAAAAGCAATCAATAAAGTATATAGTTATAATGATAATATGTATTCTTGTATATTGCCTTTCTTTAATGATGAAATATTAACTGATATTATGTGTTATAAAAACAATGTTTTATATAATTATTATTCTCTCAAAGGAGAGAGCGATTCACTTGATAAATATGTTTCAAGTATAAAAGAATATACTCTATTTAATGATGTAGAAATGAAAGAAAACAAATATAACAATATAATTACTTTTTATAGTGATGTAGACAAAAAAATAAGTATAACTACATACAAAGGCATTGTTTCAAAAAATAAAGATGTTAAATTATTTGATAAAGATGTTTATAGTAATAAGATAAGTATTTATACTGATAATTACTATATAACAGCAGATTATAATTCTAGTTATGAATTTGATAAGTTTTTTATAGTAGATTTAAATGATAACGATGTTTCAACAATAAAAGTTAAAAATCCAATATCATTTGATTCATATATACAGGGTATAGTTGATGGCAAAATATATATATTTGATCCAGAGAATGAAATACAATATGAATTAGTACCTAAGAGTAAAAAAATAAATATAATATCTAATGATTATATAAAATATTATAGTAATAAAAAATGGACAAAAGTAAGTGTTAAACAAGCTAAGAAAGAATTACTATTTAATTATGGATCATTAGACACTATATATAGTGAATATGATAAAGTATATGAAAATGATTACTATTACTATGCAATAAAAAACAGTAAATTATATAGAATAAACAAAAACAATACAAAAATTAGAATGCTTTTATTTAAACTACCGGTTGATGAAATAATTATATATGATGATTATTTATATTATGTAGAAAACAATGATTTATATTACTATAGTGATATAACAGGATTAAAAAAAGTGTTAACAAACAAAGAATTTGAATTTAATAAGTATATTAAATACTATATATATTAGGAGGAAATATGAAAACAATATTAACAGGAGATAGACCTACAGGAAAGCTTCATTTAGGTCATTATTTCGGTTCGCTTGAAAACAGAGTAAAATTACAATATGATTATGATACTTACATCTTAATAGCAGATGTTCAAGCACTTACAGATAATTTTGATAATCCAGATAAAGTTAGAGAATGTGTACATGAACTTGCACTTGACTATTTAGGTGCTGGTATAGATCCTAAACAATGTCACATTTATATACAATCAATGATTCCAGAAGTTGCAGAACTTACAGTATATTTTTCTAACTTAGTAACTGTATCAAGATTATATAGAAATCCAACTACTAAATTTGAGGCGCTTCAAAAGAAAGAAAAATTTGGTAATGAAGGAGAAAGTCTTACTTATGGATTCTTGGGTTATCCAGTTAGCCAAGCTGCAGATTTAGCTTGCGTTAATTCAGATATAGTACCAGTTGGTGAGGATCAATTACCACATATTGAACAAGCAAGAGAAATATTTAGAAAGTTTAATAATGTATATGGTGAAACATTTAATTTACCAGAACCAGTACTAAGTAAAACTCCAAGAATTAAGGGCTTAGATGGTAATGATAAAATGTCTAAATCATTAGGAAACTGTATATATTTAGCAGATGACCCAGAAACTATAGATAAAAAAGTAATGAGTGCAACAACAGACCCAAACAAAATGAGGAAAGATGATCCAGCAAACCCAGAAGTTTGCATGGTATACTATTATCACAAATTAATTGGAAATCCAGATGTACCAAAAATTTGTGAAGAATGTAAAAGAGGAGAAAGAGGTTGCGTATTCTGTAAGAAAGAATTATCTCGTGCGCTTGCTGAATTTTTAAAACCAATTCAAGAAAGAAGAAAGTATTATGAAGATAGACCAGAATTAGTAGAACAAATACTAAAAGATGGTACTGCTGCAACTAAGAGAAAAGCAGAAGAAATAATGAAAAAAGTAAGAAAAAACATGAAATTAGATTATTTTGAGTAAAATAAAGTAAAATAGTTATAAAAAAAGTCAAAAAGCATATATTTTTATTGACTTTTTTTATTTTTTTTAGTAATATTTTATTTGGTACATTTAATCCCACATTTAATAAGTCCTGGGAAAACTTATTATTTGTAAAGAAGAGGAGAATAAAGTATATGATGAAAAATAGTTATATGCAAAAGAAAGAAACAGTAAAACGTGATTGGTACGTTATAGATGCTGAAGGTGTTAGTTTAGGACGTTTAGCAACTAGAGTAGCTGATGTTTTACGTGGTAAGCATAAACCAACATACACTCCAAA
>JAEEGL014370014.1_pt1 | contig 13158 bp, 9 predicted proteins | sample 9134231 | NCBI WGS metagenome assembly JAEEGL01 (sample SAMN16246548, study PRJNA631951) | gut metagenome | biome: gut microbiome; feature: rumen; material: fiber-attached | host: Bos | place: Iran: Karaj | collected 2018-10
AGAAGGCAACAAAATAGGCTGAAAACTGTGAAATTGTTGCTTCCGTAGGCGAAAATAGAAAGAAGAAGGTAACAAAATAGGCTGAAAACCTAGAAATTGTTGCTTCCGTAGGCGAAAATAGAAAGAAGAAGGCAACAAAATAGGCTGAAAACTGTGAAATTGTTGCTTCCGTAGGCGAAAATAGAAAGTAGAAGGCAACAAAATAGGCTGAAATCCTAGAAATTGTTGCTCTCATAGGCGAACGAGGAAGAACAAACGGCGGAATCCAAGGTAAACTTCGTTTTCGCCGTACTATCGCAGCGAAATGGGAAAAAAGGACGGGGAAAACAAAGAATTTGACAATTCCAGTTTGTCGAGATAAAGGAGGTTGAAAGCTTCCGGGTTGTCGTTCTAAATAAATTCAATCAGTTAGAAAAGACCTGGCCACAAGGTGGCCGGGTCTTTTTAGTGATGTTAATTTAGTGACGATAATTTAGTGACGTTAATTCAGCAGCATCAGTTCAGCGCGTAATACAATCCCTTCAGTGCCATGAGTTCTTCGTGGCTGCCCTGTTCGGCAATGCCCTTGTTGGAGATGTAGAGGATGCGGTCGGCGCTTCTGATGGTGGAGAGGCGGTGGGCTACCATGAAGGAGGTCTTGTCCTTTAGGATTTTTGCAAGTGCCTTTTGGATCAAGGCTTCCGTCTCAGTGTCGATGGAGCTTGTCGCCTCGTCCAGGATGACAACGGAAGGGTTCTTCAGGATGATTCTTGCGAAGGAGAGGAGCTGCTTTTCACCGGCGGACAGGCCTGCGCCGCGCTCTTCCAGCTTGTGCTGATAGCCGTCGTTAAATCTTTGGATAAAGCCGTCCGCGTAGATCATCTTTGCGGCGGCAATGCATTCTTCATCGGTGGCGTCCGGACGGCCATAGCGGATGTTTTCCATGATGGTTCCCTTGAAAATGAAGGGCTCCTGCATGAGCACACCCACTTCTCTTCGAAGGGAATCCAAGGTTACCTTCCGCACGTCCTTGCCGTCAATGCAAACGCTGCCTTCCTTCACGTCATAGAAGCGGGTCAGCATGTTGATGACGGTAGTCTTGCCGGCACCGGTCGGGCCAACCAAGGCAATGGTTTCGCCGGGGCGCACGTGGAGGTCAAAGTGCTCCAAGACGTTCGCGTCCTCGTCGTATGCAAAGGTCACGTCGTTGAAGTCCACCTTTCCCTTTACATCCTTCAGTACTTCGCAATCTGCTTCATTAGCGATTTCCACGGGGTAATCAATGGTGTCAAATACCTGCTCTAGGTTGGAGCTCACCTGTGCGAGCTGCTGGATCAAAACGGCGATCATGGTGAGAGGGCCGCTGAACTGGGTCATGTAACTGGTGAAGGCAACCACCAGACCGGCATCGACGTTCTTGGATCCGCCAAGGATCAGGAACAGTGCTACGCCATAGAGGCAAACGGTTCCAAGGTTCCAGAAGGTCTCTACGATGGGAGTGTTGAGCTCGTTGCGCTTGAAGATCCGCAGCCACTGCCTTACGCAGGCGTCATGGATCTCAGCATAGGTCTTTTCGCTGCTCTCGGTGCGGTTGTAGCTTTTCACAATCTTCTCGCCCATGATGGTTTCCACCAAAAATGCGGAACGGTTGGAGTTCTTGGCACGGAGCTTTGCAAACTCTTTCCGGATGAAATAGCGGAGGGTGAAAATGCAGATCATCATGGGGATCACGATCGCAAACACGATTGCCGTGAGCGCAGGGCTAAGGCCCAGCATGAAGAAGGTCACGATGATCAGCTTCACCAGGTAGGACAGAAGATTCAAAACATAGTTGGAAAAGAAGTTCGCCAGGTCGTTTACGTAATCCGTCACGCGCACGACAATTTTGCCATTGGGCTTGGAATCGAAATAATCAAAGGGAAGCTCCTGGAGCTTGTAAAATATGTCTTTCCGGACGTCGCAGATGATTTTGTGACCAACGATGCCCATAATCCGCTGGTGCGCAAAGTTCACGCAGATCTCGAGGAAAGCGATGGTTGCCATGGATGCCACGACAAAGGTCAGGAGCTGGTAATCCTCGGTCTCGACCACATTGTTGATGATCTCCTTTAGAAGGAGCGGGGTGATCATGGCGAGACCAGCAGACACAAGCATCAAAATGCCCACCAGAACAAAGTAGCCGACATAGGGCTTCATGTAACGGAGCACGCGCCCAAACTGGCGTACGTCGAATTTTTTCTTGATGACTTCATCTTGGAAATACGTATTGCGCTTTGCCACGGTTACACACCCCCTTCCGCAATCTTGTCAGCCAAGGCATCGAAGTTTACTGAGCCTTCCTGATTCTTTTGGATGTTATAGATTTTGGCGAAATCGCCATTTAGCTTCATGAGTTCGTCGAAGGTGCCGCGCTCTTCAATGCTTCCGTCCCGCATGAAGAGGATCTCATCACAATCCACGACGGAGGAAAGCCTGTGGGCGGAAATGAGGAGCGTCTTGTCGGGATAGAATTTCTTGATGTCCGCAAGAAGCTTTTTCTCGGTTCCGACGTCGAGGGCGGAAGTGGAGTCATCCAAAACGAGGATCGGCGCATCGCGAAGCAGCGCTCTTGCAATGGAAACGCGCTGTTTCTGGCCGCCGGAGATGCCAAGGCCGCGCTCGCCGACGATAGTTTCGTAACCGTCCATCAGATTTGTGATAAAGCCATGTGCCTGCGCATGTTCTGCTGCCTTTTGGATCTGCTGTCTCTCGACCTCCGGCTCGGAGTAAGCGATGTTGGATGTGATGGTGTTGGAGAACAGGAACACGTCCTGGAATACGTAGGAGAACTTCTGACGCAGGGAATCAAGGTCATATTCCCGGATGTCCGTGCCATTCATGGTGATCCGGCCGGAGCTAACGTCGTGAACTCGGATGAGGGATTCGAGAAGTACGCTCTTTCCGGATCCGGTGCCGCCCACGATGCCGATCTTCTTGCCGGGAGTCACGTCGAGATTGATATGCTTTAGGATTTCCTGCCCCTGGATGGCAAGGGAGGCATCCTCGACCTTCAGGTGGATCTGTTCGATGGATTTGGCAGACTGTTCACCGCCCACGATCTTGCTCTCACAGTTCATGAATTCCATCATCTTCTTGCCGGATACAAGCTGCTGCTGCATCTGGAAGAAGCTATTGTTGATCTGGGTTACGTGATTCATGATGCGGAATACGTAATCTGCGCAGGCTACCAGGTAGCCAACCAGCAATTGTCCATTCATGACCAGTACTGCGGCCACGGCAATGCTTCCCACGTATGCAATCTGGCGGATGATGCTGAAAACCGCTTCGAAGGAAGAGGAAAGCTTGATCTGTTTGATATGGGAGTCCCTCAGACTTATGTTGGCGGTATCGAACTTTCTTTTTTCCAGTTCTTCGTTGGTAAAGGATCTTACCAGACGAACGGCCTCAATGTTTTCCTGCACCGTAAGCGCCATGTTACTGTTGTTGCCCCTGATGGTACGGAAATTCTCGCGGGCCAGCTTTCGGAAGCGCAGAAGCGCAACGGCGAAGAACGGCGTGAGCACTACCGGTATGATCAAAAGGTAGGAATTGATGGAGGCCAGCATGCATACTGCAACGATCAGGACGAAGATGCTGTCGAAGATGTTGGGGATCATTCTGCAGAACAATTCCTTGAACATGATGGTGTCGGAGTTGATGGTGGTAAGGAGTTCACCCGTGTTATATTCAGACACCGTCTCGGAATCCAGCTCCATCAGCTTGTGGAAGGTCAGGACCCTAAGGTCCGTCTCAAGACCCAGGCCAAGCCTTTGAAGAATATAGTTTTTTACGTAGACGATCACGTCCTTAAAGAGGATCAGGCCCAAAAACCATACGGCCAGCGTCCAGAACAGCTGCATGCTGTGGACTTCCCCGTATTTTCCGGAGAGCAAAAAGGAGAAGACTCCGCCTTCTTCCGGCGCTTCCTCTTTGATCACGTGGTTGATGAACATGGCCGTGAGCATCGGCAAAAGCAGATCAGCCGTCAATGCCGTAAAACTGAGAAGCTTTGTCAGGACGTCCAGAGGCAGATACTTCTTCCACTGTTTGAATCCAAATTTGAATACTTCCATATTGCGTTGCACCCTTTCTTCCTAAAGCAGTCACGACTGCATCGTGACTTGTCCGCAAACCGACTCTTTGTTTCTTTGAATAGTTACATACTACTTTTTTCGAATCTTTGCGTCAATAACCTCCGGAAAGTTGATTAACATACTACAAAAAATGGACAAAAAAATACAGTATGCTTGCTGGCCTTTCTTTCATAAGCATTTTGGGCCTTGAATTGACCGCAGATTCTTGTTTTGTTATACTTTGGTTATGGGAATACGGAGGTGAGGCTTAGATGACGGTTGGTCAAGTGATTGCGCTGGACGTAGGTTGGATCATTGGATTGATTTTAATTTATATCGCGACGGATCTTTTGGATCGAAAGATGAAATTTCTTGATCATTCGGGCTGGAGTGACCTTGGAAGAGGCATTCTGCGTTTGATCTATCTGATCGTGCCGCCAATCGGCTTTGCCGTAGGAGTGTTGGTGAGCGGCATTCTCGGCGCAAAGACTGTGGGAATTGCGGCGGGTGTGATCTTGGCATCTCCGGTGATCTATTATTTGGTAAGACATGGATGCGTTAGGATTCTTTATCCGCCCCAGAGAATGGCTATATATTGCAGGGAGCAGATCGGCGGGTATGACGTCTTTGATGAGAAATATCCGGATAAGGCAAAGCGTTCCGCGCAACCAAACGCCGTAGCACAGGATTACGTTTGGAAGCAGATTTATGAGATGCAAAAAAAGCTGGGACTGTTTTACCGGTGGGGAACGAGGGCAGGGAAAGAAGCTTACGTAAGTGCGATCTTGGAGAAAAACAAACAAGAATTGCCACAGATCAAAAGCTGGGAATATCATGCAGTTTTGCTAGGACTGTATCAGGCGACGACAAATGCCATTTTGCAATTTGACGTCGGCGAAAACATGATCATTTGGCTGCATTGGAAAAAAGACTCCTTCACCCCGGGGGAACTGACGGAGGAAGACCGAAGGAAATATTTTTGTGCGGAAAAATTCCGGAACGTTACCATGACGGGAAGACTGATCTATCTTTTTGAATGCATCGAGAGGTATCTCGTTTCCAAATACCCGGACCGTGACTGGACGATCGTTGCCAGGAGGCTTTGGAACAGGACGAAGGAAAAGGGGCAGTGGAGTGAGGGAATGCCTGGCGATTCCTACCGCGAGATCGTTCCGGAACGGATCATGCGCTTTATGAAGTACCAATACGGATATGACAGGATCAATTCCATGGTGTTTCAAGGGAAGCTTTCCGAGGAGGTTTTCACCGAGGTCAGAAAGCTATATGATGGGATCTTCTTTGGAGAAGTGGAAGAAGAGATCAATCAGATCATGAAAATTCCTGAGCAATGCATGTATCAGTGTGTTCTTCAGGATTACAAATTCGAGTATAGCGACCAGATCACCATCGAATCCATCGTAAGCGCGGAGACTATCTTGGAAAAGAACGGCATTCCGCTGCCGGAGTTTTCAAATATTCAGGAGTTTTCTTTTGAAAGGAGCGGAAAAAAGGAAGAAAACAGGGAAAAAGCGTTTGGATTTGGCGTGGACGCTACGCGGCTTTCCATTATATTAAAGGATTAAATTCCACGGTGCCGTCCTCGATGCGGTAGATGGCACCGACGACCTGGAGGCCTTCTTCCTCGTCTTTTTGGATTTCCAGACTGGATTCGATCATGCGTACGCTTTGCGCTACGTTGAGGACGGCTGCCTTGTAGTCGTCCTTTTCTTTTCCGATGGCCTGCTTGATCTCATCGGTGATGTATTTGATAAAGCCGCTGGGATCATGATCAATGGCGGCGTGAACGGCGCCGCACTGGGTGTGGCCGAGGACGACCACAAGCTTTGTTCCAAGGTGGCCTGCCGCATATTCAATGCTGCCAAGCTGATGATCATCGATCACGTTGCCCGCAACGCGGATGGTAAAGAGGTCGCCGATGGCAGCGTGGAAAATCCTCTCCGGGATGACGCGGGAATCCGAGCATGAGATGATGATCGCGTAAGGCTCCTGCCCGTTTTTCGCAAAATGCTCCAACACTTTGGAAGAGACGTCCGACTGAAACGTGTCCGTCGATACGTATAATGCATTCCCTTCTTTTAATTTCTTGATCGCCTCGTTTGCAGATATCATGATCATCCCTCACGTTCTTCTTTTTATTTTCTTGGGCTCAAGGAAACCGCCTTTTTTCCATTGTACTACAAATCGTGCGGGATTTTCCATAGATTTCTATTCGTTATTGCACGATAAAAGCGCGTAACGTGTGACAATTCTCTCTTTTTGCAATTCCGGACACATGGTATTCTAAAATTGGAAAGTGGCACTTGTCATGGGGAGGAGGGAATGGTATGTGGTTGTACGGTATCGGCATAATTGTCTGCTTGGCTTCTGTATGGTTCCTGTTTTCGCAAAGTCAATTCAAAGAAAAATGCGTTGAAGAAGCGGATGCCGTTTTAGTGTTTTTTGAGGAAAAGGTTGACATTGATCCAATGACAAAGAGAGGAACCATCTTATATTTTCCTGTTTATCAATATACGGTCAACGGGATGATTTATCATGCAAAGGCGCAGGATTTCCTTCGGAATAGTCCGACGACGCAGCTAAATACGCATTGTTTGGTGAAATATAATCCGAAAAAACCAGAAGAATGCCTGATTCATAACAGGAAAGCACAAAAGATGGCTACTTTCCAAGAGGAATCTTTTGTGCCGAATAAACAATTTGGCAGATGGTGATGCAACGTGGCAGGAAAATTTTACAGCCTTTTCATGAATGCTTAAGAAAGCCTACTTTACAAGAAAGTAGGCTTTTGTTAGAATTAAAGGCGTGAACTTTGGGGGATTGGGAGAAAACGGGCACGTCTGCCGCGAAGGGAAAGGTTTGGAGAAACGAATGGCAAACAAGAATGATGACGAGATGAAGATCTACGATTTTAGGGAAGACATAGAAAAAAAGGACGAAAAGAAGGAAGGTTTCGCTGGAAATAATGAGGGGGACGCAGGGAAGGAGCTTGGCGCGCAGCGTGCCGTGAACTCTGAGGAAGGCGGGTCCGGGGATGACTTGCAGGAACTGGCCGGAAAGGCTTCGGACGGTCACGGGGACGCGTCGGCAACCTCCCGCGCAGGCAAGGGCGAGAACGAGGATTATGAGGACGTGTGCTTTATCTGCCGCAGACCCGAGAGCAAGGCGGGACGTATGTTTAAGCTCCCGAACCACATTTGCGTGTGCGATGACTGTATGCATAAAACAATGGATACCGTGAGCCAGTATGATTATCAGGGCATGCTCAATTACCCTGGAAATCCCCAGGGAAATGACCAGGGACAAGGGTTCCCGCACGGATTTCCGAAGATCAGCTTCGTGAATCTGGCGGATCTGCAGGGGGACGGGGGAATTCCCAATAAGCAGAAGCTGAAGAAAAAGAAGGCGAGTCAGGCTCCGGCCATCGACATTAAGAACATTCCGGCGCCTCACAAGATCAAGGCAAGCCTGGACGAGTACGTCGTGGGCCAGGAACATGCCAAGAAAGTGATCTCCGTGGCGGTTTACAATCATTATAAGCGCGTGGCGACGAACACTATGGACGAGATCGAGATCGAAAAGTCCAACATGCTGATGATCGGACCCACCGGTTGCGGAAAGACATATCTGGTGAGGACGCTGGCGAAGCTCCTCGACGTGCCGCTGGCCATTGCAGACGCCACGTCCCTGACGGAGGCGGGTTACATCGGCGACGACATTGAGAGCGTTGTGAGCAAGCTCCTTGCGGCGGCTGACAATGACGTGGAGAAGGCCGAGCGCGGCATTATCTTTATCGATGAGATTGACAAGATCGCGAAGAAGAAGGAGACCAGAAGCCGTGACGTCTCCGGTGAGAGCGTTCAGCAGGGCATGCTGAAGCTCCTGGAGGGGGCGGAGGTTGAAGTGCCCGTCGGTGCAAACAGCAAGAATGCCATGGTACCGCTTGCAACCGTGAATACGCGCAACATTCTCTTTATCTGCGGCGGCGCGTTCCCTGATCTGGACGGGATCATCAAGGAGAGACTGACGAAGACCGCATCCATTGGTTTTGGCGCGGATCTGAAGGATAAATATGATAATGACAAAAATCTTTTGTCGAAGGTGACGGTGGAGGATCTACGGAATTTCGGCATGATCCCGGAATTCCTGGGAAGACTGCCGGTGATCTATTCCCTCGAGAGCCTGACGAAGGACATGTTGGTGAAGATCTTAAAGGAGCCGAAGAACGCAATCCTGAAGCAGTATCAGAAGCTCTTGGAGCTGGACGAGGTGAGGCTGGAATTCACCGACGGAGCACTGGAGGCCATCGCGGAGAAGGCCATGCAACGGGATACGGGGGCACGCGCGCTGCGTTCCATTATCGAGGATTTCATGCTGGACATCATGTACGAGATCCCGAAGGACGACAATATTGGAACCGTGACCATCACCAGGGAGTATATCGAAGGAACGGGTGGGCCCGTGATTGAGATCCGCGGCGGAGGAAGCCCTGAGTAAGAAGGAGGGGACGAGTATGTTTTCGACGGATCTGCAGGCTGTTGTTGGCAGTCATGAAACCATAGTATGGCAGGGAAAGCCAGACAAGAAATGTTTTATTCTTGAGAGTATATTTAATCCATTGTTGCCGTTTGCGCTTCTTTGGGCGGCTATTGATCTCGGCATTATTGGCGGGGGCATTTTTGCATCAGGGGGATTTAGACAAATGGGAGCCTTCGGTTTTGCGCTGATTCCCTTTTTCTTGATACACATGATGCCTGTTTGGCTGTATTTGGGCGGAGGGTTGCTTGCCTTCCGCAAGTACCGGAACACGGAATATATCGTGACGAACCTTGGCGTGTATATTTCTGGCGGCGCATTCTCCTATTCCTATGAGATGAAGCCCTTTGCAGAGCTTTCTCACATTGCCCTTCATCGCGGCATCTTTGATCAGTGGCTTGGCGTGGGTGACGTGGAGCTTTCCACTTCACAGATGGATTTCAGCTACAACAGGAACCGTAATGGCGCTAATCTTCATAAGTTTTCCATTTGTGACATCCCGGATTATCAGAGGGTATACAAGATGATAAAAGACATGCAGACAGATATTTATTCTGATACCATGTACCCCAATGACCTGCGTCCGGCGGAGAATCACGGTTATCAGACGAGATATACGAAGAGCGACGATTACCGGAACGATTATAGGAATTGACCCAATCCGTGAAGCGGTTGGTTTTAGGCACGAAGTGACAGGGAAACGTGACAGTTGGCACGTCCCCTGTCTTTTTTTTATTTTGGTATTGACATTTCTGGAAGACGTGGTAATATAAACATATGAACAATGGTTCATATGAAAAGCAAAAAGAGCAAGTCTCTTGACAAGAATAGAGAATGGAGGAAGGATTTATGAAGAAGACTTACAAGATTGAAGTGGATTGCGCGAACTGTGCATTAAAGATGGAGGAAGCCACGAAGACGGTGGATGGCGTTGCGGATGCAACCGTGAGCTTCATGACACAGAAGATGAAGGTGGAATTTGCGGAAGGCGCAGACGAAAAGGCCGTGATGGAAAAGGTGGTAAAAGCCTGCAAAAAGGTTGAGGATGATTGTGAGATTTTCCTATAGAGACGACGGCTGACGAAGTCAGACGGATTTATGAGTGAAGAGGAAAGGAAACGGGAGCATCGGCATGACGAAGAAGCAAAAAAAAGTATTATATAGAATCATAATAGCGAGTATTCTGCTTATCGTGCTGCATTTTTTGCCGGTCTCCGGGATGCTGGCCTTTGGACTGTATCTGATCCCGTACTTTGTGATCGGCTATGACATTTTGAGAAAGGCCATCCTTGGCATTATCCGAGGGCAGGTCTTCGACGAGAACTTCCTGATGGCGGTGGCGACGGTGGGCGCGATGGCGCTTGGCGTCTATGAGGAGCTGACCGGCGGCGAGGGCGAGTTCGCGGAAGGCGTCGCGGTTATGCTGTTCTATCAGATCGGAGAACTGTTCCAGGCAGTGGCAGTCGGCAAGAGCCGCAGGAACATCACGGCGCTGATGGACATTCGTCCCGATTATGCGAATATTGAGGGCGAGGACGGAAAACTTGAGCAGGTGGATCCCGACGACGTGGAAATTGGCACGGTCATCGTGGTGCAGCCCGGTGAGAAGGTGCCCATTGACGGCATCGTGACGTTTGGAAGCTCCACGCTGAACACCAGTGCCCTGACTGGGGAGAGCGTTCCGAGGAGCGTGAAGGAAGGCGAGGAGATCATCAGCGGATGCATCAATCTGTCTGGCCTTCTGAAGATTCGGACGACAAAGGAATTTGGGGAGTCCACGGTTTCGAAGATACTGGATCTTGTGGAAAACTCCAGCATGAAAAAGTCCAAGTCTGAGAATTTTATCAGCAAGTTTGCGAAGATTTACACGCCGGCGGTCTGCATTGGCGCGCTGGTACTGGCAATTTTGCCGCCCGTGATCCTGCTTCTTTTGGGAAAACCGGCCCAGTTCCCGACTTGGATCATCAGGGCGCTTACGTTTCTGGTCATCAGTTGCCCCTGCGCACTGGTCATTTCCATTCCGCTTAGCTTTTTCGGAGGAATTGGCGGAGCAAGCGCGAGCGGCATCTTGGTGAAGGGATCGAATTATCTCGAGGCCATGGCGCAGGCGCGGTACGTGGTGTTTGATAAGACGGGAACGCTGACGCGCGGCACGTTTGAAGTGACGGAGATCTGCCCCTCGAAGGAGATGCTCGAACAACGTGGGCATAACCTGGAGGAGGCACGCAGGGTGATACTGGAATATGCGGCCTATGCGGAGAGTTATTCCACGCATCCCATCAGCAAGAGCCTGAAGGAGGCTTATGCCAAGACCATCGCGGAGGACGAGGCGGTTGATGCAGGCAAGGCGGACCCGGAATGGAAAGCGATTGCTAACGGCAAGGCGGACTTGGAGCGGAAAACGAATGTCGCAGGCAAGGCGGATCCGAATGGTAAGACGCCAGACGCCGGGAAGGACTGGCAGGAGGCCATGGAGACGGGGAACGTGCTTCAGGCTGGCAGGGTGACGGATGCGCAGGAGATCAGCGGTCACGGCGTGAGCGCGGTGGTGGACGGAAAGAGCGTGAGCGTTGGAAATGCCAAGCTGATGAAGAGCTTGGGACTTGCGTACGAGGAAGCAAAGGGCGTTGGCACGGTGGTTTACATTGCCGTGGACGGCGTATATGCCGGGTACGTTCTGATCGCGGACGTGATCAAGGATCACGCGAAAGAAGCGCTTGCGGACCTGAAGGCAGCAGGCATAAAGAAGACGATCATGCTCACGGGTGACAACAAGGCCGTTGCAGACCATGTTGCGAAGGAGCTTGGGATCGATGAGGTGAAAAGCGAGCTTCTTCCCGCAGATAAAGTGGAGGCAGTGGAAGAATTGCTTGCCGCAAAGGGTGAGAAAGAGAATTTGGCATTTGTAGGCGACGGGATCAATGACGCCCCCGTGCTTTCCCGCGCGGACGTTGGCATCGCCATGGGCGCCCTTGGATCGGATGCGGCCATTGAGGCGGCAGACATTGTCCTCATGGACGACAATCCCGCAAAGATCGCACTGACCATGAAGATCGCGCGAAAGTGCCTTAGGATCGTATATGAAAACATCACGTTCGCCTTGGCGGTGAAAGGGCTTTGCCTGATCCTCGGCGCAGTTGGCATCGCAAACATGTGGATGGCTATTTTCGCGGACGTGGGAGTGATGGTGCTGGCAGTGCTGAACGCCATCCGCTGCCTGAAAGTCGCAGATTGACGAGAGACGGTTTGGTTCACGGGGACGCGTCTACTGACATGTTTACAAATCTGAAAAACTCGGGGCCGAGGCTTGATAGTGTCCCCCAGGCACGCTCGCGCTATGAGTGCAGCGTATCGGTACTAAGGTGCCACGAATGGATCTGTCATAAATGACTGCTCCATTCGTATACGCCACCTAAGTACCGACGCTTGGCACACATGCCTGAGGGATACTATTCAAGCCATCCCCTCGAGTATGTTGGAAGTGTAGTTTGTAAATGTGTTAGTAGACATGTCCCCGTGACCCAAAATCTGACTCTCCCAAAATGAGAAAACGCCGTAAAATGGCAACTCTATGGATCATAGATTGCATTTTGCGGTGTTTTTTTGTAGGATAAACGTAAGCCCAGGGGGAGCATCACGGACGGGATCTCCCGTGAGGGCACTCTGACTGCAGAAAGAGAGGAAGGAGCCAGGCACGTACGGCTTAAGGCTCCAAAGGAAAAATGGACGCGAAGCAATTTGGATCATTTTTGGCTAAGCAAAGAAAAGAGAAGGGATATACCCAGAAGGAACTCGCGGAGCACCTGGGCGTCACGGACAAGGCGATCAGCAGGTGGGAAAACGGGGATTCACTTAGATAAAGATACCACACCATTCCCACGCTGACTTTTGCTCAACCGATACAGCCGGAGGGCTGGATAACAAGAAAAGGCGGTATGCGCCCCGTAGAGGGGTAGCGTACCGCCTTTTCTTGTGGGGGGTTTCCAAAGGGGGCAACGCCCCCATTTGGCACACGACTTTGCGAAGCAAAGTGTAGTGTGTTATACGCTCTGTCGGCGTTGCCGTGAAAATGCCGTTGCCGCCGGGGAGGGGCGGCAGGAAAACAGGGCTGTGCTTGTGTGGCGTGGAGCCGCAAGCGCAGGTCTGTTTTCATCAGCAGACAGGGCGTATATGAAAGCCCCCGTCCCTCGTCCTACGCTCCGACTTGTGGACAAAGTGTCCCGAAGTTGTGGCTACACTCCCGGAAAAGTAACAGGACAGCGGGTAACCGTCAAGGCTGAAATGAACGGGTTTACACCCGGCCTTGACCGCCACCCGCCGTCCCACTGAATGGGTGGACAAGGCGGCCAATCCCTCAAAGTGCTTGTCCGCGCTCTTTCTGATTTTGAGGTATTCAGTTTTTCAAAATTGAATAATCAAAATAAATTTTTTCGATTGAAAAAATTTTATTTGTTATCATCTTCAATGCCATATTTTTTCTTTTGCCGAATCACATAATTACTGATTTTTTCAT
>JAEEGL015082881.1_pt1 | contig 13158 bp, 11 predicted proteins | sample 9134231 | NCBI WGS metagenome assembly JAEEGL01 (sample SAMN16246548, study PRJNA631951) | gut metagenome | biome: gut microbiome; feature: rumen; material: fiber-attached | host: Bos | place: Iran: Karaj | collected 2018-10
AAGCGGACGTCCCGGTCCTGTGCTTATTGACATTCCCAAGGAAGTGACTGCGGCTGAAGTTGATTTTGAACCCCTTACAAAAGCAGAACTTGATGCCAGGTTTGCTGCTTCTGACAGGAGCAATATGCGCCGTGTTCTTTCTGCTTCTGTTCCTTCTGATGAAGAGATTGCAAAGGCTGCCAAACTTATTAACGAAAGTGAACGCCCCGTAATTTACGCAGGCGGTGGTATTACCATTAGCGGTGCAGAAAAAGAACTTCTGGACTTTGCAAAAAAAGCAGACATTCCTGTTACAGAAAGTCTTATGGCCCGTGCGGCATTCCCTTCCAGCAGTGAACTCTGTCTTGGCATGGTGGGTATGCACGGAACAAAAGCAAGTAACATGGCAGTTACCGACAGTGATCTTGTTCTTGCACTGGGTGCCCGTTTTAGTGACCGCGTTATTTCTGATGCAAGCCGTTTTGCCCAGAACAGTCAGGTCTTCCACATTGATATTGACCCTGCAGAAATTAACAAGAATATTCCTGTTGCAGGAAGTCTTGTTGGTGATGTAAAGGCAATTTTACAGAGACTTCTTCCTCTTATTGAAGAGAAGAAACACACTGAATGGAAAGAGCAGATTGAGGAATGGAAAAAAGATGTTCCCCGCATTTATTTTGCAGAACCCAAGGATTCCATTAACCCCCGCGCCCTTTGTCAGGCAGTGCATGAAGTTGCAGGCGATGATGCATTTATTACCACAGAAGTTGGTGAGCATCAGATGTGGACTGCCCAGCATTATCCTTTTGAAAAGCCCCGTACTTTTGTTACAAGCGGTGGTCTGGGAACTATGGGTTTTGGAACAGGTGCCGCTATGGGTATTCAGTTTGCAAAGCCTGAGGCTCGTGTGGTTCACATTGCAGGTGACGGTTCTTTCCGCATGAACTGTAATGAACTTGCTACAATCCAGCATTACAATCTTCCTATTGTAATTGTTGTGGTGAATAACGGTACTCTGGGTAACGTGCGTTTGTGGCAGAAACTTTTTTATGGAAAACGCTACAGTGCTACTACACTTGACTTTGGTCCTGACTGGGTTAAGCTTGCTGCCGCTTACGGTATTGACGGTTACAGGGCCGGAAATATCAGTGAGTTTAAGAAGGTGTTTAAGACTGCCTTTGAGAGTCACAAGCCCTGCGTGATTGATGCTAAGGTTGATATTGATGAACTTGTACTGCCGATGGTGCCGGGAGGAAAGCCAATATACAATCAGATAATCAACATGAGAGAAGGTGAGTGATTATTTGTGTTGCCAAACTGCACGGTCGCACGCACTTGCCGCTGCTGATAATCAACATGCGTGAAGGTGAGTGATTATTATTCTAAAGGGAGAGTGTTATGGTTGAGCTTCATGAGTCAGGGGAAGATTACCTTGAGGCAATTCTTCGCCTGCAAAAAGAAAACGGTGGTGTACGTTCTGTAGACGTTGCCAAAAAACTTGGTGTCTCAAAGCCCAGCGTAAGTCGTGCCATGAGCATTCTTACAGAAAATGGTTTTGTAAAAGTGAGTCCCGTTGGTGCACTTGAACTTACAGAAAAAGGACTTGCCAGAGCAGCGGAAGTTTACAGCCGCCACGTTCTGCTCACTGCTTTCCTTAAGAAAATAACCGGAGTTTCAGAAGAGCAGGCCGAAGAAAATGCATGTAAGATTGAACATGACATTGACGAAGACGTGAAGCGTGGAATTGAAAGGTGGATGAAAGAAAACGCCTGATATAAACAGTAAAACTATTTTTAATAGGAGAAAAAAATGAAAAAGATTTTCAGTGCTGTGTGTGCAGTTCTTGCACTTGCAATGGTTTTTGGAATGACATCCTGTTCCAAAAAAACAACAAACGAATTTGTACTTGGTCTTGATGACTCTTTCCCACCACTTGGTTTTCGTGATGAAGACAACAAGGTTGTAGGATACGACATTGACCTTGCCGCAGAAGTATGCAAGCGCATTGGAAAAACTCTCCGCTGTCAGTCGATTGACTGGGCTGCAAAAGAGCAGGAACTTAACACCGGTAAAATTGACTGCATCTGGAACGGCTTTACTATGACAGATGAGCGCCGCCAGGCTATGGCATGTACACCCGCTTACCTTGAGAATGCTCAGGTTGTGGTTGTACGTGGGGATGCTGGAATTGCAAGCCTTGCTGACATGGCAGGTAAAGTTGTGGGAATTCAGGCCGGATCTTCTGCCCAGGAAGCCCTTGACGATGCCGCTGATTTTAAAGCCAGCCTTAAGAGCGTTGTGGAGTTTGCTGAGAATATCACTGCCCTGAATGACCTGCAGATTGGTAACATTGACGGCGTTGTAATGGACGAAGTTGTTGCCGCCTACAACATCAAGCAGAGTGGACGTGACTTTGTTATTCTTGAAGAAAGCCTTGCTCCTGAGGAATACGGAATTGCATTTAAAAAGAGCAATACTGAACTCAGAGACAAAGTGTGGAATACCCTTAAAGAGATGGAAGCAGACGGAACTGTTGCCTCAATCTCAGAAAAGTGGTTTGGCGAAAACATGTCTGTAATTGGAAAATAATTTTTCATGGAAGCATTAGGCGCATACTTCGAAAAAATCAAAATGGGAAAACTTCTTGTTGCAATGCTAAAAAGCACAGGGGTAAGCATTGAGATTTTCTTTCTTACCCTGGTTTTTTCCCTGCCGCTGGCACTTATCATTGCCATGGGTCGTATGAGCAAAATAAAGGTTCTTTCACGGGTAACAAATGTTTTTCTTTTGATTATCCGTGGAACACCGCTCATGCTTCAGCTGATTTTTGTTTACTTTGCGCCGCCTTACATTTTTGGTCATGGCATGGGCCGCTTTACTGCCGCCATTGTTGCCATGGTCATTAACTATGCCTGCTATTTTGCAGAGATTTACCGCGGTGGAATTCAGTCCATTCCGGTAGGTCAGTATGAGGCTGCAAAAGTTCTTGGCTTTACAAAAGGTCAGACTTTTTTCCGCATAGTGCTTCCTCAGGTGGTCAAGCATATTACTCCTGCAATGGGGAACGAAGTGATTACTCTGGTAAAGGACACTGCTCTTGTGCAGGTGTTGGGAGTTGCAGAACTCTTCCATGTTGCCCAGACACAGAGTGGTCGTCTTGTGAGTGTCATGCCGCTTTTTATTGCCGGCGTCTTCTATTTTATTATGAACTGGCTTGTTTCCAAAGCTTTTGATTTGCTGGAGAAAAAACTTGACTACTACAAATAATGATGAAATTATCCGCGTGGAGCATTTGAACAAAACCTTCACAGACGGAGTTGAAGTTCTTAAGGACATTTCTTTTTCAGTACATCGCGGTGATGTACTTGGAATAATCGGCCCCAGTGGTTCTGGAAAATCTACGCTGCTACGTTCAATCTGTCAGCTCACGGATGTTAGCGGAGGTTCAATTACAGTTTGCGGCGAGAATCTGGTAAAAGACGGAGTGTATGCCCCAAAAGAGACTCTTCGCCGTATTGGACTTAACCTTGGCCTTGTTTTTCAGAACTTTAATCTTTTCCCTCATTTTTCCGTTTTACGGAATATAACTGAAGCACAGAGGGTTGTTCTTGGTAAGGGTAAAGAAGAGTCTGAAACTCTTGCCATGGAGCTGCTTTCAAAAATGAATCTTTCTGATAAGGCAAACTCCTACCCCTGCCAGCTTTCAGGCGGACAGCAGCAGAGAGTGAGCATTGCCCGTGCCCTTGCCTTAAAACCTGAAGTCCTCTTGTTTGACGAACCCACTTCTGCCCTTGACCCCGAACTTACAGGCGAAATACTTTCTGTAATCCGCGAACTTGCCCAGGAAAAAATGACCATGGTTGTAGTGACCCACGAAATGGCCTTTGCCCGCGACACCAGTGACCACATCATCTTCATGGCAGACGGAAACATTGTGGAACAGGGCCTTTCCGCCGACGTAATCAACAACCCCCAGGAAGAACGCACCCGCCAGTTCCTTAAGCGGTTTAACGAGAAGTAGGATTACAAAAAATACAAATCGCATTGGTTGAGCCCGTCGAAACCATTATGTTTTGTGTGAATGGTCATTTCGAGGGCCTCAATGACCGTTGAAGTTCAACTTAGTAGACAGCACTTTCACACACAAGTCCATCTCCCACCTATTAACTAACAAAAAAAATCATGGTAAACTGTCCTCATGGAAAATACAGAAAAAGAGGACAAAACCGTTTACATACTGGACTCCTACGGTTTAATTTACAGGGCATACTTTGCACTGGTTAATCATCCCCTCACAAATTCTAAGGGCGAGAACATAAGTGCAGTGGTAATTTTTTTCAGAAACCTTAAGGCCCTTCTTTCAAAATATAATGTGCGCTATCTTGCCGCTGCCTTTGATTCCCGCACGCCAACTTTCCGCCATGAAATGTACAAGGAATACAAGGCCACCCGTGACAAAACTCCGGACGACCTTCATGCACAGGTTCCCTGGATTGAAGAAATTCTTAACGCCCTGAATGTTCCCGTCCTTCGCGTTGACGGTTATGAGGCGGATGATATAATCGCAACTGTTGCAAAAAAATGCCGTGAAGAAAACCGGGACTGCCGCATCCTTAGTGGTGATAAAGATTTACTCCAGCTTGTAAATGAAAACTGCAAGGCCATGCAGCCTGACAAAGCAAACGGCGGCTGGGAAACAGAAGGCATAAACGAAGTGATTGCAAAGTGGGGCATTCCCCCTGAAAAAATTCTTGACTATCTTTCCCTTGTTGGTGATACTGCAGACAATGTTCCCGGCGTAAAAGGGGTGGGAGATAAAACTGCCCTTAAACTTTTGAACGAGTACGGAAGCCTTGACGGAATCTACGAACACGCAGATGAAATAAAAGGTGCAATGGGAAACAAAATTCGTGAGGACAAAGAGAATGCATATTTTTCAAAAAAACTCATCACGCTAAAAGATGATGTTCCCGTCGTAATTGATTTTAATACTTTCTCTACCGCTGACCTTAATTTTTCACAGGCAGCAAAATGTCTTTCGGAAAAAGGAGCCTTTCAGGTTGCAAAAGCCTACGACCCCAAGGCAGGCACTTCTTCTAAAACTCAGTCAGAGTCTTCCAAAAAAACTTCTGCTTCACAGAGCGATGCACCCGGTCTTTTTGACGAAAACGAAGAAGCAGCAGAGGCACTTAAACCTCTCAGAAAAAACGAAGGAAACTACCGTCCTGTAACAAAAGTCATTGAACTTACAGCCTTTATAGACAGCGTACTTTCTTCTGCAGAAAAAGCAGTTGCCTTTGACACGGAAACAGATTCCCTTAACACCCATCAGGCAAAACTTGTAGGCTTTAGTCTCTGTTCCCAAAAAGGAGAAGCAGTTTATGTTCCGGTAATTCTTCCGGGAGTGGGAGAGATGTTTGCTCCGGAAACCATTTCCCTTACAGACTGCATCAGGGAGCTAAAAAGACTTGTCATTAACCCTGACGTAACTCTTGTAATGCACAACGGAAAATTTGATCTTGCAGTGCTTGAGTCAAACGGCTTAAAGGAAAATCCCTGCTGTAAAATTTTTGACACAATGGTTGCCGCCTGGCTTTTAAATCCTGATGCAATGGGAAAAAACTCTTACTCGCTTGAGTACCTTGCGGAGAAAAAACTTGCCCTTGCAGGAATTGAGTTTAAGGACATTGTTCCCAAGGGAAAAACTTTTGCAGATGTGGAACTTGAAAAAGCTTACCCCTATGGCGCAGAAGATGCAGATTTTACCTGGCAGCTCTACGAGATTTTTAAAACAAAAATTCAGGAAAAAAACTTAGACGAACTTTTCTATGGAATGGAAATGAAAGTGCTCCCTATTCTTGCCCGCATGGAAGAAAGGGGAATACACATAGACAAAAAAACTCTTGCCGATTACAGCGTGGAACTTGCAAAAGAAATTGAAGAAAAAGAAAAAGAAATTTACCGCGAGGTAGGACACGACTTTAACATTGCAAGTACAAAGCAGCTGCAGACCGTTCTCTTTGACGAGAGGGGTCTTGTTCCCGGAAAGAAAACAAAAACCGGTTACTCCACAGACACCGCCGTGCTCGAAGAACTTGCCGCTACTACAGAAGATCCGCTTCCACAGGCAATACTTGATTACAGAAGTTATACAAAACTCCAGAGCACTTATGTAGAAACCCTTCCTACCCTTGCAGACGAACATTCCAGAATACACACAAGTTTTGTTCAGACTGGAACTGCAACAGGCCGTCTTTCTTCCAGAGATCCAAACCTTCAGAATATTCCCGTGCGTGATGAAGCAGGCCGCCGCATAAGAAGTGCCTTTACTGCCGAAGAAGGACATCTGCTTATTTCTGCAGACTATGCGCAGATTGAGCTTGTAGTGCTTGCCCATCTTTCAGGAGACAAAAATCTTTCTTCTGCCTTCATTAACGGAATTGACGTTCACAAATCTACTGCCGCTTTAATTTACGGAATAAGCCCTGACGAAGTGAGTGCAGAACAGAGGCGTTTTGCAAAGACCGTGAACTTTGGCGTTATGTATGGAATGAGTGCCTTCCGTCTTGCAAATGAACTGGGAATCAGCCGTAGCGAAGCAAAGAATTTTATTGACCAGTACTTTACCACTTATTCTGACGTTAGAAAATTTTTAGACGACACAATAAATGGTGCTCACGAAAATGGCTACACGGAAACCCTCATGCACAGAAGAAGGTATATTCCTTCCATCAACTCAAGAAACAAACTTGAACAGCAGGGGGCAGAACGCATTGCAGTGAACACTCCCATTCAGGGAAGTGCCGCGGACATTGTAAAAAAAGCAATGATAGATGTACAGACTGCTTTAGACGAGTCCTCATCTCCCTGCCGTATGCTTTTACAGGTGCATGATGAACTTATCTTTGAATGCCCAGACGACAGCGCTACTGTTGAAAAAACAATCAGCCTTATCCGCGACAAAATGGAAAATGCAGTTAAACTAAATGTTCCCCTCCGGGTGAGTGTGGAAAGCGGAAAGAACTGGGGGCTCTTCCATTGATTGTCTGTGTAACAGGACCCATGGCGGCAGGTAAAAATCTTGCTTCGGAAATTCTCTGTGAAAGGGGCTTTGCCTGTGTGGATGCAGACCTTCTTGTTCACGAGGCGGTGGAAAATGCAAAAGAGGAAATTTTAAAAACTTTCTCTTCGCTTGCAAAAGAAAAAAACATCAGTCTCTTAAACGAAGACGGAAAAATAAACCGGCGTGCTCTGGGTTCCCTTATTTTTTCTGACCCGGCTTTAGTGCAGAAACAGGAGTCTATAGTTTACCCCCAGGTGAATGCCCTTTTTGAAAAGTTTATTAGCGATAATAATGGAAGAAACCTTGCAATAAATGCCACTGTCCTTTACAAAGTGCCGCTCATGAGAAAAACAGACTGCGTGCTTTATGTTGACGCTCCCTTTTTGCAGAGACTTTTGCGTGCTCACAAAAGGGATAAAATGCTTTTTAAAGATATATTGAAGCGTTTTTTGCGCCAGAAAAATCTTTTTGCTAAATATAAAAAATCAAATGCCGATACTGTGAGAGTATGGAATGTCGGCTCCAGGGCTTCTCTGGAAAGGAAAATAGATTCCTTCCTCAGAAATCACATGCCTTCCGACAGGGGATAGCATTATGGAACAGAAAAGAACACTTTGGATAATTCTTGCTTCGGGCATTTTTCTTCTGGTGGTAATTGGTGCTGCCGTAATCTTGTATGCTCCTGCCATGAACAGGAACACAAATGCACGTGCCCTGAGGGACAGCGGAGAAATATGGGTTTCTCCTGGACTTTCTTCTTCTTCCTCAACTTAGGTGCCGCCCGCAGCTACTTCTGATTTAACGGCTCCTGCAAAGGACAGTGAGGCCTCTGTAACCCAGGGGCTTGCTTCTCCTGCAGAGGGTGATTTTTCTGAACTGGATATTTTTGCACAGAACAATCCTGCACAGAATGTTTTTGATCCTTCACAAACCGCTCAGGTACCGGGTGCTCAGACTGCTCAGTCTCAGGGGGCAGCCGTTACCCAGACAGACAATCTTACAGTCATTGCAAACGGAACAACAAATCTGATTGCAGGAAATACAACCATTGACCTGAATGCACTTAAAAACCTTGTGCCTTCTGTTTCAGAAAATGTTACTGCAACAAACCAGGCCGCAGAAAAGGCAATGGAAGAAACTGAAAAAGCTTACCGCGTGGAAGAGAAGTCCATGATTGAAAAAACAGTTCAGACTTCTCAGGTTGTAAACGTGAATGTAATGCCTTCACAAAGAGTTGTTGAAGAAAAAACTGAAACTAAGGCTCCTGCAAAAAGCGGCAGTGTAAAGAAAACTTCTACAGCTTCCGCTTCTTCAGAAAGTAAGGCTTCTTCTAAGAGTGTAAAAAACAGCAGCACAAAAACTTCAACTGCAAAAACTTCTACCGCAAAGCCTTCAGCTGCAAAAACTGCATCAGTTTCTGCTCCTGCAACTCCTGACAGATTCTGGGTTCAGGCCGCATCCTTTTCTACAAAGAAAAAGGCAGACGAAGCCCGTGCAACTCTTGATGCAAATAAAATTCAGTGCGAAGTGTTTACTTACAAAGATGATAAGGGAAACCTTTTCTACCGCGTACGCGTTGGACCTTATACAACAAAGAGTGAAGCAGAGTACTGGAAAAAGAGAATTGACGCAATTCCAGAGTTTGCAACTTCCGGAAGTTACGTTACAAACACTACTGCAAAAGCAAAGTAAAAAGAATGGGTGTTAAAAAAACAAATGCCATGCGCATTCTGGAAGGAATGAAAATTCCCTACGAAGCACATGAATATGAGGATGACGGAGAACATGCCCTTGCAAAGGGGGCTGCTTCCCTTACCGCAGAAAAACTTGGTCAGGACCCCGAAGCGGTTTTTAAAACCATAGTGATGCGAACGGAAACAAAGGAAGTGGTGGTTTTCTGTCAGAGTGCCCTTCATGAAATCAACTTAAAAAAAGCAAGAACTGCCTGTGGTGCAAAAGAAGTTACTCCCGTAAAGCCGGAAGAACTTCTTTCCCTTACAGGTTATGTCCGAGGCGGCTGTTCACCACTTGGCATGAAAAAGCAGTACCGCACTTTTATTGACGAAACTGCCCTTCTTCTTGATAAAGTATTTGTGAGTGCGGGGGTTCGGGGCATGCAGATTGAACTTAAACCCGAAGATTTAGTTCGTGCCTGCAATGCTACTACCCTTGATTTAGTTTTGGAATAATAATCAGTTTTCTGTAAAAATCTCAAAGCCGGTGCCGGAGTAGGAGAGAGTGTATCCTTCCGGTGCCTGGAATTTTTGTCCCAGAGAGAGAATGAGGCTTCCCTTTTCTCCGGTGATTTTTGCCGTATACTGACCTGCGTTTGCAGAAAGAACTACTCTTGTGCTAGTCTCATTTATGCCAAGACTTGACCTGAGTGAAATTAAATAACGGATGTGATTTTTATATGTTCTCTCCGTACCGGGAACAATTTTTCCGCCCAGGTACTGACTTTTGTTTTTTGTGCTTGTGTCATCACTTTCGGAAGATGCAAAGTAGTGCTGCCAGGCAACACAGGGGTAACCGGGGTGGGTAAGAATAAGGGCGTATGCAAGACCAAGGTCTGCGGAGTCTAAGGGCCAGAGTGCCTGGGTACTGCCGGTGTCATGGTTGTCTACAAAAGTAACTGCATCTTCTGCGCTTGCGGCAAAGATTGTGTTGGGGCTTGCAAGAAGATTGTAGTTGTTGTTCTGACTGTAAGTGGAAGTTCCGAAGACTGAGTTCAGCATGCCCTTGAGTACAAAGTCAAAAACCCGTGATTTTTTTCCCTGAACCTCGTTTACACTGTATGTTGTGGAAGAAACCCACGAAGTCATTTTATCTGTCCAGTTTGTGCTGCTTGTGGAAAAAGAGTCTGGCCACATTTCGCCTACAGAAAATTCTGCGTCTGTCATTGCATTGTAGTAGCCGGTGTATTTTCCTGCATAACCGCGAACGTAGTCATACCTCCAGCCTTTAAAACCTGCGTCTTTAAGGACATCATTCATCCAGCTTACGATTTCGTTTTGCACTGTTGTGTTTGTGTGGTCAAGGTCACGGCCGCTTGCGTAACTGTCACCTGTGTCTGCATTTCCCCTCATGGAAGAAGGAACTTTGCTCATGTTTGAGTCACTTGTAAAACCTTCGTCTCCTGAACAGATTGCCTTGTAGTTGCTCCCTTTTACAGTGCCGAAGCTTGGGTTTACAAAATCGCCCCAGCTTGTGCTTCCAACCCGGTGGTTTATTACAATGTCACCTATTGCTTTTGCAGGAGAGATTGCGTTTATGGAAGCCCTGAGGGTAGAGGAGTTTCCGTACATGGATGTGAGGTTGTTCAATTCTCTGGGTAGATAGCCGTTGTCAGAAAGGGAATTTGAAACCGGGGGGAACCATACGTACTCGAAGGTGCCCTTAATCTGGTCTGCGTTTTCTTTTACCACAGTGAACCAGTCTTTTGTGTAACCTGTGCGGGAATTACTGTTGCTTGACCAGGTAAAGCCCTGCAGCATTACGTTTGTGGATTCGATTACAATGCTTTCTTCTATTGAAGTGTCATCATCCTCTGAGTAAAGGGCACCCTCGTTCAGGCAGGAAGTAAAGGTAAAAAGGGTTACCAGGACTGAAATAAAAATGAAAGGAAAAAATGTGTGTTTCATGAAAAAGAGTATAACTCTTTTAGGAAAAAATTAGAACTACCGGTGAGGGGCTGCCCCATAAGTTGTAGTTTTGAGACAGCCCCGTGGAAAAACTAGAACACTGCGATTACTTCGCCGTTGGGGTATTCATTTGCAATCCAGTTCTTTACCTTTTCACTCTTAAGGGCGTTTACAAGAGCTTTGATTGCGGGTTTTTCATCGTTACCTGCTTTAACTGCAATTACGTTCACGTAGGGAGAATCTGCACCTTCTACATAGAGTCCGTCTTCAGTAGCCTTGAGTCCTGCAAGAAGGGCATAGTTTCCGTTGATTGCGGCAAGGTCTACGTCAGGCAGCATTCTTGTAAGGGAAGCAGCTTCAATTTCTGTAAACTTAAGGTTCTTTGGGTTTTCTGTAACATCCAGTGGAGTTGCAGTTACACCGGAACCTTCGCGAAGGGTAATAAATCCTGCAGACTGCAAAAGAAGAAGTGCGCGTCCGCCGTTGGTGGGGTCGTTTGGAATTGCCACAGTGGCTCCGTTGGGAATGTCAGAAAGATTTTTGTACTTGTTTGAATAAAGTGCAAAGGGTTCAATGTGAATTCCGCCTGCATTTACAAGATGATAGTTTCTTTCTGCGTTAAAAGATTCCATGTAGGGCAGGTGCTGGAAGTAGTTTGCATCAATTTCGCCAGACTCCAGTGCTTCGTTTGGGGTTACATAATCTGTAAATTCCACAACCTCAAGAGTAATTCCCTGTGAAGCAAGGTCTTCCTTTACAAGGTTAAGGATGGATGCGTGTGGAACCGGTGTTGCTCCAACCTTAAGGGTGTTTGTGTTTCCCTTTTTCTGGCATCCGCTTACAGAAAGTGTCAGAATACCTGCCAGGGCTATTGCTGCTGCCTGTAAAAGTGTTTTTTTCATGTTCAACTCCTTATTCAACGGAAAATGATATTTTCCTAGAGATTTACTATGTTTTGGATAGTAATGATTATTACACCTTTTGTCAAGAATGTGGAGAAATTAAAGATTTATTCAACTTTTGCCGATACAAAAATGGGATTGTATTTACATTGCTCCAGAATTTGATTTTTGGGCAATCTGGGGTTATCCTATATATTAGTAATTAGGGAGCTATGCAGATGAAAAAGAAACTCGCCTCTTTTGCAATGCTGTTTGTCATTGTTTCAGTCGTCTTTGCTGGTGGTCGTAAGGATATCGAAGAGAAATCTCTCGGTGCCAGAAACAGCTGGCAGGAATCTTTAGACGTAAATAATAAGCCGGCAGGAAAGTACAATGTGGTCGTTACCGCAGAAGACAAAGCCGGAAATACAACCTCGGCAGGCCCCTTTAATATTTGGCTTGACCCTGACTCAGACCTTCCTGTGGTGGGCATTACAAACCCTGTGGAAGGAATGCGTGTTCCCGGTAACCTGAACATTGTCGGTACCTGTATTGATGATGATGCAGTTGACCACGTGAGTCTCATTCTTGATGGCAACTACGATGACATTAAAACTGCAACCGGTAAAGAATTCTGGGCCTACTACCTTGATACAAACAACCTTCACGAAGGCCCCCATACAATAGAAGTATTTGGAACTGATGTTAACGGTTTGAACGGAAATCACGTTTTCCTTACATGGCAGCTTGACCGCCGTGCTCCTGTTACTGAAGTGCGCAACTACAATATGGGCGAGATTGTAGCGGGCAAAATCAGTCTGGAAGGAGCATCCCTTGACGGAAACGGAATCAGACAGCTTGAGTATTCACTTGACGGTGGAAAACACTATTCTCTTGCAAAAATAAAGGAAGTAAAACTTCGTGAACCGGATTCAGAAGGCCGCACAAGTGAATTCTACTTTTCAATCCCTGTAGATACGACAAAATTCCCTGATGGTCCTGCAACCTGCTGGTTTAAGGCAACAGACTGTGCAGGTTCAGTGGGACGCTTTGCATATCTCTTCTTTATAGATAACACAAAACCAGACGTACGCATTGTTTCTCCCGCAGACGGAGAAGTAAAGAACGGTGTGTTTACCGTGGCAGGTTACGCAAAAGACGTAATCGGAATTGAAAAACTAAGCTGGCAGTGGGGCGAACAGACCGGAGACTTTACCCTTATTCCAGGAAACCCCTACTGGGTAATAGAAGTTGATTCCCGCGGTAAAATAAAAAGCGAAGTATTCAGCGTTACGGCAGTGGACATTATGGGAAACTCCGTGACCATGAAAAGAAATATTCCCCTTAATCAGGAAGCAGATAAACCTGTAGTTACCATTAAGAGCCCTGAACAGAATCTTCTTGTAAACGGCAATGAAGAAAAATTCTTCCTTCGTGGTATTGCAAAAGATGATGACGGGGTTGTTTCCATAACCTGGAGTCTTGACGGCGGAGAAGAAAGCACTGTAAATACATCTGGTGTATTCTATGCAGAAATTCCCGGTCACCTTGACTTTGGCATTCATACCCTTTCCGTATATGCAACAGACAGATT
>JAEEGL016456217.1_pt1 | contig 13158 bp, 6 predicted proteins | sample 9134231 | NCBI WGS metagenome assembly JAEEGL01 (sample SAMN16246548, study PRJNA631951) | gut metagenome | biome: gut microbiome; feature: rumen; material: fiber-attached | host: Bos | place: Iran: Karaj | collected 2018-10
AAAAAAAAAAAAAAAATAGAAAAAAAAAAAAAAAAAAAAAAAGTTTAAAAAAAAAAGAAAAAAAAAAAAAAAAGGAGTGGATGGCTTGGAAAAACAAAAAACAACAAAAAAAACAAAAAAAATTCCCTTTTTTTTAAACAAACTTCATAAATTTTTTTATTTCTTTTTTTTTTTAAACTTTTTTTTTTTTTTTTTTTTTTTTTGTTTTGGGCATTGGCGTTTGCGATTTTGTCTTTGCGGTGTGCGCCAAATTCCCACTCCCCCATCCCCAATCCCCAATCCCCATCCCCAATCCCCAAAAATAAAGGGAATGAATAAATTTTTTTAATTTATTTAATATTGATAATTTTTGTCAAAAACTTATACAAAAAAATAAACAATTTAATTTCCAAAAAAAATTATTTAATTACAGAATTATATAATTTTTTTCTGAAAATTTAAAATAAAAAAAATGTCAAAGCATCTATTCCTAATCTTAATATTACTTCCCTTAATATCATCATACAATCGTCAAAAAGCTATGAAATACGTAAATAAATATGTAAAAACTCCAAATCACAAATGTGGAAATTACTTGAAATGTTCTCCATACGCATACTTCGGAAGAGAAGCATGTGGTTACCCTAGTCACAATGGAGATTGTGCTAACTTCGTATCTCAGGCATTAATAGCAGGTGGTCACCCTCTTCTAATAGGAGGAAAAGATTATTGCAGAGGATATCCTTGTAAAAAAGAAGAAGTTGGTGCTTGGGAACTTGATCAATGCCTTTATAATAAATTCAAGTGGAAAAGGACTTGTGGAAGAGGACAAGCTCCTCCTTCTAATATAAGAATTGGGGATGTTGCTGTATTTTATAGTGGAGGATGCACTAGTGGAAATGCTCATGCTACTATTGTCACTAGTGTTAATGGGAAGAATGTTAAGTTAAGTTGCCATTCTCCTCATGTTAAAAATGTTCCTCCTAGTCATTTTACTAACTCTAAACCTTATATTTCTTGGTTACATTATAATGGGTAATATTTAAATTATTTCTCTTTTTGAAAAGTAGTTTTAAATTACTAATTAAAATATTATTTAATTCAAAAAAAATCAAAAAATTAAAAAAAATGTTATTATTATTATTTTTCTCCTTAAATCTAATTCCCTTTTCAATATCATACAATCGTTTAAAAGCTGTTCAATATGCTCATAAATTTGCATTAACTCCAAACCACAAATGTGGTGATTATCTAAAATGTACACCATATGCATTTTTTGGTGGTGAAAACTGTGGTTACTCATCTCATGGAGGAGACTCTGCCAACTTTGTATCTCAGGCAATAAACCAGGCGGAGCACCCTCCACTTGGATCTATAGCTCGTGAATGCAGGGGTTACCCTTGTGGGAAAGAAATTACAAACGTTCTTAAATTAGATACATGTCTAATAAATAAATTCAAATGGAAAAGAAAATGTGGTTATATGCTCAAACCACCTGAAAGTATTAAAATAGGAGATGTTGTTGTTTTTTATAATAGACAATGCCAAGGAGGAGATGGTGTTGCTGCTATTGTTACTAGAGTTAATGGGAAAGATGTTAGAGTTAGTGGACATTCACCTGCTGTTAAGGATGTTGATTATAAATATTATTGTAAAGGAAGTAAATATATTTCTTGGATTATGTTTGAGCAGTAATTTTTATTTCTTGAATTATTATTTCTTTTGGAATATTTTAGATTTTTTAAATGATTAAGTTTTTATTTTGATTTTTTAAAAATTTTTTTATTTATTTTTTTATTTGAAATTTATTAATTCATTGAATTATTGAGTTTTTTTCTTAGGGAATAAATTTAAAAAATGTCAAATTATAATTGTCAACAATTTATTTATCCTCATGGAATATATGATAATTATAATAATAATTATTTGGATTTTTCTAAAGAATCTACTCAAAATGCTTCAACTCAATATTTTGATTCTGAAGGTAGATTTAATAGAAATTGTCAATGTGAATGTCATCAAAGAAATATTTGTAATTGTCAATGTTGTTCACAAAATTACTGCAATTTATTAGAAGAATTAAATGAATTAAGATGTAATTATAAAAATGCAATTGATGATTTAAATAGATTAAAAAGCGATAAAATTTCAACTGATTCTTATATTAATGAATTAAGATTAGAAAATAAAAGAATGAAATTTAATAATTTAAATATTAATGTTGGAGAAGAAAATGAAAAATTAAAATATGATAATGGAAGATTTAATGAAATGCTTGAACAAATTTTTTGTGAAATTTTACAACCATTATCAAATAAAATTAATATTGAAGAAGGAAAATTAAAAGGTGGTGTTGATTATTATTTTGATAAAAATTATGATTTTTATAATATTTTAAATTTATTTAAAAAATTTATTCTTGAAAAGGATAATAGAAACTATGATAATGTTTATAGGAATAATATTGAAAATGAAAGGTCAGAAAATTTAGATAAAAATTATAATTCAAAAGATTATAAAAATAATTCAAATAAATATAATGATCCATATATTATTCAAGGAATTCCAATTAATAAACCATTAACTTTTGGCAATAATGATCCTAGTTCAAATAGAGGTCAAAATAGTCCTCTTTATAATGTAAATAATAATAAAATTAATTATCAAGAATCTTATATGAATAGTAAATATCATTTAGAAAAAGATCCTAATAGTTTAATGAATTCTATTAATAGTCAAGGTTCAAATATGAATTGTTTTAATTATGATAATAATCCTTCATTTAACTATCCCCAATATATGAATAATAATCAAATGAATTATTATGATCCTAATAGTTTAATGAATTCAATTAATAGTCAAGATTCATATAATATTAATAAAAAAGATTTAAATAATTCAGTAAATTTTGATGACCCTAGAAATTCATATCATAAATATTCCCCAAATAATAATATTAATAATTATATGAATAATAATAACAAAAGAAATAAAACTCAAAATAGAAATAATTATAATGTAAGTCCAAATGAAAGTAATAACTTAAATAATTTAAATCCAAATGAACAAAATAAAAAAATTAAAGCTGTAATAAAAGACCAACCAATAGATTCATTTCCAAATAATATAGATTATCAAAAATATGGGAAACCAATGGATTCCTTAGAGCAAGAAATAGATAATAAAGAAAAAAGACCAAAAAACTCAAACAATGAAAAAAATGGATATTTTTATCCAAATAATCAAATCCCAAAAAACCCGAATTTCCAAAAGAATAATTATATTAACAAAAATAAAAATAATAATAATTATAACGAATTAAAAAAAAGTAATTCATTTTCAAATTTCAATTCAAATTTCCCTTTTAATCAAACTTTCAAAGAAGAAAAACAAAATAAAAACATAAATAAAAATCCCAAAACAGAGAAAATAAAAAATTCTTTAAATTATAATCCAAATAAATCTCAAATATCAAATTTATCTATACCCCAGAAAAAAAAGAATATATATAATAATGAAAGATATGAAAATGAAACTCCAGAAAGAAAATACAATAAAATTCATTCAAATGAAATATCAACATCATATGATAAAAAACAAAAGAAAAAGAAAATATTAATTCCAATAATTCCAAAGAAAAAAATATCTCCAAATTCATATGAATTATCAAACAATAATATCAATGTAGAGAATTATAATATAATAAAAGAAAAAGAAAAAAATAAAACAAAAAATGAAAATCAATTATTTTACAATCCTTCTTCATATAAACCAAATATAAAAAAAGTAAATATGTTAAAAAAAAGTTTATCTTCAAGAAAAGAGAATAAAGATAATAATCAATATAATTATTTCCCGGATGGAAGTTGTTGGGCTTGTGATTTAGGTTGTTCTGTTTCTTCTACTGGTTATTCTCCTATGACTTATTCTCCTTATAAAAATGGAATTAAAAGAAGAAATATTACTCCTGTTAAACCTGGAGTTAAATATGAAGAATATTTAAGACATAAAAAACAAGTTTTAAGGAATGATGATTAAGGTTTTTTGTTTTATTTTTTGTTTTGATTTTTTTTTATATTGTAAATTAGTATATTTTATTTTTTTTATGAAAATTTTTTTTATTGAATAAATTAAATAATTATTTTTTAAGGTATTAAAAATTTAATTTTTAATTTTTTTCTTAAATGAAAAAGATAATTAAAACTAAGAAAGAAAGGGTTTTATCTTCTGAGCATAAAAATAAAAAAATTAAATTATCCCCAAATATACATATTGAAAAAATAAATACAAGTATAATGAATTGTGTATATCAAAAATATTTCAATTCAATGAAGCAAACATATAATTCAGAAAGAAGAAAAAGTGGTACAAAACCTTTTATTAATAGTCCAAGATTAGTTTATGTAAAAACTAATATAAAATCAGGGAAAGATGTATTTTCAAAAAGTTTAAAAAAAGAAAAAATTTATGAAGACAATGAATTAAATGATGGTCTTTATACTAAATTATATTCTGATAGTGCAATTAATATTAATGAAAAAACGCCATTTAATGAAATTAAAAATGTACAAAATCAAAAGATATTTAAATTAAGTGATTATATAGTAAAAACAATTGAGAAAAATTATAAAAATAAAAAATTAATTAAAAAGAATAATATTGTAAGGAGTACTTCTCAAGAAATAATTAAAGAAAATAAAAGCATGAAGTATAATATTGTTTTCCCTGGAAAAAAAACTAGAAGTATTTCTAATGATTTTGATTATAAAAAGAAAGATTATAATAATAATAATAATATTTCTAAATCTGAATCTTCGCATTCTATTCCAAATGATTTCGATAATAAAGGAGGTAAAATTAGATTAAAAATAAGTAGTTATTCTGGTAAGAAATATACTCGAAATTTATATCCTAATCAAATTAATAAAATAATTAAAATTCAAAAAGTATGGAAAGGATATTTTTTAAGGAAGAAAATTAATAATTTTTTAAAAAATTATTATTCTCTTTTTATATTTGTTTCTCTTTTTAAAAATTTGTTGTTGAAAGTGTTATTTTATTGTATGGATAAAATTAAAAGATATGATAAAAATTTGATTAAAAAAAGAAATTTTGAATTTTCTTTAAGAATTTCTCCTTCTATTTCTAAAAAACCTTCAATTGATGAATATAGATATAAAAATAAATTAGAAATTGAAACAATAAGTAGTAGAAGTAGTGAAGGAAAAATATTTAATAATGTATATTATAATGATGTTCCAAATTGTCGTGCTTTTGATATTAAAATATTTTTAGATGAAAATCTGAAAGAAATCAAAGAAAACAATTTTCATATTGGTGAAAATCCTGAAAACAAAGAAAAAAAGAAAAATAATATAGAATATAAAAAATTATATGAAATTTTAATTAATAAAATTGCTCTTTTAGAAGAAAGACAAAAAAAAATAAAATCTTTTGATTTATTAAATATATCAAATAAAGAAAATAATATTGAAATAAAACCAAATATATTTGAAAAAAAAGAAGATAAATTAAAATTTAATAGTATTTTATCAGAAATTCAAAAAAATAAATCAAATAGTGAATTAATAAATAAAAAAGATAAGCCTAATATACATGAAAAATTGAAAATATCAAATAAAGAAAATAGTTTTCAAATATTTCCAAATTTATTAGAAAAAAAAGAAATTAAATTTAAATCTTCTAACACTTTAAAGATATCAAACAATGAAAATAATTTTCAAATAAATTCAAATTTTGTTGAAAAACAACATAATGAATTAAAAAATAATGTGACTGTATTAAAAAATAATCAAAAAAATTCAAATTTATTAGAAAAGAACAAAGATAAATTAAAATCCTTTGATAATTTAAAAATATCAAATCAAAAAATAAATTTCCAAATAAAGCCAAATTTATCACTAAAAAAAAATTTATTAAAATCATTTAAAGAATTGAAAATATCAAAAAAGGAAAACAATATTCATATAAAACCAAATTTAATAGTAGAAAAAAATCATAAAAATAACTCTTCTAATTTATTAATAATTTCAAATAAAGAGGATAGTGTTCAAATATTTACAAATATATCACCAAAAAAAAAGCAAAATAAAAATAATTTTTTTGAGCAATTGAAAATATCTAATAAAGAAAATAATATTCAGATAAAATCTACTTTATTAAATCATGATCATGATAAGTTTAGTAAAATGTTAATGATATCTAATAATGAAAGTAATGTTCAATTTTTATCAAATTTAAATCAAATAAAGAAGGATAAAATAAAATGTTTCCCTAATCTAAATATTTCAAATAATGAAAATTATATTCAAATAAATTCATTAAGGAAAAATCAAGCTTTTAAATCTTTTGAAAATTTAAAAATTTCGGAATCTCAGAATTATATTCAAATAAAACCAAAATTATTTGAAAAAAATAAATTTGAACAAAGTCTTTTAGATTCAAATAATCAAAATAAACAAATAAAAATTAATCTACAAGAAAAATATAACTTAAATTCTTTTAAAGATTTAAAAATATCAAATCATAATAAAATTCAAATATTTCCATTAATAAAGAATAAAAATGAAAATATAAAATCTTCTAATGAGTTAAAAATATCAAGTAATCTAAATAATATTGAAATATATTTTAATTCAAAAAAAGAAAAAACTAAATCTTCTGCTCAATTAAAAATATCAAAAAAACAAAATATAATTCAAATATTGTCATATTTAAAAAAAGATAATTCTAAATCTCAAGATAAAATTAAAATTTTTGATGAATTAAAAATATCAAAAAATCAAAATAATATTCAAATATCTTCAAATTTAATCAAAAATAAAAAAGATAAACTGAAATTGACTGATAAACTAGCAATATCAAACAATATAAATAATATTCAAATAATCCAGAATTTAAAAAACGAAAAATTAAAATGTATTAATGAATTGAAGGTATCATATAATCAAAATAATATACAAATATTTTCAAATTCATTTAAATTAAAAAATAAATTATTATTATCAATCAGTCAAAATAATTTCCAAATAAACGCAAATGAAAGAGATAAAAAGTTAAATGAATATAAATCTTTTAATATATTAAATATTTCAAATAATCAAAATAATATTCAAATTAATTCAAATCTAAAAAATAAAAAATTAAATAAAATAAAATCTTCAACCTCATTAACTATTTCAAATAAAGAAAATGATGTCCAAATAAACTCAAATTTTAAATCTTCATTTAAATATTTATTAAAAGAAAATATAATTTCTTATAATTCATTTCAAGGAATTAAAAAATTTGAAAATTTAACATTAGAAAGAAAAATTTCAGAAGACATTATATATGATAAATATGATAAAATAAAAAATTTTACTTTAGATCACATGAATATAGAATTTAATTTGATAAAACATTTTCAGAAAAATCCAAAAAGAAAAAATATTGAAAAAACTAAAACAGAATTCATAAAATTTTTAGGTAGAAAAAAACCAACTTTAAGAAAAATAAGAGTTGAAACTTTTAAAATTTTAACAAAGAAAAAACCTAATATTTTAAAAAAAATAAAGGTTGAAAATTTAAAAATTATAACAAAAAAGAAACTTATAATCGAAAAATTTAAAAATGAGAATTTCAATATTTTATCAAAAAAAAAAAACATTATAGAAAAAATGAGAAATGAGAATTTCAGTATTTTGAATCAAAAAAAAATTATAATAGAAAAATCAATTGGTAATTGTTTTAGTCTGTTTTCATCAAAAAAAAATATTATGAATAATGAAAGTCAAACTTTAAATGAAAAAATAATAAGTGATTTATATATATCAACAACTGAAAATTTTAAAATAATAGATAATAATAAAAATAAAAAAAATAATGAAATTTTAGAAAAGTCTTTTGTTGAAGAGATTAATATTATCAATAATAATAGTAATAAAACATTAAAAAATATGATTGATTTGGAAGAATCAAATGTTGAAAAATTTAACATTATAAACAAAACTAATAAAATATTTAAAAATTGTGTTTTTATTGATTTACAAAAATCAAAAAATGAAGAGATATATATTTTAAATAAAAATTATAAAGAATTAAAAAAAAGTTCTTTTCTTGATTTAGAAAAATCAAATGTTCAAGATATTTATATAATAAATAAAAATAAGCAAGTACTTAATCCAATTAATGAACTAGAAATATTAAAAACAAATAATAAAAATAATAGGATGTTAAGAATAAACGATAATTTAGAAAAATCAAAAAATGAAGAATTTATTATTGTCAATAAAAATAATAAAATATTAAACGATATAAAACTTTTTAAAGATTTAGAAAAATCAAACATTGAAAATATTAATTTTACAAACACTAATTACCAAATATTAGAATTAAAAAATAAAAAGCAAACTAATTTAAAAAAATCAAAAATTGAAGATTTCAATATTTTAAAAAAGAAAAAACTTAACTTACAAATATTATCAAATGAAATACTATATATAGAAGGAAGGAAAAAAGATTTTGAATCAGAAGAAATTCAAACTTTCAATGAAAAAGAAATATTTCATAAAGATAATGAAACTCAATATAAATTATTAAAAGATTCTTTTCAAATTATTTCAAATAAAAATATAACTCCAAAAAAAATTAAAAGTAGTGGAATCATATTTAAAAATAGAGTAATGAAAACAGAATGGACAAAATTACCTTTTGCTATAGAAAAATACGCAAAAAAATTTAATCATAGATTAGTATGTTTATTATTAGTAAATTATTTAAGAAAAAAAACAAAAAACTTAAGAATTCAAAATTATGAAAAAATAATATCAAAAACATTAAAAAGAATAAATTTTAAATTATTACAAAAATATTTTTATAAATATCAATTTAAAATTTTGTTAGAAAAAATATATGAAGAGAAAATTAATAGGAATAATGATTTATTATTTGATTTATCATTTACAGAAAATAAAAATTTATATTCAAATAAATCAAAAGATAATTCATTAAATTATATAAATTTTGCAGAAATAGATTACAGTAAAGAATTAGAAGAACCAATGAAACAAGATTTAAAAGAAAAAATAGGTAAAATTGAACTTTCATCAATAAAAAACCATGAAAAAAAATTATCAAGTTTTTCCCAATTTTTATCTCCAATACCAAGAAATACAAAATTATCAACTCAAATAAGTGACATTAATGTAAATTACAAAGAATTAATATTAAAAACTATAATAAATAAAAAAATAATCAAAAATTGTTTTGACAAATGGAAAGAAGAAAAAAATGATAATAGTAGTATAAATATAGATGAATCATTTTCTTTTTCAATGAATAAAGAACTTCCACAAAGAACTTTAAAAGTAAAAAGTAAAAAGAACAACAAAGATATTAGTATTAGATATATTAATAAAGAACCTAATCATATTCGTTCAATAAGTGTTTTTAATTCTATTACAAATGATTCTTTTTTATCAATTTCTAATTCTACTATTAAAAAAGGAATGAAAGTTGTATATAAAATTATTGATTATAAAGGAAAGGTAAAAAATATTGATCCTAATTTATCTTCTATTGATATTGTTAAAAATAATAATTTTGGGTATGTGGATAAAGATAAAGATAAAAATATATTAAATAAAATAATTCAAATGAGAAGTTTAAAAAAACACTTTGTTGAATGGAAAAACATTTTGAAGAAGAAAAAAAGAAAATTTATTAATGTAATTATTGATATGATTAAGTGTTTATTTTCAAATAATATTTTATTAAAAGAAAGTATTAAAAATAATCCAACTTTTCAAATTGAAAAAGCAATGCTAATTTGGTTTAGAAAAAGGAAAAAAAAAAATAAAAAAAAAAATAATTGAATATTATAAAATAATTATTGTATATAATGTAATTTTAAAAAAAATTTTTTTTAGAAACTATTAATTATTATTAATAAATATAGATATATTATTTTTTTATTTCAAAAAAATAAGGAATTTAAAGATTATATTAAATATATTTTCAGAATCCGAACATAGCTCAGCTGGAAGAGCATTTGACTGTAGAGGTTTCATAGATATCAAGGGGTCCCTGGTTCAAATCCGGGTGTTCGGATTTTTGCAAAAAAATTAAACAAACTAACTATCTAACGAACTAATTTTTGTACAAAAATTAATTTAATTTAATTTTATTTGTTTCATTATTTAATAAGTAATTTAATTATAATTACCGGAATAATAAGTAATAAACTAGAAATGATTTTTTATTACATATAATTTATCAAAAATTTATTTAATTAATTATAATATATAATTTTTATTGGAAATTTTATTTGATTATATATTTGAGCTTTTCTTATGATTTATTTAGATAAGATTTCAAACTTTTAATTTTAATTTTTTATTTATTATATTTTATATTATTTTTTTAACTAGACAACAATAAAAATTGTGTTTTTTATTAGTTATTATTCCAAAAATTTTAAATATATATTTATTTATATTTTAAAAGGTAATTTTCTTTTATTATTTCTTGTTGACACTACTGATTTCCTACTTGAAAGTGTTTGATTGCTTTTATCATTTTCAAAAGAAGATTTTATAAAACTCTTTTTATAAAAAGATTGAATACAATTATTATTATTTATATATTCATTATTCCTACAAATTCCTTTTTTATGATTATTAATAGAAATAAAATTATTATTAATATTATAACTATTTCTTATATTCTTTTTAGAATTATTTTTAAATATTTTATTATTATTATTACTATAAATTGTTTTCACATTCATTATTACAGATGATGAACTCATAACATGATTAATTTTATTTCCTTCATTGCTTCCGCTTTTAAAATATATATTATCTTTTTTCCTATTTCTAGATTTTTTATTAGAATTATTTTTCTCTTTATTTTTATAATATTGTTCGCTTTTTTTTCTTTGTAAAATCTTAACATAATGAGACAAATCTTCAATTATTCCATTTTTAATATTCATTACTTTATTTGAATTACATCTTAATGACATTTTTTGATTAGATTTATTTTTAGATTTATTCGCACTTAAAATTTTATTATTTAGATTAATTCCATTATTATTATAATGATTTAAATTTAACATATTATATTCTTTCACTTTCATACTATATTCTCTTGCTCTTTGAGTTTTACTTTTATTATGAGAATTTTTTTCTTTTTTATTTTCTATATTATTATTATTTGAATTATCTCTTTCTATAAAATCATTATATATTTTATTGTAAAAATTAGAGTAATTTACTCTATTTATTTCTTTATTTTTTTTATTATAATTATATTGCATTATTGTATTTGGAGGTATGTTCTTATTCGAAGAATTATTATTATGAATATATTTATTATTTCTTGATAATGATATATTGTTTTTTACTTTTTTATTTTGAGAACCTTCTTTTGAATATCTTTCTTTACTTCTTATTTTTCTTTCGTTATTTCTATTTTTTAGGTTATTTAAATTATTTTTAATTGAAAGATTCATATTTAAATTTACATTCAATAAAAATTTACTTAATAACATTTGAGTTTTATTTTCTTTTAAATTTGAAGAATTATTGAATATAGATATATTTCCAGTTTTACTTTGAGTTAATATTGATTTATTATTTCTAGTTCTATTAAACTAAAATATTATTTAAATTAATTATAAATTATACATTTGGATTTTCGTTTATTGTTTTCATTGAAATTTGTTCTTGATAAAGAATTTCTAATTTTCTATATAAATCAATGTATTTAAAATGAGCTCCTCCTTCATAAAAATTTTGTTCTGTAGTATCTCCATAATAAATTCCTTTATATTCTTCCATTATTTTTTTATTAAATTTAAAAAAAATAAATATAAAAAATTAATGAATAAGTGATTATTTTAATTTAAAGATTATATTTAATCAATAAATATTTTTATAATAATATAAAAAAAATATGATTTTATTTTCATTAATATATATTTCAAATTTTAATAAATAATTTAATATTAAATATTTTCATCATGAAGGAAAACAATAATGAAAAGGAAAATGGGAATAAAAAAAATTCAAATTTAGAAGACAAAAAGAATAATAATTCAAATTTAAATGGAACAAAAGTTTCAAATGGAAGTGGTGATTTCAGGGAATTAAATAAAGAAATATTTCAAATAATCCAACAAGGAGGAAGTATAAGTGGATTAAGTATAACAAATTTATCAAATAGTTCTATGAATAATAATAGTATAAATTTATCTAATCATGATAATTCAAATAAAAAAAATAATTTAGATATTAGTACAAATAATGAACAAAAAATTAAAGATGTTAACGGCAAAAAAAAGTTAAACGAAAATAATTTAAATCCAAAAATTGAAACTATAAACATTAAAGATACTATAATTTCTAATTTGAATAATGATGAAAAGTTAAAAAATAATAATTTAATTGAACAAAACTTTGATGAAGTGCCAAATGAAATTGAAAAAATTAATCAATTACATTTTCAAGAATGTAAAACTAATAATTTAAGTAATTTAAGTAAAATAGATGAAATAAAATCAAATTATATTTATCCTTCATATGAAAAAAGAAATTTCATTCCTAAAGCCAATTTTACTATAGTAAACAATAATAATAATACATCTAATTATAATGATAATAATAATAATAACAATAACAACAATAATAATAATAATATCCCCAATAATGATAATAAAAATAATAATTTAAATGTTAATACTCAAAATTTTATATATTATCCTCAATTTAATAATTATTATTATTTTTCTTATATGTTTCCACAAAATGCTTTTACATATAATAATAATATAAATAATACTGAAGAATCAAGAAATAGGAAAAATACAAATAAAAAAAAATTTAAAGATAAATTTGAACAAACTTTATTTACAATAAATTTAGAACAAATAATAAAAGGAAATGAAAAAAGAACAACAATAATGATAAGGCATATTCCAAATAAATATTCTTCAGAAGATTTATTAAATGAAATTGATTTTTGTTGTAAAGGAAAATATGATTTTTTTTATTTACCATTGGATCCAGAAAATGATTGCAATTTAGGTTATTCATTCATAAATTTTATTGATCCATTACATATAATTTATTTTTATCATTCATTTAAATCAAGAAAATGGAATTATTATAAATCTCA
>JAEEGL013397276.1_pt1 | contig 13157 bp, 5 predicted proteins | sample 9134231 | NCBI WGS metagenome assembly JAEEGL01 (sample SAMN16246548, study PRJNA631951) | gut metagenome | biome: gut microbiome; feature: rumen; material: fiber-attached | host: Bos | place: Iran: Karaj | collected 2018-10
GCGTCTCCAAGGCCCGTGCGAGCAATCAATCGGACGCCCAGATTTCCCAGCGACTCCTGCATATTGTCCAGGAGCTCTGCGTCGACGCCTGCGACTATAAAAAACATCCAGAGAACGTCTGGTTGATTCCCCCAACTCGAGGGGCGATTCGGGGCTGTCGACAATTTGGTTCAAAGCGAAGATTTCTTGCCGATTCAACGGGAAAAGAGGTTACTGGCACAAGAGCGCTCCTTGAAATCCTCGTCCTTAGACGCGTCTTCCATAGAATACTAGGTCAGGAAGAGTATGTTGGAGTTATCCTTCCCACGTCCGTCGGCGGCGTCCTTGCGAACGCCGCGATATCGTTTGATCGTCGAATCCCGGTTAATTTGAACTATACGTTTACCAACGAAGTTATTAACAACTGCATTGAAAGAGTCAATGTAAAAAAAGTGATAACTTCGGCGCAACTATTAAAGAAATTACCTAAGCTCCAGGTTAACGCCGATCTCCTCGTTCTCGAAGACTTAGCAAAGACGCAGATTCGAACGTCCGACAAAATTGTCGCATTGATTCAATCGCTCCTGCCTAAGTTTATTTTGGAGCGAGCGCTCGGTCTTACCAGGCAACAGTTAACCGACACAAATACCGTCGTATTTACGAGCGGCTCGACCGGAATGCCCAAGGGAACCATTCTGACCAATCTCAACATTGCAGCCAATTGTCAAAGTTTCATCCAATCGGCAATGGCAGAAAAAACAGATTCGCTTTTTGGAACGCTCCCCTTTTTCCACTCGTTCGGTTACACAGTGACCGTATGGTTTCCACTCATACAGGCCGCTCCATGCGTTTACCACTATAATCCGTTGGATTATAAAGTTGTCGGCGCAATGGCCAGAAAGCATAAACCCTCGATCTTCATTTCAACGCCGACGTTTATGCGAACCTACGTGCGAAAATGCCCGAAAGAAGACTTTGAAGAAGTTATTTTTCCTGTTCCCGGCGCCGAAAAAACGTCCAAAGAGCTCTTTGTCGCCTGGAAAGAAAAATTCGGCCACGAGTTAAACGAGGGGTTCGGAGCGACTGAGTTATCGCCAGTTCTTTGTCATAACATTCCTCAGCATCGCGCCCCTGACAATATCACCCCATATCATAACGAAGGATCCGTAGGACGCGCAAATCCCAATTTTGTCGCCAAAGTCGTTGATATGGACACCGGCGAAGAAACTCCCCCAAACGAATCGGGAATGCTTCTTATCAAAGGCAACTCCGTCACCCCAGGATATTTTAACGACCCTGAAAATACCGCTAAGATATTTAAAGGCGACTGGTACGTAACGGGCGACGTCGCGCATATAGACGACTATAACTTTATTTTTATCACTGGTCGCGAAATGCGCATTTCGAAAATAGGCGGCGAAAAAGCTCCTCACGGCTTAATTGAAGAACGACTTGCCGACGCGTTAAAAGCGCTCGTTCAGGAGAATTCAGGAACGGCAAAACCTGCTTACGACGATGAAGAAAACGATTATCAAATGGTCGTCACAGCAGTGCCAGACGAAAAAAAAGGTGAAAAACTCGTTGTGTTATACGTCGATCTTCCATTTACGCCCGATGAAATATGCAAAAGGGCGAGCGAACTCGATCTTTTGCCCGCGCTCTGGATTCCCGCTCCCTCAAACTTCAAACAAATTGAAAAAATCCCGCTTCTGGGAACGGGAAAGCTCGATTTGAAAGGAATCAAAAAGACGGCGTTGCAGCTTTATGGTCTTGACCACGAGATCTAATGCAAATCAACGGTTCCTCTTAAAAATCGCAAGAGATCGACTTTCATCAATCGAGTCGATCTCTTTTTTGTTCTTCTTGGCAAACGTTCTCTTCATCCTCCGTTAGGTTCAAAATAGGACTTTCCAAAAGTAAAAGGAATGTCTATACTCCGGCTACGTCGTTTTATCGACTAAACAAGAGCGCCAAAAGCGATTTGACTGGATGACGTCCAGTCATATTTATGCGCCGGACGTTTTGTTTGGAAGATAAAGCCGTTCTAAAAAATCCTACAAGGAGTTTTTATTATGCAACTATCACGTCTGACCTTGCCGACAAACGCTTTTCAAAGCGGAAGATCGAGTGACGGTCTATCCTCAACACGCGACGTCTCCATGCGTTGGAAGACGTTGCTAACGTTGATTGCGGCGTGTAGTTTGACCTTGGGATGCGGCACTACAAAATTTTCAGACACGGGGCGTACGGCGACGGAGCAATTATTGATTTCAAGCGCAATGGAAGATCTGGCGGACGGATACGACTATTCGCGTCTGTCAGGTCTTAAAGTATTTGTAAAATGCGCCAACACGACTACAGACAGCGATTATCTCAAGAGTCTCATTCGTCAGGAATTGGCCGCTAATGGGGCGTTCGTTAAAGATACGGAAGAAGCCGCTGATTACATTGTCGAAATTGCGCCTGGAACAGTTGGCACTAATCGATACGAGCTAATGTATGGAATTCCCGAGACGACGGTTCCTGCAATCGGCACCCTTACTACAGCGACGTCTATTCCTGAATTTGCATTAATCAAACGCACCGATCAAAAAGCGCAGGTGAAGTTGGTCATGTGGGCTTATAACAAGACCACGGGATCAATTATTTGGCAGTCTGGAATCGACACCAAAACAGCTCAAATACGAGATCGATGGATTTTTGGCGCGGGGCCTTTCTCCACGGCAACCTACGACGACGCGGGAATACGCTTAGGCGGAGATCAAGCGCTTCCTAACACGTTCGGAGAAGAGGTGTCTCGCAACGAAACCGCCTCCGTACGCTCAGACGCCGTATATCATGAGTTGGACGAAAAAGCTATTGAAAGATTGCAAAAAATAAGAGAAGAGGGTTTGGCTAACGCCGTTGAAGACGAAGAAGAAACTCTGGACATAGAAGAATCCGGAGAAGAGGTCGTCCAGGACGAATCTTCACAGGCAGCGACAATTCCACCCCCAAAAGAGTCCGTTGCAAGTTCGCAGACAACGACGCCAACCAAGGTGGCAAGCGCAATTGATCCAGCATCAAACTATGAACTGGACCTCGGATACGGTTCAAAAATCAATCCGGGATCAGTTTATGTTCCACCGACGTCTCAACGTTATTGAAACGATTAAAGAGGACGTTTTCTTTGTAAGAAACGTCCTCTTTAATTGTTTCAACTAGTTGTCGTTGCGGCAACGTCGTCTATTTGTCTTTTGGGAACAATCTCCAATATTCTTCATGAACGCGTTGAACTTCGTCCCATTTATTGTCTTTAGCTAAATGTTCAATCCAGTCTCGGAAAAAGATTGGCATGTTCATATTGAATTCGTGAAAATCGGGATCAATTTTAAGCCCAAGCTCCGTTATACGAATTGCCGTGGAATATTTTTTTTCCTTCGTCGCAACGTCGATAGCCCAATTATTCAACGTGGCTTTCAGATTGCCGAGAATCGTTAAATTATTTGGAGCCAACTGCGCGGCCTTTATATAGGAAACTATCGCGCTTTCGTAGTCGCCGGATTGATAACGATCAACTCCTACGTTATAGTAGATCGTAGCGACCAATTCGACGTCTGATATCTCATGCATAGGACGACGCGTACGAGTGAAGGAATGTCCCATAGGAGCGTCGGCGTCAATTGTGAAAGTTGTGTACCCGTCCAACAACGGATAATCTTTGCCGCTCTCAAATGCCTCGGCCGAAGAAGGAGTTTGCTCATCAGTCTGCTGATCGTCAAAAACAACAGGTTTAAACGACACTCTTCCGGTAGCCTTACGCTCGCGACTCTGACTCTTAAGACTTTTTGAAGATTCCTCAGGAAAATCGTCGTTATCAAGATGAGCGACCTCGACGTCGGGCAAACTATCGGCTGGAGTCTCTGAATATCGCTCGTCGGCTCCGGAAACACTCTTTAATTTTTCGGATTTACGACGTTCAACATAGGCCGGAGGATACGTCTGAATGTGATCGGGCAAACTATCCCAACTGGCGCAAGTCGTTTCAATATCCAAGTACGAATCGTCAAACTTCACACGACTTTTCGCGTGTCCCGTCGTTTCTAACGCGGCGACTTCAAGTCCGACGCGAGACGCGAAACAATTGAATAAAACGGTGGCGCTCACGCAATTAAACACGCCTGAGTCTAAAGAAGCGGCAACGCTCGAGCAATTGAGATTATACGCAGACACTAACGCGGAGCTATGTAAAAAATTATAAACGCGCTCCGTCTTCATTAACTCGTCGCTCATATCGTTCGTTTGACTTTTTAACGCCGCCAGCAACGTTTCAAAACGTGAACGATAATGAGCGCGACTATCTTGAGTCGTCAACCCCTCGGCAATCAAAGAAGCGTTGAGAAGATCCTCGGAATCCCATCGTCCATTTTGCGCGTCTCGAAGCAGAAGTTGTTCGTCTTTGTTCAAGTTAGTCAAAGAAAAGACTACGTAATCGTTCGGTAATTCTCCTGTTCGCTGGGGGGTCCTATTCGACAACACGTCAACTTTTGGCCGTCCCTGAGCCAGCGCAGATATTCTTCCCTTCTCACTTGTCAAGTTCTGCTGTTTGGACGCGTCTTGTGAAAAAGCTCTCTCATTGCTCTTTTGCTCGCTCTCAGCAAGTTCCTTGTCGGCTATTAAGAAGTTCCGACGAGGCAATACAATTACGGCGCCGTCTGACGGGACGGAAAAACTGCTAAGTTGATCGGCAGAAACAACGCGTAAGAAATCATATTGACCGTCTGTCACCTTTAAACGGGAGGACGGTTTAACCGTCGTAGCGATCTCGTCGCTGGAATTATGATCCCCATCGCTTGAACGGGAGGTATCAAATGTCCGCGGCGATACGTCAAGACTTCCCTGACCGCTCCTTGCCGTCCCCCTTGTGACGTCTCGAACTGACAAACGAGGATCCTGGGCAGATTGGATACGTTTCGCCGAATGAGTCGTCCCCGTCGAAGAAAGCTTTTCAAAAGAGTTGGTAGACTCTTCCCGACTGACATCCGGCTGGGACTGAGTCGGGAAAGCTCCCACGCTGGATCGCGCGCTCCCGTTTGTTCTCGTTACTTGAGAAACGCGAGAACCGCCCTCGAACGTTCGATTGCCGCCGCGTAAAGGAAATTGGGCAAAGCCCGCTGACGACGACGTCAAAACGAATATGACGACGACAATCAGTCCCCACTGGGCGATTAGGTCAACGTAACGCCGACGAGTCGGACTTACGGCGCAATGTCGGGAATAACGGCAATTATTCAAAGCAGTTCTCTAACAACAATAAGGCTGGAACGTCGTTTCAACTATTAGAATAAACGCCCTAATTCGTCCAAAACAATTCAACTTAAAAACGTTCTCAACGGAACAAGACGGCTCGACGACACGTCGTTGACGCACATTGCGTCGTATCCTTTTTGAGAAATACGCTTCTTGTCGAAATAGTTTGTATTACAACTGCCAAAATTTTATCAAAATGTCAAAATACTTCAACAATGTATGTCGTAATGTGAAAACTTTTGTCGCCCGTTATAATCGACATAAACATAATTGACGTTCAGCGCATGGTCCAACAGCGCTTCTGGTTTAAATCGGTTGAAAAATTAAGCTGCGTTATTCAAAGAGGGCTTTAAAACAACAACTTTTATTAATCGCTTTATCAAATCGAAATAATTGTTATCGCAAGTACAGCCCTCTCGCCTCAAACAAGTAGAAAGGCTTCTTCCAACGTCAAAAAGAGACGAATAACTGACGATTTTTCGGCACAAGTAAAAGCGTAACGATTTTGTCGTTTTTCCTAATAATGACAAATTAAATAACCGATACAGAGGAAATGGTGCGACAACGGAAGCCAGTCTCACTAAAGTTAATAGGTTCCTTGTGCGGAAAAACAGGAACGGCGTTTACTATCAGGTTGATTAATGCGTCGTTTTTTCGTTGATAAGTTGGAACGATCAACAGAATTCCCAAAAGAAAAGTTCAGACGAAGGAAATAAACAGATGAGAAGAAACAGTCGTTGTATGTTTTTTTCATTAGTCTTGACTTTTTGGCTAGCCTCGTCAACTGTCTCGTCGTTATACGCTCAAACAAGTCAATGGGCAGTCAAAATGTTCAGCGAAATGGGCACGGAACGAGTGCACGATTTTGGCAGCGTAGCGTTGCATGCCAACGTCGAACAACATTTCCAATTTAAAAATATCTACAACGAAGACGTCGTTATTTCCTCAGTTTCGTCAAATTGCGGATGCACCAAAGCGTCGGCGTCCAAAACAGTCGTACGTCCTAATGAAATTGGCGAAATTGTAGCTCGCGTCGACACGTCTGGAAAAGAACATACAAAACAACGAAAAGCGACAATTCGGGTAATGTTTAGCAAGCCGAGTTATGCCGAGGTTCAACTACAAGTTAAAACATATATTCGTCCAGACGTCGGTTTTGAGCCGGGAATTATCGAATTTGGTTCTGTACGTCAAGGAGAATCGGTCGTTAAAAAGGCGTTCCTCCAATACGAAGGCCGCCCAGATTGGGCTCTAACAAGCGTCCAAAAAACAAATCCAGGCGTCCGCGCAGAAGCCCGTGAAGTAAAACGTCAGGGAGGTAGCGTCGTTTACGAGATTTTTGTGGAACTCAAATCAGACGCAAAACCGGGGTACGTTCATGATCTACTAAAATTTCAAACCAACGAAATTGACAGAGCGACGTCGTCTATTTTTTTGCCGCTTCAGGGGCTCGTCGTTGAACCATTAAGCGCGAAACCCAGTCACTTGCAACTTGGAATCGTAGAACCCAACGCCCAAATAACCAAAAATTTGGTCGTCAGCGGTTCAACTCCGTTCAAAATTGTCAGCGTTTCGTCGTCAGATCCCCGCTTGACGTTTTTGAAAACAGACCTAACGCGTACGGTTCACGTAGTTCCTGTCACTTTCAAAGCGACTGGAGAAAAAGGGGATTTCTCCGGAACTATTGTCGTCGCCACGCAACAAAGCGGGTCAGACGATAACGAACCACAAGAAATCGTTGTCACGGCGAGTGGATTTGTGCTTGATAGAGCAAGAATCGATTCCTCAGCGTCAATTAGTTCCCGATCCTCGTCTGAAATCGATGAGCCAAGACATGTTACTTCTCTGGAGGAATCCGCGAAGGTCAATGATTATGCGCCTGCGTTCCCCAAACAGGAAGAGGGAGACGTCGAAGTATTCCCTGAATGGACGTCGGCAACCTTACAAAACGCTCCCTCTGAATCAGTAGACGACGTCGACACGGCTAATTCTGCTTCATGGGAACCGTCGCCAAGTTCGGCATACGCCCCTATTACGGTAATTCGTTAGTTGAATACTCTTGACATTGTCATATGCCTGTCCATTTTTTTAGTTTTTTAAGACAGGCTCAATCCTCTATTGTTGAAACGAACGGTCTTTTTCAAACAGTTAAAGAACGAAATATCTGACGTTCTTCTTCTCGACGTAGCTCTCTATTATTGTCGTCGACAAACGACAATCAAATGTCAGGCACCTATTTAGGGGTAACGACATGAAAAGGCCCCTAATTTATAAACTGAGTGAAAAAGCTCCAGAAAATGCTCTTTTCTAAACAGATAAAAAATGCTATTCTCGCGGGAGCGTGTAAAAAGGCGCGAAAATAACGCAATACTTAAAGGTTGTTAGCGTATAAGAGGAAGCGTAAAAGCCGGCCGAAAAAAGAGTATGCGACGTCTGGAATCAGACTTCGACCGTGCAAATTGCGCAGACGTCGTTGAGCGGTAGCGCGCGGTTGCAAAGTCTGTCGTTAACGAATCGCTATTAATCAGCGCAAGAATCCGTTTTTCCCCTTTTCACTCGTATTGGTTGTTATTATTGATCTCCTTGAGAAGAGTTGTTGTCAGGGCGCAGAGCTTTTTGTTTCTGTCCCTTAATCAATTGGATTCGATCGCAACACATAGTCAGGATTACTAATGAAACGTTCAGCGCTTCAATGCGTCGTAGGCTTTGTCGGAGCGGCGCTCATCGTAGTCGGAGTCGTTTGGACCTGCAAACAACTAAGCTCGCCTACGCAACTCAACGCCGCGCAAGGTACGTCCGGCTCTGTCCCTATACGTTCTCCAAAAGTTAATTCGACCAAGCCGAGCGGTTCGCTGTCTCTGTCGGTCGCCCAAGAGACTTCGCCCGGAGACGCCTTAGAACCTGCCTCGAACGCCTACTCGTCTCCCAAGTTGGAACAATCGAGAAACAAGATTCGTCCAACGTCAGGAGGCGGCGCTTTGAGCCTTATGGTGGTAGAACCTGACGACGCTGACAATCAGGTCTCAGACTTTCCGGCAATTTCCGGATCGTCGCTCCCTTTGATCGTTGTTGACGCGGAGAACGAGAACGATTCCCTAGCTCCTGGAACTTTCGACTCTGATGTCGCGGACGCGCCTTTATCGACAGGACAAGGCGCGCATTCGCCGGCAGAGTCTCCTTCTGTCATGGTTCCGATTGCGGATCAATTAAGCTCTTCTGAAAACGGTTATCAGAACGACAATGATTTTCCTAATACGGCGTCCGTTCAGGCCAATGATCAACTCGACGATATTTTGGCCCAAAATGAGGAACAATCCTTCTCAGGAGCTCCGTCTGAACTGCCGCAGACGACGAACCCTGCTCCTGTCCCAACAACAAATACGCCTGGTACAGAAATACTAACGCTTTCGGGAGAAGGATTGTCTGCGTCTCAAACAATCGGATCGAACGCTAATTCAACCGTTGCTTCAACGACGCCTATTTCAACGAGAAACGTCGCCCCTTCGAATAATTTGATCCAATACGTGACGCAGGACGCCGTAAGTCTTCCGACTCCTGACCCGAAATACGACGGCTCTCAAACGACGCAAATAGTCGTTGAGAAGGAAGCGCCGGGAGAAGTACAATTGAATCAGGTGGCAACGATCGTCGTCACCGTTAAAAATCTCGGTCAAAAAGAGGTCTCCAATCTGATTTTGAGGGATTCTATCCCGAACGGGACTCGATTCGTCGACAACTCGTCGTCAGTTGTTCCCAATGAGCAAGGGGAAATGGTTTGGCCGTCTTTCAGTTTGCAACCTCAAGCTGAAAAAAAATTTGAATATTCGATTCTTCCGACTCAGGAAGGCGATTTTGGCAGCACGGCGACGGTAATCGTAGCCGCTTCTGCGTCGAGCGTGACGAAATGTTCCAGACCGAAACTCCAAGTTGAAGTTTCTGCTCCTGACAGTGTTGAAGCAGGCGAAACTGTTAAGTTTTCGATCGTTGTTTCTAACGTCGGAACGGGAGTAGCCAACAACGTTAGTCTGCAGGAAGTCATTCCGGAAGGATTATACCATCCCAACGGTCCGGTCTTAAACAATAATGGATTTGGTTCAATCAAACCTGGAGAAACGAAGCACATTCCTCTTGAATTGCAAGCAGTTGCCTCTGGCGTGGCAATTAACAAACTCACGATTCAAGCCGATAATTGCGAACCTCAAACAATTGAGACTGAAATCAGCATCCTTTCGCCTATGTTGGAACTGGCGATATCGGGTCCTCAAAACGTTTATCTTGAACGTACCGCCACCTACCAATTGAGTGTGAAGAACGTCGGCGACGCTTCAGCGTTTGACGTAAAACTTATCGCGCGACTTCCGGACGGAGTCAATTTCGTCAAAGCTAATAATTTGGGGGCGTACAAAAAAGAGGACCATTGCGTATATTGGGATCTCGCGGAATTGCCCGCCAAGACTAACGCGGATATTGAATTGCAAATTGAGACAAATCAAGCAAGTCAGGCGGAGCTTGTTTTCAGCGCGTCGGGCCCCAACGAGTTAAACGCTCAAACCACCCATTCGATCAATATCGACGGTCTGGCGGCGCTGTCGTTCAACGTCAGCTCGTCGACGGATCTCGTCGAAGTTGGTAAAGAATACCAGTATTCTGTCCAGATAGAAAACAGAGGAACGAAAGCGTCTAACAACGTCGTTTTACAAATCCTCACCCCGGACGCCGTCTCCATCCTGGCAACCGACGGTCCAACTAAGGCGACAGAACAAAAGGGAGTGATTATCTTTGAAAAGATTGGCAGCATTCCTCCGAAGTCAAGCGTAACCTACGTTATCAAGGCGACGCCAAACGCGTCGGGCGACTGTCGAGTAGGTTTCCAGCTTAGTTCAGACGACTTAGAACCTCTTGTCAAAGAAGAAAATACGCGTGTTTATCAATAAACGCGACGTTTTTCCTTAAAAGACGTAGTCAATAAAGAACCCCTGATTCAAGGAAATCGGGGGTTCTTTGCTTTTCAGTAAAATAAGAGTAGAATCTGTGTCGCGTGGGCGTTTTACCGCTTTTCCTTCAAAAGACAAGCTCCATTTTAGTCCGTCAGAATAATGTCTGTTGAAATAGACGTCAAAAACGAAAAGGAAACTGATATTTTAGGTCGCGTTCTCGCCAACGCGCTTCCGGCAGGAACCGTAGTCGCGTTACTCGGAGCGCTTGGCGCGGGAAAAACACGACTTGTTCAAGCTATTTGTCAAGCTCTAGGCGTTCCTAAGGACGAAGTGGGCAGTCCAACGTTTGTCTTAATTCGGGAATATCAAGGAACAAAACGTTCAATTTACCACTTCGACGCTTATCGCTTGCGGGATTCAGACGAGTTTTGTGAATTGGGAGTCGAAGAGTATTTTGATTCTGAAGGACTATCGTTTGTTGAGTGGGCCGACAAAGTTGAGGACGCAATGCCAAAAGACTATCTGGAAATATCAATTTTGCCAGTCGGACCGTCGGCTCGACATTTCATTATTGCTTCACGCGGAGATTTTGACTCGAATCTTGAAAGCTTAATCCTAACCAGGTGGCAAAAAGCTTCGTCGCCTCGTTTGAAATAAGGGCGCGGTAAATCAGTTGCGATTAGATGCTTTTTGTAAACGTTGTCGGTCGAGCGTCAGCACGTCAGTTAAAAGAAAAACTCCGCTCGTTCGACTGTGTCAATTCCCCCGAGTCTCCCCTGTTCTTTGGGAATATCTTCTATCTTTCGTCGTCCCCATTGTTTTATTTGTCGCCCTTTTCTTCCCGTCTTTTTCCTCAAACGCTCGTTTCTCCTATCGAGACGTCGCCTTTTATTACTACCCGCTATTTCAACAAATACAAAATTGCTGGGAAAGTGGAAACGTCCCGTTGTGGACTCCGTTTGTAAATCTTGGACAACCGCTGGCGGCCGATCCGACAGCGTCAGTTTTTTATCCCATAAAGCTGTTTTTTTTTCTGTCAAGTTTAGGTTGCGTCAGCTACGCGACGTGTTTCAAATTGTACGTTTGGATTCATGTCGTCGTCGCTTTTGCACTGTCTTACCGATTATCAAGAAACTTGAAGATTTCTCATACTGGATCCTTATTCGGCGCGTTAACATATGCGTTTTCGGGACATATTCTTTTCCAATATACCAACGTCGTCTATCTGGTGGGAGCGGCGTGGACGCCGGGATTCTTTTCACTTGCCCTTAGTTTTTACCGCGAAGTTTTTTTTCGTAAAAGAGTAAAGATTCTTATAAAACTTGGAGTTCTTCTTTCCTTGGCGATATTAGGGGGAGAACCTCAAATTGTTTACCTTACTATTGTAACCTTAGCTATTATATTTTTATTCGTTCCAATTAAACATGGAATATTCCCCAACCGTCTTTCACGATCGTCGTTGGTAAAAACGTCTTTTCGTCAACGAGTTGTATTCGTATTTTTTTTTACGGCGTTTGTTTCTACAATAGCCTTTTCTTTGGCGGCAATTCAAATACTGCCCAGTCTTGAAATGGTCGCAAATTCTCAAAGGCAAACAGAACAACCTCGATCAATCTGGGAAATCCCGCAAAAGTATCGTCTTGCACACGACTCCAAAGAACAAAAAGACACTCTTAGCAACGATTTCTTTTCTAATTTGCTTTGCGCCGATTTTTCATCAGGAGGTCATAGTTGTTCGACATATCGATTTAGCGTCGGACCTTGGCGATGGTTAGAATTTGTTTTCCCAAACATTGGCGGGCGACAGTTTCCTCAATCATCGCGATGGTTTAACGTTCTTCCGGAAGAAGCGTCGGTGTGGACCCCTTCTTTATACTTTGGAGTATTTCCATTTCTATTGGCGTTTTCAGCTATTCGTTTTCGTTTCAACCGTATTAAAGACAATTCGTTTCAAATAATTGGAACTTGGCTTGTTCTCATTTCTCTGCTGGCAAGCATGGGAGGTTTTGGACAGGTTTGGATATGTCGCATATTAGGCGAATTTCTTTCCAATAGGCAAATTACGACGTCTTTTTCGAACTATGATCCCATTGGGGGAGTCTACTGGCTTCTAAACGTTGCCTTGCCTTATTTTTCCAATTTCAGATACCCTGCAAAATTTCTCACGTTGACCATGCTCGGATTCTCATGTCTTACGGGGTTTGGTTGGGATTGTAAATCATACTCGGTTCGTCTAAGAAACTCTCTTTTTCTAATCGTCCTGATAGCGTTTTTCTGTCTCATTATTGTTTCCGCGACAGGAGACGACCTTTTTTCCAAAATTCGCTCGACGGATCCGTTGTTTGGGAGTTTTCAACCTGCGCTGGCGCAACATGACGTATGCCGTTCTTTTCTTCAGACAGTGATCGTCTTATTGATTTCCTCGGCAATATGTCTCTCATTGCGTCTTAAAAGAATCAGGCGTTCGCCAAGAAGCGTTCAATGTCTTTCTCTTTGTCTCCTCGCCGTTACGGCGACAGACGTGTACCTTGCCAACAGTTGGACCATCGTTGTTTCGCCGACGTCTTTATATAAAAGAGAATCTGTTTTTTTAAAGCAAATTGAAAAGGAACAGAAAGACAAGCTCCATATTCTTCAACCCAAGATTCAAAACAACAACTCTCCGATTTCCAAAGAATTTAACGCGACGCCCCCTACCAGAGTTTATCGTTTCCCTGTTTGGTTTCCCCCTATTTTTCAAAAAGAAACCTCTAAAGAGCGCAATTCAGAACGAATTATTTGGGATGTTGAAACGTTGTTTCCCCTATATCCATTTGATCATAACATTGCATTATTAGACGTGCGAGGGGCCGTTTCCGAAAACTACTACAGTAACTTTATTGACGCGACGCTCAATAGCGCCAACATCGGAGAGACGCTCGGTTTCCTGGGCGTTGACTATGTGATTGGTCC
>JAEEGL014240542.1_pt1 | contig 13157 bp, 15 predicted proteins | sample 9134231 | NCBI WGS metagenome assembly JAEEGL01 (sample SAMN16246548, study PRJNA631951) | gut metagenome | biome: gut microbiome; feature: rumen; material: fiber-attached | host: Bos | place: Iran: Karaj | collected 2018-10
AATGATCTTTGACAATTGAATATACACCTTATCACATACGTTACTTGTTCCGGCGTGGAACGCCAAGCCGTGACTGTAGGTGCGCCATGACCTCCCGAAAAGAGGGAGACTCCCCAAACGGGAGCGAGCGATAAAACTTATACAGCGAAAGCCGGATAGCCTCCGGTGGTGGCGATGACAGGGACAAGGAATAATGATACTTCTATCGAACAGCCGGCGCGTAAGGACCGGGGGTGAGAGTCCCATGGAGCTGAGAAAGCTGCTCAGCCGTGTGATAAGGTCCCTTGTATTTCGGGGTGTTGAGAACAAATTGAAATACAAAAATGAGAACTGCACAGAGCCTATCTGCGCTGTTCTCATACATACCACAGCAAAAAAGAGATTACTGAAATGGCATATGAATGATTTGTTTTGCTGGATATTGCAGAGAATGTCCGGTAAACAAGCGTTGCCATATCGTGATGCGGAACTAAGTTTGCATTCCTCCTCACCGGAGCCTTGTGAGCACTTCATGGGGTTCCCTTTACATAAGGAGGTAGACAAATGTATGAACGACAAATAAGGCGTGGAGACATTTATTACGCAAAGCTCGGAAAGACGATTGGTTCTGTGCAGGGTAAAATCAGACCTGTTGTTGTGATTCAAAACAACAAGGGAAATAAATACAGCCCGACTCTGATCGTGGCAACCCTGACAAGTAAAGTCCGAAAAAAACGGTCACTCCCGACGCACGTTGTATTTAGAGCAGAGGGACTTCCGCGAGAATCAATCGCTCAGCTGGAGCAGATAACGACCATAGACAAAAAACAATTACTTAATTATGTGTGCCAGATGCCGCAAACGGCAATGGATCGTATTGACGATGCAATCAAGATAAGCTTGAATCTGGACAAAAAAGTACATCGAAACGGAGAAACAAAATGATTGATATCGAAGGAGCAAACGCACATTTTTGGAATGAGAGCATCTTGAGACACGAGATGTTAGTTCTGTTAAAAGCCGGATTCAGAAGACCGGTAGATTTTTTTGACGTCCCGTATGTTGGATTGATTCAGATCAATGGACTTAATCATGAAATCGCATTGGACGTACTGTTTGGGATGGCAGAGTATTGCGGCATTCCGGAAAACAGTGAATTTGACTTCGCCGGTGAAGTTGACGACTACGTGCTCCAGATGGGATTCAACCCTGCTGAAGCCGTAATGAGTGAAGGTGAACGCAATTACCTCAACACCGACGAGATGCTCTATCATGCGGGGTACAACGGAGAAGAAACCGCGAGAATGACGATCCGACAGATGCTTAGACTCAAGCATATCTCGATGAGTACGCTACAGGCATTGTCCGATACGGTTTGGCTTGCGTATGTCAGCAGATATCAACTCCCAAAAGAAAAATTCTCTGACCGTTTGGAGTTGCTTAAGCGAAAGAATCTTCTTTTCTGCGATAGAAAAAAAGAGGATTAGTCACAAGATACGGTTCCTATTATACACTCTATAATAATCGATAAGCGGAGGAAACAAAATGAGTAGACTTTCAGATAAATGGAATGTTTTTTGGGAAGCTCTAACCCCTGAAGAATCCAAAATACTGAAACGCGCAGGAATTCTGATTCCCGATATGCTGATGGATATTCCGGTCTGTATGATTGATCAGTTGGACGGTATCGAATATCAGAACCTTATGAACATTATTATGGCATTGATCAAGTATATCAATCCCAAGAAAAAGAAATTCCCGAAAGCAGATATAGAGACGCTGAATATGTTGCTTGATCTGGGGGAAATATCCGCGACGCCGGAATTGCCGCAGAGCGAGTATTCGTATTTGAGTAATCATATTACTGCGTATTTCTATAAACAGAATTACTATATACTGGAGTATGCGAGGATGCCTTTTCGAAAAATCGTCAGGTTTCCTGGAGTGACGGCTCAGGTCGCAAGTATTATCCTTGATTTAGTGCAATGCAATTACTCATTTGCTACGGATGATCCGGATTCCATTGATGATGAATTATATGATGAAGACCCTGAAGAACTACAGCGTTATTGGAATTGGATGCATGGGTATCGCTGATATGTAATATATCAAAGCTTGCATTAAAGATTTGCCGAGTTTAACGACTCGGTTTTCTTTTTCTCCCTTTTCAAGATGGCGAAGGAAAGAGGTGTCAGAATGGGCAATATGATTGATAATCAGATGATGTATCTTGCCGCGTGGGAGTTCCTGCGGCGGGTCGCAAGAGAAAACCGGATAGATAAAACCGTAATTAATAATCTTAACAGAATCAACGCCGAAAGTCTAATGTGCGATTTGCTCCCGATCCCGGAAATCGCATAAATGACAAAGCCGAGAAAATCGGCTAAACTCTGAGCGTGATAAGGAGGTGACGACATGGCAGAGCGGATCGTGCAAGTAATCCCTGCGACGGTTGAAAAAATCAAAGCAGAGCGGAAGACCCGCGCGGCTGCTTACTGCCGTGTCAGCACCGATTCCGAGGATCAGGCAAATTCCTTTGCCGCGCAGTTGAAATACTACACCGATTTCATCCGCGGCAATACGAATATGGACTTCGTCGATATTTATGCCGACGAAGGGATTACCGGAACATGCGTCAATAAACGCGATGAGTTCAAACGCATGATGAAGGACGCCGCAAACGGCAAGATCGACCGCATTTTCGTTAAGAGCGTATCAAGATTCGCCAGAAATTCATTGGAATGCATCGAAGCCATCCGAAGACTCGCCACTTACGGAGTGACCGTGTTGTTTGAAAACGACAACATTGATACCAAGACGATGAATTCCGAACTGATCCTCTATGTAAAAAGCGCGTTCGCTCAGATGGAAGCCATGTCCGGTGCAAAGCGCGTGACTACGGCTTTCAAAATGCGGATGGAAAACGGAGAGTGCGTTACTACTAACGCTCCGTTTGGTTATGAGCTATCCGACAATCACGTTTTAAAGATAGTGCCGGAGCAGGCGGAAATCGTGAAACGAATCTTTGCCCTGTACCTTGCGGGGAACGGTTCCAACCGGATCGTTGAAATCCTGAACAATGAGGGTATCCCTTCGGTAAACGGTAAATGGACTATGGTCGGCGTTCGGTATATATTGACCAATGAAAAGTATATCGGCGATACGCTTCACCAAAAGACATATACACCGCAGATATTTCCGCTTCGTAACAGGCCGAACTACGGCGCAGTCGATCAGTTCTATGTGGAGGATACGCACGAAGCTATCGTCAGCCGGGATGTTTTTGAAGCAGTACAAGCGAGGATGCACAGAAATGCTAACGTACCGAAGCACGAAAAAACGCAGCGGATATTTGATAAGATGATCTACTGCGAGGAATGCGGTTGGGGGTATAAAGCAAAGACATTGCACGGAATCCGCTATTGGGTTTGCTCCAGAAAAAGCGCGGCAGGGCAAAGCTGCGGAGGTCGCAACATCCGGGAAGAAGAAATCAAGGAAGCATTTGTTGAGGTATACAACAAGCTGCGTGTTTTCGAAAAAGAAATCCTTGATAGAACATTGATGCAGATTTTGAGCGTCCGGGAGAAGATTTCAGGGCAGAACAGTGAGATTACGCAGATTGATACGGAAATAGCCAAGCTGTGCGGACAGAACAATATGTATGCTCAACTTCGCGGGCAGGGAATCATAGACGAAGTATCGTATCTGGAACGAACAACCGAACTGGGATACAAGATAACGGAGCTCCGCAATAAGCGTCTGAAAATCCTTAATGCGGATGAGGACGAAATGCTGATCGAGAACTTGCGGGTTCTCAAGGATATGCTTTCTGAATCTCCTAAGACGATTCTTCACTTCGATCAGCAACTTTTCCATGTGGTAACAGAAAAAGTCTTGGTTGGAAATGACGGTACGGTTGTGTTTCAGTTCAAGGGCGGGCTTCATTTAAGGCAGAGGCTATCGGAGGTGTTATGATGGCAATGCTCAGAACAATATCCTACGGCTATGAGATAAGAAACGGCGCTATTGCCATTCAACCGGAGGAAGCAAAAACCGTGTCAGAGATTTTTGCTCTTTATCTTGCCGGTAAAACGCTCCAAAGCATCTCCGATATGCTTGTTCAGCGCTCGATCCCTTTCTATATGGGAGAAATACGCTGGAATAAAAACTCTGTAAAGCGAATCATTGATAACGTGAAATACATAGGCGACGAAGCGTATCCGCGTATAATCGCCGAAGGCGTCTTCCGCAAAGCACACCAGTTAAAGGATGGTAAGGGCGGTGCCGCCACACCGCTTTCGCCGATACTTGAATACTTTAAGGATATTTGTGTGTGCGAGAAATGCAGCGCACGGTACAAACGAGTCAACACCTGGGGCTCCAGAGAAAAATGGATGTGCGCGGAAGGCTGTAAAACAATGCTATATGTTACGGATATGACATTGGAAAGCGCAGTTTTGAATACAATCAACCGTGTTATCCTCGACCCGGAGTTACTGGACATAACTCCACAATCACAATACGCCCCGTCAAAGGAAGTCGTCAGAGAAGAGAACGAATTGATCCGTCTGTTGGAACAGCCGAAAATCAGTTTCACGGCAGCGGCGAAAAGCATTTTACAATGCGCCGCCTTGCGGTTTGAGTGCTGCGAGTTTGACAGAGGAGAAGTGACGCAGGCGTTGGAAGACGAGTTCGCGGAAATGGAGCCGATCAATGAGCTCAAGATGCAATTCGTTAAGAGATATATAAGAAAAATCAAGGTCTACCCGAACGGGAGATTGACCATAGTGTTTTACAACTCAGCAGAAATCATAGCGATAGGAGGTACAGACGATGGAAGCTGCAACACAGAAGAGAGTAACGAAGATTGAAGCCAACCCGATGCTCTCCAAAAGGAGAAATGATACCAAACGGCTTCGCGTCGCCGCCTATTGCCGTGTTTCAACCGATGATGACGAACAGCTCAACAGCTATGAAGCGCAGATCACATACTACACCGAAGCAATAGCGAAGAATCCGAGCTGGATCTTTGCGGGCATCTACGCAGACGAAGGTATCAGCGGCACCATGACGAAAAAGAGAAAAGATTTTCTTCGCCTGATGGACGACTGCGAAAAAGGAAAGATCGACATGATTCTTACGAAGTCGATCTCACGTTTCGCCCGCAATACGGTCGACAGTCTGAGCTGGGTACGCAAGCTCCGCGCAATGAACATCGGCGTGTATTTTGAAGAGCAGGCGATTGATTCCCTGAAAGCTGAAAATGAAATGCTGATCGGTCTGTTCAGCGTGATCGCGCAGTCCGAAAGTGAAAACATCAGCGCGAATGTCCGTTGGGGCGTTCAGCAGAGAATGAAGAACGGTACTTATCGGTCGAATTTCACCTGCTTCGGATATAAGAAAGGGGCTAACGGTATTCCCGAAATCGTGCCGGAACAGGCAGAAATCGTAAAGGCGATTTATGACCGTTATCTTGACGGGGCCAGTAGCGGACAGATCTATGAGTATCTCACAAAAATCGGGGCACCAACTCCAACGAACGGTAAGCCGTGGCACAAGAAGACAATTGAGAAAATGCTACGCAATGAAAAATACGCAGGAGATTTAATCCTTCAGAAAACATTTACCACCGATCCGATCAGCAAAAAGAAGAGACGGAACGCAGGAGAACTTCCAAAGTACCTTGTCAGCAATAATCATCCGGCAATCATCGACCGGGAGAAATATAATGCTGTGCAACGAGAAATTGCCAGGAGAAGCAGCAAGCATAAAGTCTCAAGCGCCACAAAAACGGAACTCAGCAAATACTGTGGGAAATATGCATTAAGTGAGCTTCTGATTTGCGGTGAGTGCGGAAGTCACTTTTTCCGTAAGATTAAGACGAATAGAAAAGGTGAGCATATCGTCTATTGGCGGTGTATAAACAGATATGAAAACGGTGTTGATTGTTGTACATCCGTCGGTATTGAAGAGAGAAAACTTCATGAGGCAATATGTCGGTGCTTGAATCGATTGTTTACAAAACAGGATGAGACCATGCGGCTTTTACAGGGCAATATGCGGTATGCCTTAACTGGTAAAAACAGTTCATGTGATGTGTATGCTTTGGAAAAGCAAATCCTGAAACTGCAAGAAGAATCTGAAGCCTTGATGACGATGATGAACTCAACCGGGGGAGATGCGGAAAAGTATGTGGTCGCCATTGAGGAAAACTTCAAGAAAGTTAAAGAACTTCGGCAGCAACTTGAAATAGCAAAGTGTACGCAGGATAATTCATCGGAAATGAGTGTTGAAATGCAGCGGTTTTTGGAAATCTTTCAGCAGGGACAAATCGGATTTAGCGAGTATGATGACGTTGTGATTCGCAGACTTGTTGAATGTATCCGTGTGTTGAAAGATAAAAGAATCGTTGTTGTACTCAAAGGTGGGTTACAGGCTGAAGAAACTGTTGAATGACGCATAACTGTGGAGGAGCGATATATATAATGTTTAATTATTATATAGCGAAAAAGCGCAGACGGCTTGTTATCAGAGAAAACCCGATAGACGGTACTATGGAAAAATATCTCGGTAACGGACGGTGGATGTCGATGGACAAAAAGATTCTTGAAGTGTTGAGTGCTTCTGGAATTCTCGACCAATACTTGGAACAAATCTCTGAGGAAGAAGCCAATGATATAATCGAGAGAAAAGACCAGAGCATGGTGATGGAAAATAACTGACGAGAAAGCGGCTGTCGTAATAAGCAGCCGTTTTTGTATGGACTTATCCATCTTTCTGTTGTGTATTGCCAAAGGTTATTGGATAATCAATAAAACCTTTGGAACTGGCTTAAAATAAAGGGTTTTGACGGGTTGCGAATTTGCGAACTCGTTACAAGCGCAAAACCCACCCCGAACGGGGTGGGTTTTGTGCTTTGTGTACCGCAAGCGGTACACGGGCCTGTGGCAGCGGGGTTGTGCAAGGCCGCATGCCGCGCGTAAGCGCTGCACGCGCTGTTAACTGGCTCGCGCCCTCCCGCTGCCGGGGGCAGATGAAGGGAGGGCGCGAGCTGGAAGAAATAGGGAGCATCGCGCAGCGCTCCAAGCAAGCGAGGCGACCATATTTCTGACCGATGGTGTCACAGGTTCAAGTCCTGTTTGAGGCGGCCCGGCGGTTGTTTCCGCTTTTTTGTTTTTCTTGCGAAAAACCGGGCTCGCTTCGCTCGTCGGCGCCGCACCTTGGACGGTGCGGGATCATAAGGTGAACGCTGTCAATCACCGAACCGTTCGCCGATTGATGGATAGATACGGGTATTTGTGCTTTTCAAGCATCTTCTGTGCAAGAAGCGTCTTTCCTGTGTGAGATACGCCTGTAATCAAAAAAATCATAGTTTTTCCTTCAGTGCCTTCCTGACGGTTTCCAAATCGCTGCAGGTCAGGATCGGGATCAAGCCGTTAATTTCGTCAATGCTTTTATCCCACCATTTGAAACGGAGCAACAGTTCAATCAATTCATCGTCAAATCGTTTTCTTATAACCTTTGCCGGATTACCCGCCACTATGGTATAGGGAGCAACATTGCTGCCGACCACGCTGTTTGCTCCGATGATGGCTCCGTCCCCGATTTGCACACCGGGGAGGATAACGGCATTTTGCCCGAGCCATACATCATTGCCGATGACCGTATCACCCTTGAATGGCATATCCGATACCGCAGGCGCATCCATATCCCAGCCCTCAAGCGTATAAAACGGGAATGTTGAAATCGCGTTCATTTGATGGTTTGCGTCATTCATAATGAACTCAACACCCATTGCAATCTGGCAGAACTTCCCGATGATGAGCCTGTCCCTACTCCACGGATAAAAGTGTGATACATGGCTCTCGAAATCAGAATCTGCAATATAGGTAAAGTTTCCCACCAGGATGTTCGGATTTGCAACCGTCGGTTTTACATAGATTTCTCTATCGTATCCTGTAATTGGATGGACAACATTCGGGTCAGGTCTTTTTCCGTCTTTCATTATGCTCATCTCCGCAAATACCGATTTGTTGATATGTTTACTATATACGAAATCTGCGAAAAACTCAAGAAAAACAATTCGTACATGAATAATGTTGTCAATCACCGAACCGTCCCCTGATTAAGGGCCCGTCGGCGCCGCACCCGGGGCGGTGCGGATGAAACCGATAACCGGAAAACCAATTTGTCCTTATGCGTGCGGCTTCTATTGCATATTTCTTTCCGGGATGGTATAATATGCTCGAATCTGCCGCCGGGCGTTATATCGGAGTGCTGACTTTCGGCAGTGAGCCCCCGGATATAACCGAGCTGATCCATGGGATCGTGAGATAAGGACAGAATGAAACGATATTTAAGAATGGAGCTGTAAGAATGAAAATCGTGAAAACACAGAATGCATCCGCTGTGACTCTCGCCTTGGAAGGTCGCCTGGACTCGACGACCGCCCCTGCGCTGGAGACGGAACTGAAGGCTTTCCTGGATTGCGCGTCGGAGATCGTTTTCGATATGGAAAAGCTCGAATATATCTCTTCCGCCGGGCTCAGAGTACTGCTCTCCGCACAGAAGGCAATGACGAAAAAGGGCGGGATAAAGGTCATCCATGCGAACGAGACGGTTATGGATATTTTTGAAATCACCGGATTTTCGGATATCCTGAATATTGAATAAAACCGGCGTGCCGGGAGAAGCAGCATGAGTGATTATTTATTGGAAACGAAACTACGGGCAGAAAACAGGGCTCTCCATCGCCTGACAAAAGACAGCGCAGCGGTGCTGCAGAAGATGCTGGAATCCTTTTTGCCCCGCTTCCCCGATTTCACGGATCACACCATATTGCACAGCATGGACGTGCTTGAATACTGTAATTTGCTGCTCGGAGAAAAGCAGATCGAAAGGCTCACCGCGGCGGAATGTTACGCGCTGATCATGTCCTGCTATCTGCATGATGTCGGCATGGGGATCAATCAGAAGAATTACGAGGAATTGTCTGAAAAGATCAATTTCGGGGATTATTTTGAGACCCACAGCCGTGAAGATACGGAAACGATCATTCGTGATTTTCACAATGAATACAGCGGGCTTTTTATTCGTAAATACGCAGACCTGTTCGATATTCCCTGTGAAGAGATGGTGTTTGCCATCGTGCAGATCTCCCGGGGGCACAGAAAAACCGATCTGCTGGATGAGAACGAGTATCATGACCTGATGACGAAGGACGGCGTCATACGCACCGCGTTCCTTTCCGCAATCGTCCGTTTGGCGGATGAGATCGACGTGGGGGTCGACAGAAATTCGGAGCTGCTGTTTGATTCCTCAAAAGAACGTGATATCAAAGGGATTGAAGCGTTCGGGACGCACGAGTCCATCCGAAGGGTGGAAGTTCGGGAGGACGCAATCGTATTGTATATAAAGCCGAAAGCTCCCGAATACCGCGAGTTGATTCTTCATTTGGTGAAGAAAACGCAGGAGACACTCGACTATTGCAGAACGGTTGCAGCTTTAAGATCGGATTTCCGTATAACGCAGACGCGTGTAAAAACCGTAGAAATACAAGACTGATCCTTTGCTGCCGGCTTATAATTGTGTTTTCCGGCATTCTGACAGTCGAATGAAAAGAAGAGGATAAGACGAAATGAACGTATATGATTTTGACGGAACGATTTTTCCCTCAGACTGCTCCATCGGGTTTTGTTTCTGGTGTATGAACCGTCATCCAAAGCTCTGGTTTACATTTTTCCCGAAGGCGATCAGAGTTGCGGTTTTGAACAAGATGGGAAAAATGCCGGAGTATCTGAAGCAGCGCAAGTTCTTCAGTTATCTGACTTTGATCGATGATTTTGATGTGCAGATCGAACGTTATTGGGATAAAAACGAGGGGAAGATCGCATCGTGGTACCTCGCGCAAAAAAGGCCGGACGATCTGATCATAAGCGCGTCGCCGGCGTGCATCATTGAACCTATCGCAAAGCGGCTCGGCGTAAATTTCATGGCGACGGAATATGACCGCGAATACGGAGTGTTTCTGAATAACCTTATGTATGCAAAGGAAAAGGCAAAGTACATCTTTGACCACGGTTTTCCGCTGATCGAAAATTTTTATTCTGATTCTCTTGCCGATACGCCGCTTGCCTTATGTGCAGAAAAAGCCCATCTTGTAACCGACAAGGCAAGCACCGTTATTGATTGGCCTGAACTGGATGAGAAAACGATGGATAAGGTGAAAAAGAAAATTGACACAGGTTGGAACGTCCACTTGAAAGAATAAGAGTAAACAAGAGCGTTTGGGGTTCAAAAAAAGAACGAAGCTTTGGCTTCGTTCTTTTTTTATCCAAGCCGCCTTGGCGGGTTGGTATGTAATCACCGCGCTCGCGCGGTGTATGTCATCCGCGTCAGCGGCATGGCATCAAGCGCGCTCTCGCTTGTATGTTTTCTCGGCGGCTTGCTTACAGGCAAGGCTTAGCGGTTTTGTTTTCTTCCATTGTTTTTTTCTCCTTTCAAGTTCTACCGTAGTGTGTCCAGTAGCCCTTAATAAAAAATTCAGTTGTTGTTTAGCGCCTAACCCTTGTTAAACGGCTTTTCCATTGCTTCATAAGAAGTTAATAAGATCTGTATAGACAATTTTGTATAACCTATTATATTTTTATATAGCCTTTAACTTCTCATTTATATATAAAAATTTGGACAAACCGTTTAACTGGGTTTGTCCAAAATTTTTTGAATGTTTGCCTTATTCAATTTCACGCCCTTCAGCGTATGCTTGTTTTGCTTGATTTAGGCTATATGAATTAGCCCCTTTTAGTTCTGGAAAATCCTCTTGAAAATCGTCATTCATCCATCCGCAAATGGGGCATTCTTCCAAATCATATTTAAAATAATATTTATTACAAACAGGGCAAATATTTTTTTTGTTCATTGCTTTTTCCTCCTTTTCTATTCTCTGTATTCCCATTCCTATTGAACAATAAGAGTTTAAGTGTATATATCTAACCGCTATAATTCTGTTGTTCTATTTTTGGTCTTCTGGTTGTATTTCGTCTAATATAATATTTCGCTCATCTTTCATCTATACTTTAACTTCCAAACTATTAGTTGTCAAGTGCGGTTGTTCATGATCTTCAACCATTGCCAAAGGATCTTCTTTTTGTGGTTCCGGCTTCTGGTATTCATTCTTCCTATCAACTACCGGAACATAGCAGCAGCGGCAATTACGCCTTGATTACATACAGTCCTGACGGAATGATCACATGCCGCCTGCGGCGGATTTCATACAAGGCTGCGCCTTGATTTTTGGTTGGTTTTTATCCATGGATCACAAAGGGGCTGTCTCATAAGAGGCAAGCACAAATAAAGAAAAACAAAAAACCCGGGGCTATGAAAACCTCGGGTTTTGATGTATAATTTGAATATGCAAACAAACAAATTACAGTCAGATTATACGGTATTCGGGGCCGGATGGCAACTGGTATACCATTATATAAAACAAGCGTTTGTTTGTCAAATCCTACCTGACACATTCTGATTATCGCGCCGCCTGCCGTTTGGCGGCATCGCACCGGCTCCGGCGGCATTTCGTATGGAAAAGAGCGGCCGGATACATTGAAATACGCGTCCGTTTATGATAGAATATTAAAAATACGATATCTGCGGGAGGAAAAAACCATGGCTTCTCTGTTCGCCTTTTTAAGAAAAGCGTTCGGGTTCGGCTTTTCGCTTCTTTTTATCCTTTCCGGCGCGGTATCCGCTCCCTCTTCGGTTGCCCGGGGAGAGCTCGTCCTCAAAAACGAGCTTGCGTACTCTTACGCCGACGGCGCGGCTTTCTGCCAGGGGATCGCGACCGACGGCACGTACTTTTACGGGACGGGCTGCATCAAATACCTGAATTACAACGCGATCGTGAAAATCAGCGCCGCAACCGGCGAGATCGTGCAGATCAACGATATGTGCCTGCCCGAAAACGTTGTGCGCATGGGGTATTCCCACCTCGGCGACTGCTCGTATTGCAACGGAAAGATCTACGCCGCCTGCGAAGCCTTTTTCTTTAAGGATCCGGCGGTCATGGTGTTCGACGCCGAAACGCTCGGGTTCCTCGGATATCACGTGCTGCCCGAAGAGGGCAGGGGCAACGGCCACATCCCCTGGGTATGCGTGAAGGACGGCACGCTCTATTACACGCAGGCGCGGGAGGTAGACGAGGTAAGGCTGCTGCGCCTGGACGATTTTTCGTTTGCGGGAACCGTAAAAATGAACAGAACCGTTACGAAGATCACCGGCGGCGACGTGCTGAACGGAAGGCTGTATCTTTCCTCCAACAGCGGCGCGAACGAAAAGATCACCTACGCCGTCGATCTTGAAACGGGCGAAACGACGGAGGCGTTCGTGCGCGATATGGGCAACGTGTTCACCGAAGCGGAGGGGCTTTCGGTCGCCGAAAGTGCAAACGGTCCCATATTCCATTATCTTGACGTCGCGTTCGTTTCGAAAGCCGTGATCCGGACCTACGGCACGGAAGGGTAAAAACAGAACGGAAAAAAAGAAGGGAGGCGAGGCTGTGATCATCAATACCGGGCAGCGGACGGATATCCCGGCGTTTTACGCGGAATGGTTCGCAAACAGGCTTAAGGCCGGCTTTGTATGCGTGCGCAATCCGTACGACCCGCATCAGGTCAGCCGCTACCGCCTCGACCCTTCCGTTGTGGACTGCATCGGCTTCTGCACCAAGAACCCCGCGCCGATGTTCCCCTATATGGATCTGCTGAAGGATTACGGGCAGTACTGGTTTGTTACGCTTACCCCTTACGGGAGAGATATCGAGCCGAACGTGCCGGACAAGCACAGGCTCCTTTCGGATTTCAGAACGCTTTCCGGTACCGTGGGCGTTGACGCCGTCGGCTGGCGGTACGATCCGATTTTTGTATCGGAAAAATATACGGCGGAGTACCATCTGCGCGCCTTTGAACAGATCGCCGCCGCTCTGGACGGGTTTACAAAAACCGCCGTAATCAGCTTTATCGACCTGTATCCCAAGGTGCGGCGCAGCTTTCCCGAGGCGCGGGAGGTCACGCGGGAACAGCGTCTGGCGCTGGGCAAAGAGATGATAAGGATCGCCGCGGCTCACGGAATGACGCTCAAGCCCTGCGCCGAAGGCGACGAGCTCGCCCCGTTCGGCGCGGACT
>JAEEGL015428212.1_pt1 | contig 13157 bp, 12 predicted proteins | sample 9134231 | NCBI WGS metagenome assembly JAEEGL01 (sample SAMN16246548, study PRJNA631951) | gut metagenome | biome: gut microbiome; feature: rumen; material: fiber-attached | host: Bos | place: Iran: Karaj | collected 2018-10
ACCGTTGATGGGGGAGGTGATAGTGGCATAGCCGAGGTCTGTCTCAGCACGCTTCACACTCTGGCGGGCGGTTGTCACCTGCTGTTGAGCTTGTATGAACGAAAGACGTGCCTGCTCAAAGTCATTGGCCGAAATCAGACCTTTGTCGTAGAGAGACTTGTAGCGTTCATAATTGGCTTTCTGGTAGGATAGGGCACTCTCGGCACTTGTCAGGTTGGCGCGTTGGCTCTCCAAAGTGCTTATCAGATTCGTGCGATCCAGTTCTGCGATTACCTGACCGGCTTTGACTTCCGAATTGTAATCAACATAGATTTTTGACACAATGCCGCTGACCTGTGTACCAACCTCCACACTTGTGACTGGCTCTATCGTGCCCGTTGCGGTGACGGTGGTGGAAATGTTTCCTTTCTCTACCGTTGTTGTCTCGTATGCCGTCTCAGGCTTAGGAGAACAGGCGGCAAGCGTTAAAGCAAGGAGAATGACGGACTCTCCCCCCGCCCTCCCTATAAGGGAGGGAGTAAAATGTTTTGTAAAATGGAAAATATTCATAATGAAATAATTAATCAAAAAAAATGTTACATCCCAATCTCACCTCCTTCGTAGAACTTCAATAGCTGCGTGTTGAGTATGGTGGTGTATTTGCTTTGCAGTTTGTTGTTTTGGGCTTGCAGCATGTTGTCGCGTGCTTGGAGCAGGTCAACAATATTCTTCAGTCCAGCTTTGAATTGCTCGTCAATCAGCTCGTAGTTCGTGATCTGACTTTTCACAGCGGCATCAGCGCTGATGAAGCGCTGCTGGGCGCTGGTGGCATTGAGCCACAGGTTCTCAATCGTACTGCCGAGGGCCGTGCGCTTGTCCTGCACATCCAACGCGGCGCTCGTTCGTGCGATCTTAGCGCGATTGACGGCTGTCTTGTTCCTTCGGTTGTCAAAGATAGGTACACTCACACTCAGACCAACGCTACCGTTGAGATTACGTTTCATCTGTTCGCCCCATTCTTTGTCGGATGCGCTGTAGTGGCTGTCACCAATACCTGCATTCAGACCGATGGTGGGCAGATAACCACGACGGGCGATGTTCAACTGAACATCTGCCGATGTAGCTTGCAGCTCTGCAGCACGGATTTCAGGGCGTGAGGCGAGAGCCTGATTATAGACTTCCTCTTTGTCTGGTATGGGGCTTAGCGCACGCGAGTCGTCCATCTCATCGGCAGCCACATCGAAGGGCTCCTCGATACTTAGCTGCAGCAGTTCTTTCAACTGGCGCTTGTAGCCATCGATTTGCGTCTGGACATTCACTACGTCATATTGAGCGCTGGCCAACTGCGATTCCAATTGTGCCACATCCGCTTTCGCCAAATCGCCCACCTTCAGCCGCTCCTGTCCGCGTTCCAGTTGCTGCTGGGCCGTTTCAGCCAGTTTCTGGTTCACTTTCTTCGCTTCGGTGGTGTAGAGGATCTGCACGTACAGCTGTGCAATCTGCTCTTGAATATTCTTCAGGGATTGCTCGGTTTGAACAGTCGCCAGCTCACTTTGTATGCGTTGCGCTTCAACGTTCTTACGGTTCACGCCGCCGTCCCACACGGTCCAGTTGGCATTCAACCCGTAGCTGCTGTTTTCTGTCACCTTGTTGTTTGTGCTGGTGGCCATCCCGTTTTGTACCATCACAGTGGCTTCCTGAAAAGGACGATAGCCAAGGCTGTGACTCATGGAAAACGAGAGGCTGGGGAAGAGGCCTCCCTTCGATTGCTTCAGAAGTTCGTCAGCTTCCAATTCTGAAAGCCGGTTCTTCTGTACTGTGATGTTATGCTCCGCTGCATAATCCAGACATTGCTGAAGCGTCCATGTCTGAGCCATCGCGGCACACGGCAGCCATGCTAACATCAAGAGGAATTTTCTTTTGGTCATATATGTTATATAAGATGTATAAGATATCTTATTTCCGCACAAAGGTACGCTAAAAATTTCAATTAATGACCCTGTTCGTGCGCGAAGGTTTATTACCTTTAAGAGGTTTTAACGCTTTGGAGGCCGCATAGCATGATTTTTAGTATTATCTTTGCACCATCAAATGACATTGTCCATTATCCATTGTCCATTGTTCATTGTTAACTGTTAATTGTCCATTGTCTATCATGTCTCTTGCATTCCGAGAACTCATCCGTTTATGGTGGATACAGAAACGTCGCACCTTTCATTGGAAAGACCTGTTTCTGGGCGCCTATTTTGCAGCGCTTTTCATCTTTATGGTTTGCTCTGCTTATTTTGCTCTCCATGAGGAACTTGCATCCAAGAAACTACCCTTTGCGCTCGCCGCTCTCGTACCCCTGTTGTCTGTGAGCATCATTCCAGGTGATATGCTGCTGAAGCTCTTTTGGCGTCGTTCGCCCGTGGAGATGGATGATTACTTGCGGTCAAGGCCTGTCAGCGCCAGCGATTGGGCACTCCTCGTTCTGCTTGACACCTCTGTTGGTTTTATGCAATGGATGCTCCCATTCTGCATCTCCTTTGTTGTCGCACTTTTTGTCGGAATCGGGTGGGGCGTGTTATCTTTTGCGGTGGCCTTCTCTTGTACGCTTGTCAATGCCTTGCTACAGAACTGCTGGCGCCGTGCTCCTGGCAATGAATATACCCTTCCCCTTGCTTTTGGCTATCTTGTATGGGGAGCGGTACTTTATATTCTTCCCATCTTCTTTTTCTTTGCCATTGGTTTGGCTGAAGATGATCCTTCTCAGCCACTGCTTCCAGGCGTACTGGAGTGGGGGACTTTGATAACCTCTGCGCTGATGGCACTAGTGAATGGTTGTGTGTGTCTCGTCCTTCATCGTTATTTTGCTCGCATGAAGAATCACAACGAGGAACAGCACGCACCTGTCGCCGCCACCGCCCGTTCGTTGGGCAACGTATCGCTGTGGAGTATCGAGTGGGTACAGTTACTGCGTAGCAAACGACTGCGTGTCAGTTTCTTGGCGATGGCGATTCTCTTCCTCCTCAATACCTATATGCAGCAGATGACCACCGATACGATGCAACAGGATTTAGGCTTGTCTGTGAATCCGATGCTTCTTTTCGGTGTTGGCTTTCCGAGTATGATCTTGGCTCAGTGGGTGTTGGGCATAGAGGCCAACTTCTTCTCCGGAATATGGACAAAGCCATGGCCTGTGGAGGGTATCTTACGTCGTAAGTATCTGTTCTTCTGTGCTCTTTGTGTCCTGATGGCCTTGTTGCTGATACCTGCAGTCCTCTGGATGAATCTATCCCCATTGGCTCTCATCGCAACCCTTTTCTTTTCTTGCGGTGTCTTTGTGCTTCCCTTTATGGCTACATGTCTTTTCAGCAGCCGTATGGATCTCTTTGCGTCAGCCTTCTTCAACTATCAAGGCGGCAACAAACAGCTCAATGTCTTCTCGTTCATCATGTTCATTCCGTTGATTATCTACTATGCCGCCTATTTCCTCCTGCCACCGTTGTGGGCACATGCTCTCATCGCTGTTCTTGGCCTCTTGGGCTTTGCCCTTCACGGTGTGTATATCCGCTGGATATCAAGCCTCTGGCATAAACGTAGGTATAAAATCATGGAACGTTGGCAAGGCGAATAAAGAACTGAAAATTGTGCATTGTGAATTATGAATTGTGAATTAATAAAGATATGGAAATAAAGATTGATAATCTCAAGAAGGTCTATGGTGACAAGGTCGCTTTGGACATTCCAGGACTGAACATTCAAAGTGGTGAACTTGTTGGATTAGTGGGCAATAACGGTGCTGGTAAAACCACCCTGCTACGACTTGTTCTTGACCTCATTAAGGCCGATAATGGGTTCGTTTTATCCGATGGAAAAAACGTGGCAATGTCCGATGAGTGGAAGTCCTATACAGGCTCTTTCATCGATGGGCGTTTTCTGATTGATTTCTACACGCCAGAAGAATATTTTACTTTTATAGCACATCTCTATGGCATCACCGAAGAGCAACTGCACGAACGGCTTGAATCATTCCGTCCGCTGATGCACGATGAGATTCTTGGCACAAAGAAATACCTGCGTGATTTTTCAGAGGGTAACCGTCAGAAAATAGGCATTATAGGAGCGATGATGATTCGTCCAAAGGTCCTTCTGTTAGACGAGCCTTTCAACTATCTTGACCCCTCTTCGCAGATTGTTGTGGCACGTATGATAGCAGAGATGAATCGCGACCTCGGAACCACTACGATTATCTCCTCGCACAATCTGTCGTTCGTCTCTGATATCTCCTCTCGAATCTTACTCTTAGAGAAAGGAAAAGTAATTAAGGATATGCTTCATAATGATGAAGATATCATGAGTGAACTGAATGACTACTTCAACGCAGACGTGTAAGCTTACACAAATTAATCATTGAGAAGTTTTTTTATTTATAAAAAAAGATGTATCTTTGCGCCGTTTTAAGTGGAATCAAATAACCTTCCACATAGTGCTCAAAGATACAATGCATAAATTTTATATCCTATTTCTTCTATTGTTCGCGGTAGAATGGGCGACTGCTCAGGAATATCATGGAACGACAGGCTTGCTGCGTGTTCCCTGCGCTGAGACTGCAGAGGCAGGAACCTTCCGAGGTTACATGAATGTTCTGTCCAAACATTTTACCCCAGACCAGCAGCGTTTCGAAGGCTCAAAATACCACACTTTCAGTTATGGCGTTGGCATTGCGTTCTTTTCCTGGCTGGAGATCTCATACAGTGCCTCTTTGCTTAAGTTTCACAAGAATGGTCAGAAAGACAAAGAAGTAGGCTATTTCAACGAGGATCGCCGTGTCAATTTCAAACTGCGCCCCATCAAGGAAGGTCCCTGGTGGCCGGCGGTGGCTGTTGGTATGGATGATGTCGGCCGTTTTGATCGTATTGCCGAGGGAGATAATGGAAACAACTATTATCAGAACATTTATTTTGCACTCTCCAAGCACTTCGACGTCAAAGGTTCCGAGCTCGGCGTTCATGCCGATTATGTCTATTACACAACGAAAGCCAATAAAGACCGCCGTGGTGTTGTTGGCGGCCTGACCCTTCGTCCTTCGTTCTTCCGTCCCCTCCGCTTTGTGGCCGAATATGACACCCAATCTGTCAACGTTGGAGCCGATGCCCTCCTCTGGCGTCACCTTTTCCTGCAAGCCTCCCTCGTTGATGGTCATTCCATTACAGCAGGCATAGGTTATCATTATCGTATTCCCTATTAGTGATCAGTACGATGAAAACAGTACTCACGGTTGGCGTGTATGACATGCTCCATATTGGACATATTCTGCTCTTTGAACATGCTAAGGAGTTGGGCGATAAGTTGATTGTTGCCGTTCAGGATGGTGACTATATCCAAAAGTATAAGCCGGGTGTCAAAATGGTGTATTCCACAGAAGAACGTATGTATATGGTCCGTTCTATCAAGTTCGTAGATGAGGTCGTAGTTTATCGTGATGTTGACAAGGATATCCAGAATATCTATTTTGACGTATTTGCTAAAGGGCCAGACCAGACCCATGCAGGGTTTCAAAGGGCTGCAAAGCCAACGGTAAAGAAGTTGTTGTAATTCCACGAACGGAAGGGATTTCCTCGACGATGTTAAGAGAATATTCAAAGAACAGATAGTAAATAAGAATGTTAAAACGTTTTTTCTTTATTTTTGCGTTGATACTTATCAGCATTGAGATCACTTCATGTAATAAAGAGGATGATTGGATTGTCAATGACATTGTCAAAGGGGATGATGACATTGTCAAAGGGGATGATAATATCGTTGATGATGAAGAACAGGATAAAGAGGTTCTCGATGCAGTCACAGAATACATCGCTATTTTTGGGGATATTCAATACTATACAAATCCTACATATATTCAATTATACAAGAATTCAGTAGATTGGATTTATCGACAGAAACAATTAGGGATACATATCAATTGTGTCCTTCATACAGGCGATGTCACACAAGGGAATTCAATTAACTCATGGCAACTTTTCTATGATAACACGCTGGAACTTGCAAGTGTAATTCCGTTTATAACAATGATTGGTGATCACGACTACACATGGGATGATGCTCGTATTAATGATCGTCTGTCAACTCACTTCAACGACTTCGTAAGCTTCCCACTCACGGTAAATAAAGTTGTTGCTTGGTTTGAGGAAGGTCGTATGGAGAATATTGTTGTTGAGAATACGATACATGGTCAACGTATAGATTTTCTTATTCTTGAGTTCGGACCACGAGTTGAAGTAGTAGAATGGGCGGATAAATATGTAAAAAGCCATCCGGACGTAAAGTTTATTATGTTGAATCACGAATATTTAGAAGCTGGAGGTGGACGTAGGACAACAGGACTCAAATGCGAAAGACGTATTCGTAATTCTTCCTATACAACTCCTGAACAATTATGGGAGAAGCTCATAAAATGTAATGATAATATTCGCTGTGTTTTATGTGGCCATGTAGGTGGCCTGTATGCCTATACGGAAGATATAAATGATTTTGGCAGGATTATTCCTCAAATACAACATAATATTCAGGGGCCAAAATATCGATATGACAACTGGCTGATGCTATGGGAAATCCCAGCAAATGAAGACATCGTAAAGGTTTCTGTTTATAATACTCAAAGCGGAATGTATTTTGACGACAAGAGAGTGTTATTCGATTTTAAATTATTTTGAATAGAAGTGAACAAGCAGATGGCGAAGAATCTTAAACAGAAAGCAGCATCAGGCATGATATGGACAGCATTGCAGAGATATTCTACAATGCTCATCCAGTTCATTTCTGGTATTATTCTTGCCCGTTTGCTCACCCCTTATGACTATGGCTGCATTGGTATGCTGATGATATTCATGGTGCTGGCCGAGGCGTTCATTGATGGTGGTTTTGGGTCTGCGTTGATACAGAAGAAGCTACCAACTCAGGAAGATTACTCAACAATATTCTTTTGGAATCTCGGTATGGCCGTTCTGCTATACGCGGTTCTTTATTTCTCGGCACCAGCAATAGCTCGTTTTTATAATATTTCAATATTAAGTAATGTCTTACGAGTACAAGGTATTATACTATTTATCTATGCGTTCAATTTAGTTCAGCGCAACCAATTGCGAAAGCATTTGAACTTCAGAGTGCTCTCAATAGTTACTATTACCACTGCCATAGTATCGCTCGCAGTAACAATTTTGATGGCTTATCATGGTTTCGGCGTCTGGTCGTTGGTCGCACATAATCTAATAGCGGCCCTTATACCAGCTGCGGTTTTCTGGTTTTATATCAAATGGCGTCCAAAGTTTGTTTTTTCATGGCATTCGTTTCGCGAGCTTTTCAGTTTTGGATTCTACATGTTCCTGACTAACTTGCTTAACCAGTTTGGACAACAAATACAAGGTTTGTTAATCGGTCGTTTCTACAATGCAAGTACGATGGGATTGTATTCAAAAGCGAACTCCACAGAGCGCTTGGCTTCTTCCAGTATTTCTCAGATTATGACGCAAGTAACTTATCCGCTCTATGCTGAGGTGCAGGATGATAAGGAAAGACTTATAAGTATCATTAGACAACTTACAATGTCCTTGTCATATATTACTTTTCCATTGATGTTTGTTCTGTTGCTTTGTGCTAAACCATTATTTGTTCTTCTTTATTCAGAACGTTGGTTAGGCAGTGTTCCATATTTTCAGGTTCTTTGCATCGCAGGCTTAGCATATTGCTTACAGTCCGTCAACTATCAGTCAATATCTGCTATAGGTAAAAGCAAATCATTGTTCGTTTGGACATTCGTGAAAAGAATAATGGGGATTACATTTGTCGTTTTAGGACTGATAATGGCAGGAATGAAAGGGCTGTTGGTAGGAATGGTGATAAACACCTGGTTTTCGTATGCCGTAAATATTGGGATGGTATCAAAATATGTTGGGTATCAATGGTGGAACCAGCTAAAAGATATTATGCCTGTGATGATATTATCCATTGTTGCGGCACTTGTTAGCTATGGAGTCAGCATATTGTTTAACTTCTCATTGTACCTGGATGGGATAATAAAAATATCTGTGTATGCAATTGTATATTTAGGATGGTCTTATTTCTTCAAGCCAGAGGCAAGTAAAAACGTACATACAATGCTTAAACCATTATCAAAGAAGTTAAAATTCTAATCCAAAATCGATATGGGAATTTTTAGAAGAATAAAGTTATGGCTAAAAGATCAACTTTTAATCAGTAATCTTGACAGAAAAGCTGAAAGAGAAGTTAGAAAAATGCGGCGATTATATGAGAAAGGAGGTCGCATTAACAAATATCGTTCAAAAAGAATAGAAAATCAATTGCGAATAAAATATGGCTTAATTCTTCCTTGTACTGCAAAAATCGGAAAGAATTTTCAGATTCGTCATCCGCAAGGTGTAGGGATTGGGGCAACAGCAGAAATCGGTGATAATTGCAAAGTTTATCCCTATTTTGAGGTAATGGCATCTATAAAGGGTGATAATGAGCGAAATCTTAATCACATTCCACGCCATGCTAAAATTGGGAATGATTGCATTCTCGGTTCGCATGCATGCGTCATCGGACATGTTGTCATCGGTGATGATGTTACGATTGCAGCTTGTGCCATCGTTACCAAAGATGTTCCCTCCCATTCGGTCGTAAAAGGGACAAACATGATTAGGAGAAAAAGACTAGAGGAGATTCCGGAGAAATACAGAGATGAATATTTGCGAGAAGAAGCAAATGGCAACAATCCTTAAACAGAATTTTAGCACAGAAGAATGACAGTCAAATGAAAAAATATAATATCGGTTACACTCAGGGAACATACGATATGTTCCATATTGGACATCTTAATCTGCTCCGTCAGGCAAAGGAGAGATGTGAGCGTTTGATAGTTGGAATCAACTCCGATGCTTTGGTGCAGCAGTATAAGAACAAGACGCCTGTAGTAAATGAGCATGATAGGATGGAGATTGTCCGCGAACTTCGTTGTGTTGACGAGGTCGTGAAATGTGACACGTTGAAGAAGACCGATGCTTGGGAAAAGCTACACTTCGATGCCATCTTCATTGGCAACGATTGGAAAGGCAATGCTCGGTGGGCGCAAACAGAGAAGGATTTAGCCCCGTTAGGGGCAGAGGTGGTCTATTTAAGACACACAGATGGAATCAGCTCTACATTGTTGAGAGCTTCGGAAAACAATAAGATAAGCGAAGATAATAATGGTTAATAGCTTGATGAACTATAGTTTTACAAAAAGCATTTATTTCCTATTAGCTATTATAATAAAGAAGATAGCGAGGATAAATCCAGAAATAATGGTGTTTACCAGTAAGCCTGACTATTCTGACAATGCACGCGCTTTGTCAGAATACATATTGAGGAACACAAAGAAATACAAGATATATTGGCGAGTAAATGACGCCAAGAGAGAGAGAAAATTGCATCCCGATATCAATGTTCGATTCATTTCAGATAACGGTTTAAAACGGTTTTCCAACTTGTTTATATATCTTCGTGCGTCCTATATGTTCTCTACTCACTCCTTATCGTTTTACAAAGGATTGAAAAGGGACGGGCAGCATTTGATCAACTTGTGGCATGGGTGCAGCTATAAAGACCGTGTTAATAAAAGCTTAAGTGGTAAAGACTATTTCTTTGAGAAACATCTTGTGGCAGGGCCTCTGTTCGTGAAAACAAAATCTTATTATTTCCGATGCCCGGATGAAAGCTATATCTTGGCTAAAGGATATCCTCGATATGATTGGCTTCTGCATAAAGACGAAAGAGCTACAATATATTACAAGAAGCTAAAAGAAGAATGTTCTCACCTAATTATTTGGATGCCGACATTCAGAAATGATAAGGACGGAGTTTATAAGGATATGGCACAATTTACACAGTTTCCTTTGGTCGGCTGTATGAGTGATTGGCAGCGGATAGATGAAATATTCCGAGAAAATAATGTAAAGTTGATAATAAAGCTACATGTTAAACAAGCAGAATATGACGTTGATTGGACACACTTTTCTAATATTGTAAAGATTACCAATGAAGATATTGAGAAAGCAGAAACCAACTTATACTCCTTTTTGGCGTGTACAGATGCATTGATATCCGACTATTCTTCTGTGGCGGTTGATTATATGATTGTTGATAAACCTATTGCTTTTGCCCTAGATGATTATGAACAATATAAAGATGCCCGTGGATTTGTTGTTGCCAATCCGTTGGATTTCATGCCGGGTCATCATTTGTACTCTATTGATGACCTTAGAACTTTTGTCAAAGATGTATCAAGCAAACAAGATCCGTACTGTGAATCAAGAGCCAGACTATTTGACACGTTGGTATATCGTTCGGACTCATATTGTAAAGAAATTGCAGAATCGTTAGGAATTAAATAATTTGAATATCATAAAGAAATAACTTTCATACGCATATATTTTAAAATGTTTCACAAAATTCATCTTAAACTTTTTAGGTTCAAGTCAATCATGTTGAGGCGACGGAAGTTCTTCTGGATGGCGTACCAAAAGAACTGGATGATTGATCCCTGTACAGATAAGCGTGCAAAATACTGGAAAAAATGCGGTGCTCATATCAATGGCAACGTAAATATCGGCTATGATGTGTATTTTGATGCAAGTAATGCCCAATACATTACTATTGAAGACAAGGTGTGGATAGCCTCAAGGTGTCTCATTTTATGTCACAAACGGGATATGTCAAACTATTGTGTAGGTGATGATTATAATAAACTGCCATATCTTCATAAGGAGGTGATTTTGAAAAAAGGCTGTACTATTGGTATGGGTAGTATCATCATGCCTGGTGTTACAGTAGGTGAAGGTGCTATGATTGGGGCTGGAAGTGTGGTAACACATGACATCCCCGCATGGACCATAGCCGTGGGCAACCCCGCTAAGATTGTTAAGGAAATCAAAACACGACCATAAGGGATCAAACATGAATAATCCAGTATTCAGAAGAAGAGATTTTACACTTTGCGATGTACCTGTTCCGAAAGGTTATCCGCAATCGCAGACTCATAGTGGGATTGCTATATATGCTGGACGCTATTACTTAACGGCCTCACCTTATCCTGTTGTGAAGTATCGTAAGTTTGTTAAATACTTAAGGATTAGTGTACGAAAGTTATTAAGAGGTTGGCTGTTTAAGCCAATTATAGGAGAGGAATATGAGAATCCCTGTCTATATGTTGGTGAGGTTGTCAACTCTGGCTTTCCGACTAAATTCATCCCTATGGCATCTCATCCGTTGATGGAAACGCCTGAGAGATATTATGGTTTACCAGCGTATAACTCAGACCCAGACATATACATAGAGGATGGTATTTTCCATATCTTGAACCGGTCTGTATTTCGTACAAGAAAGTTAGGAAATGGGTATGAGAGTATAACTAATATTTATTTGATAAGAGGTGTAGCAGAAGGAGAACGTTTCAAGTTACTAAGTAATCAACTAGTTAAAGAGTGGGATAAGCCATACGCCTCACCATGCCTCACAAAATTTAAAAATAAGTATATTCTTACATATCTGGACACCAACAGTGCTATAGATGGTGAAACGTTTACTGCGCTATATATTGAAAAGATGAATAGCATTGAAGATATTAAAGAACAAAATCAAGTTCATCAAGTTACTGTGGAATCAGGGCGTTTATTACCTTGGCACATGTCCCTATTTCATTATGAAGAGAAACTATACACCATCATAGCATGTGTCGAGAGGGGAGATAAATCGAGGAAAATTTGGCAGATGCTTGGTGTGTTCAATGATGACTTGTCTCAACTTAAAGTCTTTCCTAGACCTCTTACAGACTACAATTCCTACCGTGGTGCTGCCTGCGTCAATGAACAGGGTATCTTCACCTTGTATTCCACTACCGTACATGAAAGCATTCTTGGTTCCAAATCTGTCGATGGCAGGGACATCGTGATGGCTAGTCGGTCTTTCGGTAAACTTCTTAACGAGATTAATCAAAATTGATTCATTTTATACTCAAAGATTATGAGTTATAAACAATTTTATATAGGAATTATATTGATTTTTTTAATCATTATTTTGACATTCACGCCTGTAATAGGTTATTTCCCATTTTTTAGGCGTAAATGGATTTTCCTGTTACTGGGAATAACTGTGCTAAGTAATCCTTTCCAAATAAAGTCCGAAATTTCATCAGCTTTCTTTTATTTGGCTATTTCGGCAATAATAATGTTTCTTAATGTATTATCTGGTGATGCTTATTATGCTGAAAAGAGCAAGGTTTTTTTAGAAATTGCCATGTTAGCATTGGTGCCAATGATGACTAACTATGCCATTCAAGAAGCCGACAAGCAATGGTTTTTGAAAGGGTGCATTATTACATTTTTTGCAATTTTGGCAATAGAAACAGTTTCAACTTTTTATATTGATCGTCAAATACCTGGCGCCATTCGTTTATTGTTTAAAGAAAGTCTTCAATCAGTCAATCGAAATGAGGTGCTATATCCTTATTTTAAGTTAGGACTGTCAAATTATATGCTACCACATGCCATGCCTATGCTAATACCTCCTTTAGTTATGGGATTTAAGGATCGCCTAAATCCAATGATGTTAAGAATAGGATCATTTGTCTTTCTGTTATTGGCAATGGAATTAATTTGGTTATCTGGTGCGATGGCCGCATTTATGATGGGAATCTTTTTTTTGATTTTAGCTGTATTTACACCTTTCTCCGAGAAACCAAGTTTAACATTTCTCATTATACTGGGTATTCTATTCTTTCCATTTATGATTTTTGATGAATTGCCGCAGCTGGTCTTAAAGATTTCCCAAGACATTTTTTCTGATAATGTATATATTTATAGAAAACTTCTTCTTCTTGAAGAAAATTTGTATTCTGAAGAAGCAACCGGAGATGTTGCAGAACGGCAGAATCTTTATCTTATATCTTTAAATGAATTCATTAACAATATATTCATAGGTACTAATAATGCGTTAGGAAATCATTCTGCATTTATGGACAGATTAGCAACTCTTGGCTTAACAGGTTTTGTTCCATACATAACGTATTACTATATTCAAATAAAATCTTTTAGAAGATATATACCTGATTTAAATCGTATTTACTTTGACGAGGCCATAGCTGCTGGACTTCTGATGCT
>JAEEGL016310344.1_pt1 | contig 13157 bp, 7 predicted proteins | sample 9134231 | NCBI WGS metagenome assembly JAEEGL01 (sample SAMN16246548, study PRJNA631951) | gut metagenome | biome: gut microbiome; feature: rumen; material: fiber-attached | host: Bos | place: Iran: Karaj | collected 2018-10
CATGGGACGAGGGTAAAGTTACCACAGAGGCAACGGTTGAAGCAGAGGGCGAGATGACCTACACATGCACTGTCTGCGGAGAGACCAGAACAGAGACTATCCCCAAACTGAATCCCATTGTAGTTACTCCGGAAACCATAAAAGTCACCCTGCCTAAGAAATCCTATGTCTATGATGGTAAAAACAAAACTCCGAGCATTACCGTAAAGGCTGACGGAGTGAAACTCACATCAGAAAACTATGATGTGACTTATTCCAAGAAGACAAGGAAGGCTGTCGGCAAGTATACCGTTACTGTTGATCTCAAGAACGGTTATGCGGGTACAGGCTCTGCTGAATTTGTCATCAAACCTATTGCGACTAAGATAGTGGACCTTAAGGGCATCAAGAAAGGTTTCACTCTCAAGTACAGTAAGGTGACGAAACAGGCGACCGGTTACGAGATCTGGTATAGCACATCTAAGACATTCAAGTCTAAAAAGGCCATAAAGGTCAAAAAATATAAAACGGTAACTCAGAAGGTTACCAAGCTTAAAGCTAAGAAATACTATTTCGTTAAAGTCAGAACATACAAGACTGTTAACGGCAAACCAATCTACTCCGCTTGGAGCAAAGTAAAGAAGGTGAAGACCCTATGACAATCACTAAACAATTAAAGTGGACGATTATAGTATCCATACTCCTGGCCTTTTTCCTTATACCGGGAATAGCATTTGCGGATGATGATGAAGCCATCTTCTCATCAAACGATGTGCTGGAAGTGGTAAGTCAGGAATCCTGGCCTGTTATGGAGGGCGTAACTGAGTACAAAGTAGATCTCAAATACGTTAAGGACTACACTTATGGCACCAGTGTTGTTAAAAAGGGTGATCCTATCACTGTATACGCTCTCAAGATCGATCATGACAGCAAGACTCTCCTAGTACCCAGCTTCGGCGGATATTACAGATCAGGTTCTACCGCTGCAACCAGAGCAAGATTGGTAGCAAGATGGGCAACTGTATGGGGGGGCAAACTTGATATCATCTCTAATCAAGTACAAGCCTATGAATCCATAGCTGACCCTAAGGGGGAAGTTGTCGCTGCTTTCAACGGTGATTTCACTAATGGAGAAAGACCCAACGGCAGGCTGACCATAGAAGGAAATGTGATTTCTGAAAGCACCACATCCAACGGAGCTATAGGTATCTCAGACAATGGTATTTACAAGTTTACCGGAGTGCCTTCATCAGTTGCAGGCATGCCAAACGTCATGGGAACATGGGGAGCTCTGTTCAGCAACGGTGCAGGGTCCGACATCAGCCCTCTAGTAAATGAGAAGGATCTGGAGTCCAGATCTGCTATCGCTTTGAAGGATAATGGGGATATAGTATACGCGTCCTTCCCTATGAATACTCAGGGAACCTCCGTAGGAATCGGTCTCTATTATCTGGCAGACTTCCTCATGGATTCCGGATATAAGGAAGGCCACAACCTTCAGGGAGGAAGAGGTTCATCCCTTCTTACCAAGAGAGCAGGGGAAGACAGTGTAACTGTCAAGTCCCAGCTTCTTTATCCTGCTGATGACGGCGCCGGAAATCCTGTTTATGACGATGAAGGAAATCAAGTATTTGTTGAGCGTCCTGTAGGATCTGCTTTGCTCCTCATCAAGACTGAGTGTGCAAGAGGCAATGAGCATAACTACGTATATAATGAAGAGGGTAAAGTAGTCTGTGACAGATGCGGAGATGAGGCACCTGAGGGAACCGTTCCCGACCCAAGTGCAGGTCTTTATGATAATGCTGACGCCAATGAATCATACGCTGTTTCCACTGACAGGGAGTTCTACAACCAGGGAGACGAGATCAAAGTTAAGTTCAAATCACCTTTGAATGATGCTTCTGCCTGGATCGCTATATATCCTAAAGGAGCTTCCGCACATCAGAACGTTGCATGGCAATACGTCACCGATGTGACCAATGATTTTGACATTACCGGCGGAAAGAACCTTCCTGCGGGAGAATATGTCGTAGCAATTCTGCCAAACGGCGGATACAAGACAAAGGCTTCCGTCTATGTAACTGTTGAGAAAGATGGATATTCACTTTCCACAGATAAGGACAGCTATGAAGTAGGACAGCCCATAATGGTAACCGCTCAGGTGCCTGATAACAAGAACTGCTGGGTAGGAGTATATACTTTAGGACAGGATAGTAATGCGCTTGCATACTACTATCTTCAGGACGAAGGCGTGACCTCACCTTATGATCTTACAAAAAAGATCGCGCTTGAGGAGGGCACATACAAGCTTACGCTTTCAACGGAGCATGATGATGAAAATAACAGCACAGCTTCTGCTTTCAAGATCATCAAGGTCACTCCTGAAGGTCAGATAGCAGAACTGGCTACGGCGAATGCTGTCGGAGTAGGTGAACCTATCATGGTTACAGCTACCAGCAACATGAATGGTGCCTGGGTAGGGATCTACGAAGGCAAGATGGATGACAGCTTCGATTATGCTGACGGCGGCAAGAGATCTCTCTATTACTACTATGTTGCCGATCACAATGGAGAAGCTTTCGACATCAGCCAGGGCATATCACAGGTCGCTGAAGATTATACCTTCCCTGCAGGTGATTATACAGTAGTTCTCTTCCATTCAGAAAGCGGAGATGACTATATCGTTGACAAGTATGTGAACGTCAAAGTAGGAACCCTGATCAATGTAAGATTCAACGGAAGCAAGTTCGAATATAACGGAACCGTTCAGAAGCCCACAGTATCCGTCAAAGAAGGCGAGAATGATCTTGTTCAGGGTACTGACTATATCATTGAATGGTCCGATGAGAACAGCAAGAATGCCGGTGAATATACCGTTAAGGTAACCATGCTTGGCGAATACGCCACAGAGGGGCCTTACAACTTCAGCTATGTGATCAATATCAAGGACATCAATGAGAGCGCAACTGTTGAAGCCAGCGCAAAGTCCTTTGAATATAACGGCAAGGTCCAGAGACCTACCATAACTGCTAAGGATGGAGACATCGTTCTTAAAGAAGGAACTGACTATGATATTACCTGGTCAGAGCCTGAAAGCAAGAATGTCGGCAAGGGATATAAGGCTACGGTGGGCTTCAAAGGAAACTACAGCGGATCAAGATCTTTTGAATACAAGATCACTGCTGCTGACATAACGAGTACAGCATCCATGGAACTCAGCGCCACTGAATTTACTTATAATGGCAATGTCCAGAGGCCTGATGTTGTAGTAAAGAACGGCGATACAGTTCTGGAATATGATGTAGATTATGAACTGGAATACTCGGATAAGATGTCATCCGGATCAGGTGAGTACACCATCACCGCCAACTTCAAAGGAAACTACACCGGAGATGTTACGGCAAGCTACAAGATCACTTCCAAGGCGGCCGGCAAGCTGGAGATCACCGTGGATCAGACATACTTTAATGAAGACGGTACTTTGCAGCATCCCAACATCATTATAAGAGACGGAAATCACAGACTGGTTCAGGAAAAGGATTTCAACATCGAAATTCCTGACAGCATCAAGGGAGGCAAATACACTCTCGTCATTAACTACATCGGCGAGTACAGTGGAAGCGACTCTGTTGAATATGTGATCCTCAGCAAGACTCCTACTAACACAGAAGCCAAGAATGCCAAGGTTTCTAAGGAAGTTGCACAGGTCAAAGGATTCAGCACTTCCATAAGTGTTTCCAAGAAGACCATCGGTGTGAAATTCAATGCCGTTAAAGGCGCTGATAATTACCGTGTAGCATACAGACTTGCAAGCAGCAAGACATGGAAGTACAAATGGACGGACGGTAAGACCAAGTTCGACCTGACAGGACTTAAGGCCAATGGCATCTATCAGGTTAAGGTAGTAGCATTTAAGAATAATCTGGGAACCTGGGTAAGAGGCAAGTACTCTGTGACAAATTACAGATTCATCGCCAATACTTCCCTTAAGGTAACAGGAGATAAGAGATCCATTACAGCCAAGGTCAAGAAGGTAGCTAAGGGCACCGGATATGAGATCTTCTATTCACTGAAGTCCAATATGGCTAATCAGAAGAAGACGGTGATCGCTAAAGCTGCGACTACCTCCAAGGTAATCAAGAACCTGAAGGCAAAGAAGACCTACTATCTCAAGTCAAGACCTGTAAAGAAATATAAAGGCAAGACTTACACAGGAGCCATGGATATCAAGGCTAAGAAAGTCAAGACAAAATAACAGATGATAATTATGAAATAAAAGGAACAGCCTCATGAGAGGCTGTTCCTTTTTTGAATAAATAGCTGATTTTGGATCGATATTTTATAACTACCTTAAAGTGTTGTATTTTCTGCGGGCTCTTCAGGCTGTTCAGGAAGAGATGTGACCTGAAAAGTTATTATAATCAAAACTGAATAAATTTTCCTGAAATGGTCAAAGAAAAACCGCTCCGTGAATGACACGAAGCAGGTTTAGTGGTGTAATTGTTTGTTTTGTTAAGAATCTCAGAAGCAGCACTTGCGGAGCGCGGTTATTTGTTATTGTATTTGCTCAAAATAAGACGAACTACGTCTCGTTCCTGCTCAGAGAGTTTGCGATATTCATTCACTACATCCATCTCATCCTGAGAAAGGTTGTAGGACATTGCAACTTCTGCAACCTGCCTGATTTCGGTATTCCCGATAAGGTAGTCAACGGAAGTGTTAAAATATTCAGAAAGATGGATCAGTGTGCTGATATCGGGTTCGATATTGTAGTTTTCGTATTTATTGATTGACTGCTGGCTGACGCCGATTACTTCCCCAAGTGCCTTCTGGCTGACACCCTTTTCTTTTCTTAACTTTTTTAAGTTCTTGATCATACCTGTGTTTCCCCTCTTGATAATTGTTAATCAATTACCACTTCAGTATATATTATACCAATCTGTAAGTGTAAAATAAAAATCCTATGTGTTGTAATGAATAACAATTGCAGGTTGTACGACATTATACGGATATATTATAACATAAAATTATACAAGACGTACGTTTTTTTGACCTCTCTGTCGTTTTTTGGAAGGAATATAAATCCTCTAAATCTCAAAAAAATCCATAAAAAGAATATTTAAATAGGGAATTGTATAAATAAAGAGGATTTGCTATAATATAAGTAGTAAAATACGTCAGCGTACTAAAAAGTTTAACATCAGGAGGACTAATAATGGGTAAATTTGTAGTATCAGAAGTCAAGACCGGAGTTAAATTCAATCTTAAAGCAAATAACGGTCAGGTAGTAGCAACCTCTCAGGTATATAAAACTTTCGCAACCTGCCTGAAAGGCATCAACTCCATTAAGAAGAACGCACCCATCGCACCTGTAGAAGATCAGACTGTAGAAGATTTCGCAGTTCTGAAGAATCCTAAGTGGGAGATCTACACAGATAAAGCTGGTGAATTCAGATTCAGACTTAAAGCAAGAAATGGACAGATAATCTGCTCCGGTGAAGGATATAAGCAGATGTCCGGATGCAAGAACGGTATTGAATCCATCATCAAGAACGCACCGGATGCAGAAGTAGTTAAAGAAGAATAGTTTACAGAAAAATAGTTTCCCGCCGCACTAAAATGTTGTGGCGGGTAATTTTTTTTGGTATAATGTATATGTATAAGTTTGTCTATGTGCTGATTAAGATATATTAGAAAAGGAAGGCTGTAACATGAGAAGATCTAAACTTCTGAGATGGATACTTGTTATCGCTATTATAGCGACTAGCTTTACAACCTCTTTTGCAGTGCCTGAAGTGGCAGACGCTGCTACCAAGACTCCGGCGAAGCCCGTGGTGACTTCCTGCAAGGCGACTAAGAACAAGGTCACCATCAAGTGGAAAAAGGCTAAGTATGCCAAGGCTTACCGCGTCTATGTCCAGACCGGAGCCAACAAGTGGAAATACCTTAAGAAGGTCAAGAAGACTGCTGCCAATAAGAAGAAATACGGCAATAAACTGAAATACAAACTTGTCGTTTCCGGCAAGAAGTATAAGGTCTACAAGCAGCTCAATACCTATAAGGTCAAAGTGAAGAAGACCACCAAGCGCAGCTTTACCCTGAAAGGTAAGTATAATACGACCTATCGTTTTGCTATACGCGCCATAAACGGTAAGAAACTAAGCACGGCATCTAAGATTTACAAGGTAAAGACTCCGAAGAAACCTGTGACGCCGGATCAGACCACACCTTCAGAAGATCCTGCTGACCCCGGTAAGGAGGATCCTGCCGATCCAGGCACAGATGATCCTTCCGGAGGAGATCAGCCTGAAGTTAAGACGGAATACACTATCACCTACGTACTCAAAGAAGGTGTGAATAATCCTGCAAATCCGGACAAATATACTGAAGGAAGCAGCTTTAAACTGGAAGATCCTACCAGAGAGAATCATTCATTCCAGGGTTGGTTCAGAGACTCAGGTTACAAGAATAAGATCACTGAGATCACTCCGACTATGAAGGGCAACCTGACTCTTTATGCCAAGTGGTACCTGACAGGTATAAACGTCAACGGAGAAGGAATGGATGACATGATCTGGAGCTGGTGGTACTATCCTCAGGTAGTGACAGAGGGTACCAAGACATTCTGGGGTTATGCCAGCAAGGAAGGTTACTGCGGAGTGGCTGAATATGATTCCGCCACAGGCAAGACCAAGAAGACTGCCCTTAAGCAGGCCCTGAGCATCGACGACCATAACGGTCTGGCTCTGACTCTTTTGGAAGATAAGAGAATTCTCGTCTCCTATGCAGGAGGCCACAACTCCGATTATGAGATCCACATCAGGATCTCCGACAAGCCTCTGGATATCAGTTCTTTCAGCAAAGAACTGGTACTGGAGTCCGCCGGTAAGACCTGCTACAGCCAGATCATACACGCGAATGGCAAGTACTATCTGTTCTATCGTATAAACAATAACGGTTGGGGATACAGAACTACTGTGGATGGAATCAACTGGACCGATGAGGTCATGCTGGTCAATACAGACAAACAGTACTACTGCAAAGTCATGCCGACCACAAACAGCAAACTTCTTAGGATCCTCATGTATTCCAATCCGGATAGCATCTATCCTGAGATCAGACAGGGCTTCCTCAACACGAGAAACAACGACATCCTCGACGGGGACGCCAGAACGATTCTCGGCACATCCAATCTCAGCCATGATGATTTCCAGGTGCTCCTGCAGCCGGAACCCGGTAAGACTCAGAGGTTGCTGGATGTGGCGGAGACAGAGACCGGAGACGCCAGATTCATTTATGCCAGCTTTACTCTTAAGAAGGGCACAAACGACGCTGTTTACTACCTTTATGACAACGGACAGACATACAAGATATGCGAAGGAGGCAATCCTATCTGGGATCCTAAGTATCAGCTGGGGGCAGCCTTCATAGGAAGTGACAAGATAGCTTCTCTCAGACATAAAGATGGCTTTGATTATTCTGAGATCTACAGCTTCGACGGAACTCAGGTCAAACTTGATAAACAGGTAAGGAAGCAGATAGTATATAACAGCATTCGTTCCGCACGTCCTATTGTGGATGTGAACGGCAAAGCCTTCCTGTGGCACTATGGATACTACGACAACAATTCCTATAAGAACTTCGATACTTCCGCTGTTCTTTACCGCATTGATCAGGATGAACTCATAGGAGCCAAGGACACAGATGTTTCCGATTTGGAGTTCAATATAACTTATGTTATCGGCAAGAACGCAGTAGACCCCGGAAATCCTACAACATATAAATACGGAGATAGCTTCGTACTGAAAGAGCCTACCAAGCCTAATCACATCTTCCTGGGTTGGTTCACCGATTCCAATATGACTAAGCCGATCACGGAGATAACATCTGACATGGCAGGAGATCTTACGATCTATGCTAAGTGGGAAATAACAGACCCTCACATCAACAACGGAACCATGGATAACATGATCTGGTTCTGGTGGACAGCTCCTCATGTTGTCTCTGACAGCGGCAAAGTATTTTGGGGCTATACCACAAATGATGGATTTATGGGAGTATCTTCCTATGATGAGGAGACAGAAGATATCCAGAGAACTCTTCTGGAAAAGGCTTATACTCAAACCGATGCAAGAGGAGCGGCTGTAACTGTTTTGAAAGACAAGAGGGTAATGGTCGCATATGCTACTTCTGAAAGTGCTCAGAAGCAGATCCATATCAGGATATCTGACAAGCCTCTCGATGTGGAATCCTTTACAAAGGATGTGAGCATAACGACGCCTAACGTGGCCAGCTTTACTCAGATAGTGGAGTCCAACGGCACATATTATGTATTCTTCCGCACCAATGGTAATGGCAGCTGGGCTTATGTGAAGTCATCTGACGAGGGAGAGACCTGGTCTAACCCTATCGTATTGATCGCGGAAAAGACAATGCAGTATTACTGCAGATTCGCTCCGACTACAGATCCTGACCTCATCAGAATAGTCATGCAGTCCAACTCTGATGCAGAAGCTCCGGAGATCCGCACAGGATTCTTCAATACAACTGACGATACTGCATATGATTCCACCGGTGTGACTCCGCTGGGCGCTAAGAACGTGCCTTACACGAAGTTCACAGTTGTCAAGAACCCGGCTGAGGGCAAGACCCTGAGGATCCTGGATGTGGCGGTAACGGCTCCTGCTGAACCGAGAATCGCCTTTGCTGAATTCACTCTCGAAAAGGGTATTCACGACACAGTGAATTATGTCTATGACAAAGGAAATACATATAAGATCTGCGATGGCGGCAAGTCCTTGATAGATCCTAAGTTCCAGCAGGGCGTATCCTTCAGCGGACCTAACAGACTTGTGGTTGCAAGAAACGCTGATGATACGGACTATATAGAGACCTATCTCTTTGATGGTTATCAAGTGGAATTCGAGTCAGAGCTTTACAGACAGGCTGCTTCTACCGCTTCCCGTGCTGCTCGTCCTGTAGCCGACGATAATGGCAGAGCGATTCTGTGGATCACCGGAAAGTATTCTTCACAATCAAGTTTTAATACCTCCGGAATACTTTATCTGACAGAAAGCCATAAGTACATCGGATCAAATTTCCAGTAAAAACTATTAAAGTACAGAGGAGACCGGTCAGCAGCCGGTCTCTTCTGGGAATAGGGGAGAAAAATGCCTTTTAAAATCGTAAGAAATGACATAACCAAGATGAGGGTGGATGCTATCGTCAACACGGCAAATCCGGCTGTGGCGGTAGGTCGCGGCGTAGACGAGCAGATCTACAATGCAGCCGGCTGGACCAGACTCTTCAAGGAAAGAGTCAAGATCGGTCCCATGAGAAGAGGCAGTGCGGCCATCACCCGTGGCTTCAAGCTCCCTGCAAAATACATCATCCACACTGTGGGACCGAAATGGAATGAAGCTGATCCTGAACCTGCCAAGAAACAGCTCAGGGACTGCTACGACAATTCCATGAGCATTGCTTTGGAGAAGGGACTTAAGAGCATTGCTTTTCCGTTGATCTCTACGGGTAACTATTCTTTTCCAAAAGATATTGGTCTGGACATAGCTTTCACCACCATAAGTAAATATCTGTACACTTCAGACATCATGGTCTATCTGGTGGTCTATGATGACGAGGCCTTCGCGCTTTCCCAGAAACTGACAGAGGATATCGATGAGTTCATCGACAGCCACTATGTGGATGAGGCTCTGATATCAGGTGCTGGATTTGCAGATGGCTTAGAGAATTATTCTATGCCGCTCATGGAAGTGATGCCTCTGGAAAAGGCTTCTCCCAGAGCATTCAGAGAACGTCAGACTCAGTCTTTCAGACCTTTGCCTTCTTCGGATAAAGTACCTGTGCCCCCCAAAAAGTCTTTTGTACCTTCTGCGGTTCCCGGAGCCGGCAGTAAGCCCTCCATCAGGAAGTACAATTCTTTGGATGAACTTCTTGACAATAAAGGAGAGACCTTCCAGGAAAGACTTTTCAGATATATCGATACCAAGGGCATGAGCGATGTGGAAGTGTACAAGGGCGCTAACCTGAGCAAGCAGACCTTCTCCAAGCTGAAACAGCCCGGGCATACGCCGAAGAAAAAGACGGTCTTCGCCCTGGCTCTTTCCATGAACCTTTCGGTGGATGAGACCAAAGATCTCCTGGAGAGCGCAGGCCAGGCCTTCTCGCCATCGGACAAGATAGACCTGGTAGTGCAGTACTGCATGTACAACGGCATCTACAGCATCTTTGAAGTTGAGCATATTTTATTTGAGAAATTCGGTGAGACCCTGGTGAGCTAGAAGTCCCCTGACAGGCGACCCAATACCATCTCTGATCTGTTATCATCACATTGTCAGAAGCAAAGAAGCCGCATGAGGCAGAATTATAAAGGAGGCAATGAGATGAAAAAAGGATTAACAGAGATGGTTTTTATTTTAGACAGAAGCGGATCTATGGGAGGCCTTGAGAAGGATACCATCGGGGGCTACAATTCCATGATCAACAAGCAGAAGAATGAAGAGGGGGAGGCCCTGGTTTCGACGGTGCTCTTCGATCATGAGCAGAAAGTTTTTTGCGACAGAGTACCCATCGACAAGGTGGAGACCATGACTGAAAGAGATTACTACGTGAGAGGCTGCACAGCCCTTCTGGATGCCATTGGAGGAGCCATTCACCATATCGGCAATATTCACAAGTACGCCAGGGAAGAAGATGTGCCGGAAAAGACCATCTTCGTCATCACCACAGATGGTCTGGAGAACGCCAGCACAAGATATTCCTATAACGATATCAAGAAAATGATCCAGAGACAGGAGAAAAAGTACGGCTGGGAATTCCTCTTCCTGGGAGCCAACATCGATGTGGCCAGGGAGTCAAACAGACTTGGGATCAGAGAGGACAGGGCAGTGCGCTATGTCAATGACAGCGAAGGCATCGAACTGAATTATGAGGCTGTGGGCTGCGCCATGAGCGCCATGAGATCAATGGGAGATACCAAAGTGTTCGGTGGAAAGTGGAAGGAAGCCATTGAAAAAGACTTCAAGAAGAGGGGAAGAAAATAAGCGTAAACATTTCATGGTTCTCCAAAAATACATAGTATAACAAAAAAACAGGTGAAAACTTTATTATGGTATAGTATAATAGTCATAACAGGTGATGTATAAATGTTGCCTGTTATGGCTTATTATATTATGCAGACAGATTTTTTATTTTGCTATCTTGTTTTGAACTGCGCAGAATTATAATGTATGCGCTGTTTTGCTGTTTGCAAATCCAAAGAAGAAGGTGAAGCGTATATGAGCAAAAAGAACCTCTCGTATATTCTTAAACGAATCATTCTGGCCATATTGACTGTTTGGGTAGTTATCACCTTGACGTTCTTCGTCATGCGTGCAGTTCCCGGCGGCCCCTTCATGAGTGAGAAGGCTATCACGCCTGCAGCTCAGGCTGCTTTGGAAGCTAAATACGGTCTGGACAAACCTCTTATGGAGCAGTATGTTACTTATCTCAAGGATATTGCTTTCCATCTGGATTTCGGACCTTCCCTGAAACAGAGAGGCAGAATGGTCATCGACGTCATTACAGACGGATTGAGGACTTCAGTCAAATTGGGTGTCATAGCCGCAGTGTTTGCTGCGATATTCGGTATTGTTCTCGGAGCGGTGGCGGCACTTAACCGAAACAAATTTATCGATAAGTGCATCATGGTCCTTACGACTGCTTTGATTTCGATGCCGACCTTCATAATAGGATCCTTGATGCTGATTTTGTTCTCGGTAAAGCTGGGATGGCTCCCGGCTAATGGCGAGACTACCAAAGGTCTGATACTTCCCATCATCAGCCTTGGCCTTTATCCCATGAGTTATATCACCAGGCTTACCAGGTCATCCATGCTGGATGTTCTCGGTCAGGACTATATCAGAACTGCCAAGGCCAAAGGTGTAAGCAGAGTTATGATAATCTTCGGACATGCTCTGAAGAACAGCCTTATTCCTGTAATCACATACTTCGGACCCATGCTTGCGTATATCGTAACAGGATCCCTTGTAGTTGAGCAGATCTTTGCTGTGCCCGGTATCGGTCGTGCTTTCGTAAACAGTATTACAAACCGTGACTATCCGCTGATCATGGGAACCACCATCGTGCTGGCTGCCTTGATCGTAATAATGAATCTGGTCAGTGATATCTTGTATAAGGTAGCTGACCCGAGGATCAATCTTGAATAGGGAGGGGTGAGGATATGTTTAACAAAGAAAAGTTATTCAGCCTTCAGCAGGATCCGAACCAGTTCCTTCCTGCAACAGATGAAGAAAAGGAATACATGGTGCAGATGCGTGAATCCTCCACCTTCTTTAAGGACGGAGTCAAGCGTCTCCTTAAAAACGACGTAGCCGTAGTCAGCATCATAGTCATAATTGTCATCACACTGTCCGCGATCTTAGTGCCCATGTTCTGGCCATATTCATATGACAGAATGCTGGGAGTAGCTCCGGGCAAGCAGGTAGACAATTCCTACAATAACCTGAGACCTTTTGAGTACGGTGAAACAGAGCAGGCGAAGATAGAAGCCGGCGAGAAAGTATTCCCTCACATCTTCGGAACGGATGCTCAGGGAAGAGACTACTTCATACGAGTGGTCTATGGTACCAGAATATCTCTCGCGGTAGGATTCTTTGCAAGCCTTATCGTACTGATCATTGGTATGCTGGTCGGCTCCATATCGGGATACCTGGGAGGTAAAGTCGACTTGATCATAATGAGAATAGTGGATATTATTTATTCACTTCCGGACATGCTGATGGTAATCCTTCTGGCTTCGGTAATGAGGGTCGCCCTTACACCGATCATCGAAGGAACCGTTCTCGCCAAGATCGGAGCCAACATAATATCCCTGTTCATAGTTTTCGGCGTACTGTACTGGGTATCAATGTCCAGACTTATCAGAGGACAGATCCTGTCTCTTAAGGAGCAGGAGTACGTACTTGCTGCCAGAGCTGCAGGAGCCAAGGGCAACTGGATCATCAGGAAGCATCTGCTCCCCAACTGTATCTCAGTTATCATCATTTCCACAGCCCTTCAGATCCCTTCCGCTATATTCACTGAGAGCTACCTGTCCTTCCTGGGACTGGGCGTGAACGCTCCCATGCCGTCACTGGGATCTCTGGCATCGGATGCTTTGA
>JAEEGL010021644.1_pt1 | contig 13156 bp, 9 predicted proteins | sample 9134231 | NCBI WGS metagenome assembly JAEEGL01 (sample SAMN16246548, study PRJNA631951) | gut metagenome | biome: gut microbiome; feature: rumen; material: fiber-attached | host: Bos | place: Iran: Karaj | collected 2018-10
ATCCACCTAGTGTGAATGATTCAAATTTATCATTTACTGCTTATAAGGATGGAGTAATTTTTCCACTACTTCAAATACACGGTATAAGCTGTGTTCAAGCTAGTAATATTGTTAATGAGAGAAGAAACGGAAAATATAAGGATTTAAGCAATTTAAAGAATAGACTTAATTTAAATCAGAATGTTTTAGAAGCTTTAGTATATTCTGATGCTCTAGATATATTTAATCATACGAAGAAGCATTTATTGGAAGAAGCTACTAACAATATTAGCGCTTATTCTAAATATTTAGGTGATGATATTATAAACATTACTGAAAGTGAATTTGATGATTTAACATTAAAAAAACAAGAAGCTAAATATTTAGGATTGAATATTATATATGATAATTTTAAAAATATAAATTTAATGCATAAGAATTATAATGCAAATTATATTTCATTAAAGGCAACTAATACTAAAATTAGAAGCTTAGTTACTTTTGAAAGTATTAGAGACATTAAGACTAAAAAAGGCGATAGAATGGCAATTGGTACTCTTACTGACTCTAGAAGTGAATTAGGATTTGTAATATTTAATAGAGCTTATGAGCAATTTAATCTAATCTTGAATCAAGAAGATTTATTTTTAATTGAAGGCACTTTAACTTATAATAAGACATATAACAAAAATGAACTTCAAATTGATTTTATTCAAAAAATCTAGACAAAATATGATTTAAAGTTTATAATAATTACAAACCGTTGATAAGAAGAAAATATAATCAAAAGATTATAGAGAGCTGTTGGTTGGTGTAAAACAGTATTAAGTAGTTTATATTTATGGGCCTTTGAGGGTATTGAAAAAATAATAGTATTCAATAACGAGTCACTCACGTTACGAGGTTAGGCAGTTGATAGACTGTGAATTAAGGTGGCACCACGAGATATTCGTCCTTTGTATAGGATGGGTATCTCTTTTTTTTTATCAAAGATTAGAGGAGGATAAAATAATGGAAGAAAATATTATTCAAAAGAAAAGAATGATTTCTGGTATTAAGCCTACAGGTAAATTAACTTTAGGTAATTATATTGGAGCTGTTAATCAATTTATCTCATATCAAGATGAATATGAAATGTTTGTATTTATTGCTGATTTACATGCGTTAACATTACCAATTGAAGCTAAGGAATTAAGACAAAACACTAAAGATTTAATTTCAATTTATTTAGCTTGTGGTCTTGATCCTAAGAAAGTTGTTTTATTTAAACAAAGCGATGTTCATGAGCATGCTGAACTAGGATATATAATGACATTCAACTCAAATATGGGTGAGTTATCTCGTATGACTCAATATAAAGATAAAACTGCTAAGATAAGTGATAGACAATCTATTCCTACAGGAATATTTATTTATCCTGGTTTAATGGCTGCAGATATATTATTATATGATGCTGATTATGTTCCTGTTGGTATTGACCAAAAGCAACATGTTGAATTAACTCGTGATTTAGCATTAAGATTTAACTCTCGTTATTCTGAAACATTTAAGGTTCCTGAACCTGTGATTGCAAAATCAGGTTCTAAAATATTCTCTTTAAGTGATCCTACAAAGAAGATGTCTAAATCAGAATCTGATAAAGGAACAATTTACTTACTTGAAGATGTTAATGTGGCTCGTAAGAAGATTATGTCTGCAACAACTGATTCTGGTCATGAAGTTAAATATGATCCTGAAAATAAACCAGGTATTTCTAACCTTCTTACAATTATGTCAACTTTATCTAATACTTCAATTGAAGCTTTAGAAAAACAATTTGAAGGTTCAGGTTATGGTGATTTTAAGAAAGCTGTAGCTGATGTGGTTGTTGATTTCTTAACAAATTTACAAGCTAAGGTAAAAGAAATTCAAGTTAGTGGAATTCTTGAACAAGTTCTTACAGAAGGTGCAGAACATGCTTCTTATGTAGCAAGAAAGAAATTAGCAAAGGTTTATAGAAAAGTTGGTTTAAGATAATATTTTTTAACTTAATTAAAAAGAAAACTGGATTTCAATTGAAATCCAGCATTTTTTTACTTATATAAAACTTTTTTTAATTTAGCAAATCTAGGTAATCCGTTTACTAGAGGAGCTTTCATATCACCTTGAATAAGTGGAAGAGCATAATCAACGAATTCTTTCGTTAAACCTGTATTATCTTTCTTAATCCAAGATAGTGGAATCTTCTTTTCATCATTAGCTACAAGATGAAGATCGATTAATACATATTCGCACTTATATTTTCCGTTAACATAAGTTCTCTTGAAACCAACCATTTTATCAGTAACACCAGAAATTGCAAATTTAACAGCTTTTCTACCTGCATTGAAAGCTTCAGTAACATCTGTTTTTGAAGCTAGGTGTTGAGCACAGCGTTGCATTAAGTTAAATTCGATAGCACGAACTTTAACATTAAATTTTTCATGAATTTGATCAGCTAAAACTTTACCAGTTCCACCAAGTTGTGCATGACCAAATGAATCTTTTGCAAGTTCTTGGAATAATTCAGGTAAATATTTGCCATCCTTAGTTTGTACACCTTCTGATACAGCGATTAATACATGAGGCTTCTTTTTAAGAATTTCTCCTACTTTTGACATGAAACTATCAAAGTCAAATGGTAATTCAGGAAGATATACTAAGTCTGGACCAAATCCAGCTTCAGTTGCTAGTTGGCTAGCAGCAGTTAACCATCCGGCATTTCTACCCATTATTTCGCAAACGCAAACCATTGGAGTATCATATACATCAGAATCATGGTAAATTTCCATCATAGTTGTTGCAATATATTTAGCAGCAGAACCATAGCCTGGGCAGTGATCAGTTACAGCTAAATCATTATCAATTGTTTTTGGAACACCAATACAACGGCATTCATAACCAGAATTTGCTAAATATTTAGAAATTTTGTTACAAGTATCCATTGAGTCATTTCCACCATTATAGAAGAAATATCTAATATCATATTTTTTAAATACCTCAAGGATTCTTTTATAATCAGTGTCATCTACATTAGCATCTTTTAGTTTATATCTAACAGAACCAATATCACTAGATGGAGTAACTTTTAATAAGTTTAATTCCTCCATATCTTCTTTAGAAATATCGTATAATTCTTCATTTAGAATACCAACGATACCATGCTTTGCACCAAATACATTTGTAATACACTCTTGTCCTAAGGCTTCAATAAATACACCAGCAGCACTAGCGTTAATTACAGAAGTTGGACCGCCTGATTGTCCTAAAACACAGGCACCCTTTAATTGCTTCATAATTAAATTCTCCTTTAACAACTATCTTAATTATAACCTATTTAGAAACAAAAGCAATATTTCATTTTTTATAGAAAAGTCAGTTTACAAATTTTTAATGATTGCGTTTACAAAATTATTGCTAGTGTAAAAAAATATGATATAATAATTAAGGTGAAACGCGCTAATATTATATATTAGTTCGAATTACGTTATTTTATCTTAAGGAGATTATTACTATGAAAAAAACAAAAGTAGTTTGTACAATCGGACCTTCTTCAGAAAAGAAAGAACAATTAAAGTCTTTAATTGAAGCTGGTATGAATGTAATGCGTATGAACTTTTCACATGGTTCATATGAAGAGCAAGGAGCTCGTATCGTTAACGTTAAGGAATTAAACAAGGAAAACAACTGGAATGTTGGTATCATGCTTGATACTAAGGGTCCAGAAATCCGTTCAGGTTACCTAGTTGGTTCTAAGAATGAAGCTGGTGAATTAGACTGGCACTTAAATCCAAAGATTCAACTTGAAGCTGGTAAGGAAATCCGTGTTACTATGGATTATAGCTTCGTTGATGGTACTCCAGAAAAGATTGCTGTTTCTTATGCTGGTATGTATGATGACCTTTCAGTTGGTGACTCAATTCTTATCGAAGACGGTTTACTACGTTTAAAGGTTACAGGTAAAGATGAAGCTAATCGTGAATTAATTTGCGAAATTCAAAACTCACGTACATTAAAGAACAAGAAGAATATCAATGTTCCAGGTGTTAAGTTAAACATGGAATTCATCTCTAAGAAGGACAAAGAAGACCTTGAATGGGGATGCGACCAAGACATTGACTTCGTAGCTGCTTCATTCGTACGTCGTGCTCAAGATATTAAGGATATCCGTGACATTTTTGCTGCTAAGGGTAACTCTAATATCAAGATTATCTCTAAGATTGAAAACACTGAAGGTGTTGAAAACATGGAAGAAATCGTTGCATTATCTGATGGTGTAATGGTTGCTCGTGGTGACATGGGTGTTAACGTTGATGCTTGGGACGTTCCAGCAATTCAACAAGAAATGATTTATTTAGCTCAATCATCTGGTAAGATGGTTATCACAGCTACTCAAATGCTAGATTCTATGCAAAACAACCCAAGACCAACTCGTGCTGAAGTTTCTGACGTTCATGATGCTGTTTGTGAAGGTACTGGTGCTACAATGCTTTCTGGTGAATCTGCACAAGGTGACTTCCCACTTGAAGCTGTAACTTATATGTCAAAGATTGATGAAAGAGCTGAAGCTGATCTTGATCATGACAAGATGATTCAAAACGTTCTTGACTGCCCAACAGACAAGGATGAAAAGGATGCTATCGGTTTAGCTGTAGCTACTGTAGCTAAAGAATTTGAAGTTTCTGCAGTTGTTGCTGAAGGTGACTTTGAATTAGCTCGTAAGATTTCTCAATTCCGTCCAGCTGCTGACGTATTCTTCGCTGTAGAAGATAAACAAACTGCTCGTGCATTATCTCTTGCTTGGGGTATTCAACCAGTTGTTGGTAAGTATGCTGATGCTTTAGAAGCTGCTACTAAGAGCCTTAACCTTGAAAAGGGTGACGCTATTCTTAAGGTAACTGCTAAGGGTATTGAATTCACAACTACTAAGTAATAAAAACTATTAAAGGCCAAGACTTTTCTTGGTCTTTTTTTTTACACTTATTTTACAAATCACCTTTTATAAATTTGTTTTTATTGCTATAATTGTAAATGGTGATAGATATGAAGTATTACGCCGTTAAAAATGGAAGAGTAAATGGTATTTACACGGATTGGGATTCTTGCAAAGAACAAGTGATTGGATTTGAAGGAGCAATCTATAAATCATTTTCAACCAAAGAAGAAGCAGAAGCCTATCTAACGGGTGGACAAATTAAAGAAGAAAATTATAATCGACCTACAGCATATGTAGATGGATCATTTAATATAAACACTAATGAGTATTCTTTTGGTGCAATTCTTTTTGTTAACGGTCAAAAGCTGATTTTTAAAAAGAAATTTGAAGCTGATAAGTATTCAACATTTAGAAATGTGGCAGGAGAAGTACGTGGTGCATCATTTATTATCAATTATGCCTTAAAGCAAGGAATTAAAGAATTAGATTTATTTTATGATTATCAAGGAATTGAATCTTGGTTTACACAAGAATGGAAAGCGAACAATGAATTAACTATAAATTATCAAAAGTTTGCAAATGATGTAAAAGATAAGATTAAAGTAAGTTTTAAAAAAGTTAAGAGCCATACTGGAGTAAAATATAATGAAGAAGTAGACTCTTTAGCTAAAGAGGCATTAGGAATTTAACATTGCGAGGTTTAATATGTTTTTATCTGAATTCATTCACGTAAATGAATGGAATACCCAAAACTGGATAATGTTAATTATTTTAATATTATCAGGATTAGGATTATTTTTATATGGTATTAATAGACTTTCTTCATCTTTAAAAAATATCGCTGGTGATAGATTAAAGATGATTATTCAAAAAACGACTGATTCACCATTCAAAGGTATTATAGTTGGTATTATAGTTACAATATTAATTCAGTCATCATCTGGTACAACAGCGTTAATTGTAGGTCTTGTTGGAGCAGGTTTGATGACTTTACCACAAGCAATCGGTGTAATAATGGGTGCAAATATTGGTACTACATTAACTGTTGTTTTAATTGGTTTACCAATTTCTCAATATTTTATTGTTTTTGCCTTTATTGGTTCGTTTATTTTTTTCTTTTCAAAAAAGAAAAAGACTCGTGAAATTGGACAAGCATTATTTGGCTTTGGAATTTTATTTTTAGGTTTGACACTAATGAGTGATTCATTAACTTGTATCTTTAATCAATATGAAGAACAAGCCCGTGAATTATTCTCTAAATTTGGTCAATTTCCTATTTTAGGTTTACTTGTTGGTACAATTTTTACTGCAATTGTACAGTCAAGTGCCGCATCTATTGGTATTTTACAAACATTATATGCAGCTAATACTATTCCATTAATGGGAGCTTTAGCTATATTAATAGGTTCTAATATTGGTACTACAATAACTGCAATTATAAGTGGATTAGGTGGTTCTACTGAATCTAAGCGTACAGCTGCAGTACATACAATGTTTAATGTATTTGGTGCATTATTATTTATGATTTTTATTTATCCATATACTTTACTTTTACAAAAAATTGAAAATGTAAGTAATATGGATCCTAAAATGATAATTGCAGTTGCTCATATTATATTTAATATTGCAGCTACTTTAGTATTATTTTGGTTTAGAAATCTTATGGCTAAATTTTCTTGCTATATGTTTAAATCTAAAGAAGATACAAATCCTATATATTTAGGACTTAAAGATCATGAGTTAATAAAAAAATCAACAAATTTAGCCTTAGAATTTAGCGCTAAAACTATTAATTATATGTCTTTAAAAACTAGAGAATATGTTAAGCTTTCTTATGATTATTCATTTGAAAATATTAATACAGCACAATCAAGTGCTGAAGAACTTGAAAGAGAACTAAATCTCCTTGATAAGCTTATTCATGATTATTTGATAAGAATTACTCAAGAAGGTGTTGATAAAACTGAATCTAATTTATTATCTAAATATCTAGATACAGTTAAAGACTTAGAACGTATTGGAGATCATTGTACTAATATATGTGAATTCTTTACGGCTCGTTATAGCCAACACTTGAATTTATCGGAAGATGGTGCACGTGATTTAAGAACTATGTTCGATAGCTTATTATTCATGGTTAATGCTTCAACTGATGCAATTGAGACTTGGAATAAAGAAGAAGCTTATAAAGTAATCATGGAAGAAAATAAGGTTGACGATATGGAAGAACTATATAGAAAAAGACATATCGTTCGTATTAACGAAGGAAAATGTACTATTTCTGAATATGATTATTATGTAGAAATCTTATCAAATCTAGAGCGTATTGGAGACCATGCTGATAACATTGCTAACAATGTTATAAATGATGAATACCTTGAAACTGAAGTGTATTCACATTAATTGATTTGAAGTATTTCTAAAAAATGATATAATAATTGTAAAAGGTGATTATATGAAAGTTAGATCTTATGATGCATTAACAGACTATGATAAAATAATTGGTTTGGTTAAACAAGAAAAGTTAACAGCACTATATCGTAAAGATAAAGTATTATATAAGGAAGCAATGTCAAATTCTGAAACATTTGTTTTAGAAAATGAGGGAGAAATTATTGGCTTTATGCGTTGTATTAGTGACTTTACTTATACTACATATGTTATGGAAGTTGTAGCTAAAGAAGGAACTGATAAAAAAGAAGTATTTGGACTTCTTTTAGGTAAGGCAGAACGTTTAGCTTTACATGGCAACTGCAATATCATTGCCGATGAAGCGTTTTTAGAAGATATAGGTATTTATGCAGCATTAGGTTATAAATATTCAGGATCTGGATTAAAAAAAAGTTATATTGCAAAAAAATAATTAGAATTTATCTAATTATTTTTTTTATAGTTTTATTATTATTGAAATAATGATAAAATATAATGGTTATAAAGTGAGATGATATAATGGATAACACAAAAAAAGGAACTTCTTTTACAGAGGGTAACTTATTTAAAAAAATGAATATATATGCAATTCCATTGATATTATCAGGTTTATTGCAATTGCTATTTTCTGCTGCAGACCTAGTTGTATGCGGACAATTTGGTTCAGATAATTCTGTTGGTGCTATATCATCAACTGGACCACTTATTTCTTTAATCATTAATTTGTTCATAGGTATTGCGACTGGTTCTAATGTGTTAATGAGTAGAGCGTATGGATTACGTGATCAAGAACGAGGACAAAAAATCGTATATACATCTATGTACTTATCAATTATTATAGGATTAATAGTATCAGTATTTGGCTTTATTTTTTCAAAAGAGCTTTTAGTTATGCAAGATACTGATGAAACATTGCTTGATTTATCAAATGATTATTTAAAAATATATTTCATTGGTGTATTTTTTATGATGATTTATAACTTTGGTTCATCATTACTACGTGCAGTAGGTGATACAAAGCGTCCATTTATTTTCTTAACTATTGCTGGTGTAGTTAATGTATTATTTAATTTAATCTTTGTTATAGCACTAAAGCTAGATGTTACAGGTGTTGCAATTTCTACAGCTACATCTCAAGCAGTAAGTGCTATTCTTGTTGTAATATCATTAATAAAAAATAAATCATTTTTCCATTTTAATATTAAAGAAATGAAGATGTATGCAAGTGATGCTAAACAAATTATTTGGATTGGTATTCCAGCAGGAATACAATCAGTAATATTTTCTATTTCTAATGTTATAATTCAAGCTTCTATTAATTCGTTAGGACCTACTGTTATAAATGGTAATGGTGCTGCAATGAGTATAGAGGGCTTTATATATACATCGATGGAACAAACTTGTTTTACTTGTATAGCATTTATGTCTGCAAATTATGCAATCCATAATTATAAAAACATTAAAAAGATATTCTGGTATAGTTATTTAATGATTATCATGTATGATGTCTTTTTTTCAGGTATTACTTTATTAATTCCATCGCAATTATTGCGTATTTATATTCATGATGAAGCCGCAATTGCAGTTGGAGTTGAAAGGTTAATAATTCTTGCTGCTACATATGCTATATGTGGCTTTATGGATGTTACTGCAAGTGCATTACGTGGTATTAATTATCAAATACTTCCTACAGTTGTTACTAGTGTAGGTATTTGTGGCACAAGATTATTCTTTATTTATGTTATGTTTAATAATTATGAACAATTTCATAATTTGAAATCGATAAGTTGGAGTTATCCTGTTTCATGGATAATTACAGTATCGTTAAATTTAACATTCTTTATGGTTTTATTTCATAAATTAAAAATGGCTTGGATAAGACAAGAACTTGAAAGAACACAAATTAATTAGGATTAACATTCCTAATTTTTTTGCTTATAAGTGTTTAATATAGTATAATAAATTGATTTAGGAAGTGATGATTGATGGCAGAATTTAAGCTTGAAAGTAAATTTACTCCATATGGAGATCAACCAAAGGCAATAGAAGATATTGTTAATAATTTTAACAATGGTATTAAAGAACAAATCTTGTTAGGTGCTACAGGTACTGGTAAAACATTTACAGTATGTAATGTTATTCAAAAGCTAGGTAAAAAGACTTTAATTTTATCTCATAATAAAACTCTTGCTGGTCAATTATATAATGAGGTAAAAAATTTCTTTCCTCATAACCATGTAGAATACTTCATTTCCTATTACGATTATTATCAACCAGAGGCTTATGTTGTCTCAAGTGATACGTTTATTGAAAAAGATGCATCAATTAATGAAGAAATTGATGAAATGAGACATAGAGCTACAGCAGCTCTTTTAGAATATGATGATGTTATAGTTATAGCTTCTGTTTCTTGTATTTATGGTATAGGTAATCCTGATGATTATAAGAATACTATGCTATGCCTTAGAACAGGAGAAACTGTTAATAGAAAAGAATTACTTGAGCATTTAGTATTCTTACAATATGAAAGAAATGATTATGATTTCACACGTGGTTCATTCCGCTTACGTGGGGACACTTTAGATATTATTCCTGCTAATGAGCATGAACATGGTGTTAGAGTTGAATTCTTTGATGATGAAATTGAACAAATTAAATTGTTTGATGTTTTAACAGGTAAAACTATTGATTATTTAGATTTTATAAATGTTTTTAGTGCTAGTTTCTTTGTTACACCAAAAGAACGTATGGAAGAAGCTATGGCTCGTATTAGAGCTGAACTAGAAATGCAAGTTGAAAAATTTAATAAAGAAAAGAAGCCTTTAGAGGCTGAGCGTATTATGAACCGTACTACTTATGATCTTGAAATGATGAAAGAGATTGGTTCATGCTCAGGTATTGAGAATTATTCTCGTCATTTAGAGCTTCGTGCAGAAGGCGAAACTCCTTCTACATTAATAGATTTCTTTGGAAAAGATTATTTATTAGTAGTTGATGAATCTCATGTTACAATCCCACAAATTGGTGGTATGTTTAATGGTGATAGAAGTCGCAAACAAACTCTTGTAGATTATGGTTTCCGTTTACCAAGCGCTTTGGATAATCGTCCATTACGTTTTGAAGAATGGGAACAAAAAAAGGATAAGGTTTTATATATGTCTGCCACACCAGGAGACTATGAAAAAGATTTAAATTGTCCTATTATTCAACAAATTATTCGACCTACAGGATTACTTGATCCTTTAATTGAAATTAGACCTACATTAGGTCAAGTTGATGATATCTATAAAGAAATTGTTCAAAGAGCTAAGAAAAATGAAAGAGTATTAATTACTACTTTAACAATTAAAATGAGTGAAGATTTAACAGATTATCTTAAATCAATGGATTTAAAGGTTGCTTATCTTCATTCTAAGATAAAGCCTTTAGAGCGTTTAGAAATTATTAGAAATCTACGTATGGGAAAATATGATGTTTTAGTTGGTATTAACCTATTACGTGAAGGATTAGATATTCCTGAAGTTTCTCTTGTATGTATATTAGATGCTGATAAGCAAGGCTTTTTAAGAAGTACACGTTCATTAATTCAAACAATTGGTAGAGCTGCAAGAAACTCTAAAGGAGAAGTTATAATGTACGCAGATACAATTTCTCCTTCAATGAAAGAAGCGATTGATGAAACACGTCGTAGAAGAATTGTTCAAGAGCAATACAATAAAGAACATAATATAATTCCGACAACTGTATCTAAGGCTATTCCTGAAAGTGTCACAATACATAAAGAAGCTGAAGAAAAGATTGTTAAGGATAAAGATACAGATAAGCTATCTAAGAAAGATAAAGAGATGCTTATTGCAGAACTTGAAGAAGAAATGCGTGAATATGCTAAGGATCTTAACTTTGAAATGGCTGCGCAAATTAGAGATGCAATATTAGAATTAAAGAAGTAACAAACTATGCAAAGTATAAAAGAATTATTTAAAATAGGTAATGGTCCATCTAGCTCACATACTATGGGACCTAAGAATGCAACATTAATATTTAATGAAAGATATAAACAAGCTGACTATGTAAAGGTTATTTTATATGGATCGTTTGCTTTAACAGGTAAAGGTCATTTAACTGATCAAATTATTGATAAGACATTAATAGCTAAACATGATATAGAATTTGATTATTTAGATGTTCCACCTCATCCAAATACAGTAGATTATATTGCTTATAAAGAAAATAAAGAAATTGGTAAGCTTAGAGTTTTCTCTATTGGTGGTGGTTGTATCAGAATTGATGGTGAAGAAGTGGATTCGAAAAAGGATATTTATCCTCTTAATACATTATTTGATATAAAAGAATATTGTGTGAAGAATCGTATTAGTTTAAGTGATTATGTTTATAGTATTGAAGATGACAACTTTAGAGATTATCTAGAGCATATTTTAGATGTAATGCTTTCTGGTATTGAAAGAGGATTAAATGTAGAAGGTACTCTTCCTGGTCTTTTAAAGATTAACCGTAAAGCTAAAATGCTATATGATAAACATGTTGATGAAACTAATGATGAACGTGATATTAGACATTTATATGCATATGCTTATGCTACTAGTGAAGAAAATGCTAGTGGTGGAGAAATAGTAACAGCTCCTACATGTGGTAGTTGTGGAGTAATGCCAGCTGTTATAAGGTATTCAATGGAACATGATAATATTTCAAGAAAAACAGTTATTGATGGACTTGCAGTAGCAGGTTTAATTGGAAATCTTGTTAAGAAGAACGCTTCTATATCAGGAGCTGAAGCAGGATGCCAAGCTGAAGTTGGTACTGCATGTGCAATGGCAAGCGCATATTATGCTTGTGTTAAGGGGGCTAATATTGATCATATAGATCAAAGTGCAGAAATAGCTCTTGAGCATCATCTAGGATTAACATGCGATCCAATTATGGGATATGTACAAATACCATGTGTTGAACGTAATGCTGTTGCAGCAATTAGAGCTATTAATGCTTACAATCTTGCAAGTTTATTAAATTCGAGTGATTCTAAAATTAGTTTTGATTTAGTAGTTAAAACAATGCTAGAAACAGGCCATGATTTAACTAGTAATTATAGAGAAACTAGTTTAGGTGGACTTGCTAAAAATTATAAAGGAGAATTCTAATGGAAGTTAATGATATTTTAGATGTTGAAATTATTGACTATGATCATTTAGGATTAGGTGTAGCAAAAGTTAATAATTTCCCTATCTTTGTACCATACGCTTTAGTTGGTGAATTAGTTAGAGTTAAAATTACTCGTGTAACTAAAAATATAGCTGAATCTATTTTACTAGAAGTATTAAGAGAGTCAGATAAGCGCAATAAAGATGTTTGTCCACACTTTTTAGAATGTGGTGGTTGTTCTTTGATGCATATGTCATATCAAGAACAACTTGATTTTAAAAAGAAAAGTGTTGAAAATACACTATATAGAATTGGTGGAATTAAGACTATTGTAAATGATGTTGTTGCTAACCCACATCCACTACATTATAGAAATAAAATTATTGTACCTCTTGGAAAAAATAAAGATGGTCATGTTATAAGTGGATTCTATGAGCCAAAAAGCCATAATATTGTTGAATCTAATGAATGCTTAATTGAACATGAGGATAGCCAAAAAATTATCTCTTTAATAAAAAAGATGATTGAAGAAGAAGGCTTAACTATATATAACGAAGAAACAAATTCTGGATTATTTAGAAATATTATGCTTAGAGTTAATAAGTTTAATGAATTCATGGTAGTTTTTGTAGTTAA
>JAEEGL010280642.1_pt1 | contig 13156 bp, 13 predicted proteins | sample 9134231 | NCBI WGS metagenome assembly JAEEGL01 (sample SAMN16246548, study PRJNA631951) | gut metagenome | biome: gut microbiome; feature: rumen; material: fiber-attached | host: Bos | place: Iran: Karaj | collected 2018-10
CCGCTGATCGACGAGCTGCCGATGGCGTTGGAGTGTAAAGTCAAGCGTTTTGAAGACGGCATTCTCGTCGGCGAGATCGTCAACGTATCGGCGGACGAAAGCGTCGTGACCGACGGAAAGATCGATCTCAAAAAGCTGAAGCCGATCGCGTTCGATCCGTGCAACAATGCCTACGTCGCGCTCGGCGAAAAGGTCGGCAACGCGTTCCGGGACGGCGCAAAGCTGAAATAACCCGGAGCTTGCAGGTAGGAACAATGGAGCATTGCGGTTGGTGCAATCTGTCGGAGGAAGACAAACGGTTTCAGGTGTACGAGAGTACATTCTGGTCTGTTTTTCTGTCGGATGAACAGGATTATATCGGACGCTGTATTCTGGTTTTGAAGCGTCATTGCGGTTCCCTGCCGGAACTGACAGATGCGGAATGGCAGGAGCTTCGCATGCTGATCTGTCGGTTGGAGACCTGTCTGAAAACTGTTTTGGGAGCTACCCTTTGCAACTGGAGCTGCCTGATGAACAGCTTTTATAAAGAATCCGAACCCGATCCGCATCTCCATATTCATGTCAGACCGAGATACGATCAACCGGTGACGGTAAACGGAAACACGTATACGGATCGCGCGTTCGGTCATCATTATGCCGTGAAAGAAAGCGGGGCAATCCCTGCCGACGATCGGGAAGCGGTGTTCACGCGGCTGAAGGAATGGCTGAACCGCTGAATTTCCGTTTGTCGACCGGATTCATACCGACGGATCGCCATCCTGCAAGGAAGGAGAAACGCAGATTTCTCAAAAGGACCGGTTCCGCGATCACGGGGAAGCTGCGCGCAATGAAGAAAAGGATGATATCCATAACTACTTAAGGAGCAGCTGTGTATGTCCGAAAAAAAGGCGGTGCCGTATCAAGAGGAATCCCTTGTTGCCGAATGGATGGATCGGCTGAAAGGGCTGAACGTCAGCACGAAAAAGATGTTCGGCTGCTATTGCCTGTATTGCGACGGGCAGGCTGTCGGTTGGATCCATGACAGCGTTCTTTCCCTGCGCGAGGTCGGGCTTACGTTTCTCCCCGAAGAGATCAAAAGACCGGCTCCACAAGACAAGATTCAGGAGCTGGTGATTCCGTTCGACTATATAGATGCCGAATGGCTTCCGAAGGCGGTTCAGGACACAGCCGATCTCCGAAAGAAACAGCTGCCGGGCGCAGCGCACCGGTAAATGCCGTCTTGCGGGCAGGATTAGCGCACATCGGAAAACGCGCGTCGGGGGAGACCTCGATGCGCTTTTTTCGTTCATTTGCCGAAGACCGGAGGGCAATGATACACATAAAAGCCCTGCCGGGAGTCGGCAGGGCTTATGTCAGGTGGACGATCATGAAAGAATCGCCTGAATTTCGGAAAGCGACGGCATGGAACGGATCGCGCCTTTCTTGGTTGTGACCAGATAGGCGGCCGCGTTGGCAAAGCGAAGCATGGAGCGCAGACTCTCTTCGGAACGGTTGTCAAGACCGTTTGTGAGGACGTCATGCAGTACGCAGGCGCAGAAAGTGTCTCCGGCGCCGGTGGTTTCGATCGTTTCGCCGAGCAGGAACGCGGGCACATAGACGCGCGTATCGCCGTAATAACTGTAACTGCCGTCGGGGCCGGCGGTGACGTTCAGGAGCCGAATGTTGGGAAACCGGCTGCGAAGGATCGCAGCGCCTTTGTCAAAATCGGTCTCACCTGCTAAAAACTTCAGTTCGTTATCGGCAATCTTCACAATGTCCGCGTGTGTGAGTCCCCACGCGATCTGCGTTTTTGCTTCGTCGAGACTGCTCCACAGCGGGGGACGCAGATTTGGATCAAAGGAGATCAGAGCGCCGCAGGCTTTGGCGTATTGCACCGCCTGTTCCGTCGCAGCCCGTACGCCGTCGTGCGTCATGGAGAGCGTTCCGAAATGGAAGACTCTGCAATCCCGCAGCAGTTCGAAAGGCAGATCGTCCGCATTCAGCATCATATCCGCGCCGGGATTGCGGTAGAAGGAGAAGTCGCGGTCGCCGTTTTCGAGCTTGTGCACGACTGCAAGCGTCGTATGCACTTTCGGATCGGCGAACAGCGCACGTGTATCAATACCTGCGTCGGTCACGACTTTTCGGAGCTGCTGCCCGTAGACGTCGTTTCCTACTTTGCCGATGAATGCGGTTTTTCTGCCGAGCTTATTCAGCATGGCAAGTACGTTGCACGGCGCACCGCCGGGATTCGCCTCCCAAAGCGGGTTGCCTTGTTCGCTTGTGCCGTGTTCCGTAAAGTCGATCAGCAGTTCACCGAGAGCGACTGTTTCGAATTGCTTTTCCACAATTATACCTCAATATCGTACTTTTCAACGTCAATGATTGCCGCACCGTCGCAGGAAAAGGAGATGGAATCGGCGCTGACAGGCGTGTAGAGAACGAAGGACGCCGACTGCTCGCCGTCGTTGACAAACAATTCCAGACTGTAGCGATCCATGATAAGCCGCAGCTTTAGTTCGTTATGCGATGCGATCGGAAAATCACGGACATTGACGATGTCATGCGGGAAACCGGAACGGCTTCTGTCGACGCGGATCGTGTTGTTTTCCGGTTTGTGCCGGATCATTGTGACGCGCTCGCCGTCCTTTGCAACAAAGATCTTGAAATAGCGATACATATGTTCGCGGTTGGCGGGACGAACGGTGACGGTCATGTCAAGGAAACGCCCGAAAACGCCCTGCAGGTTCGTTTCGTCTGAGATCATGACGTTCCGGTAGCTGACTTTCGTAGAACGGTATGCTTCAATCTCACGAACCGGATTCTGAATGAGCCGTCCGTCGCGGATCGAGAGCTCGCGAGGGAGCGTCATTTGACCGCAGAAGGGGAGTCCCTTCAGCTTGCAGCCGGAGGATTCCCAGCTCTGCATCCATGCGATCATGATGCGCCTTCCGTCAAGCGACAGAAGAGACTGCGTCGCATAGAAATCCGTGCCGTAATCGATCGCCTGCGTGTTGTCGCGCAGCAGATGACGACGTTCTCGGTCGTATCTGCCGATGATACAGAGCGTACTGTTGCCGGGATGAAATTCCAGTCCCATTGAGGTCATATTCTGCGGACTGGTCAACAGTACATGTTTTCCGTCCAGTTCAAAGAAATCGGGACATTCCCACATCTTGCCGTATTGATTATGACAGGACGAGAGAACGGAGGAGAACTTCCATTGAAATCCGTTTTCACTCTCAAACAGCAGGATCGAGCCGCTGCCGTCTGCGGGGCGGTTTCCGATCACCGCCCAGTATTTACCGTCCTCAAACCAGATCTTCGGATCGCGGAAGTCGATCGGACTGCCGCCCTCCGGAAGATCCTTTGCGTCCAGAACGGGATTGCCCTCGTATTTTTTGTAGTTCGTTCCGTCGCCGACAGCAAGGCACTGCGTCTGATATCCATCGACGACGCCGTTGGAACGGCGCTTGTTGCGCACACCGGTGTACATCAGGAGATGCCGTCCGTCCGGGAGTTCGATCGCCCCGCCGGAGAAGCATCCGTCCTTGTCGTAGCTTTCTTCCGGCGCAAGCGCGCAGGGAAGACGGTTCCACCTGATAAAATCGGATGTCTTGACATGTCCCCAGTGCATCGGACCCCATTTGGTATCATAGGGATAATACTGATAGAACAGATGGTAATCGCCCTGATAGACGGAGAAACCGTTCGGATCATTGATCCAGCCTATGCCGCCGGTCACGTGAAAACGCGGCTGATCGAACTTCGACAGATTCGGATGATATTTCTGTTCAAATAAACGGGCTCTCTGCAATTTGTCTTTCATGGTGGTGCTCCTTATAAAACTTTGAATACAGCAGCCGCATCCCTTCCGATGCGGCCGCTGTATATCCAATAGGAGGGATGGGATTATCTGCCGAGATAACGGGTGTACGCATCCTGATAGACAGCAAGCAGGCGATCCATGCCGCAGTTGTCTTTCAGCATCTTGAGATACGCATCCCATTCCGCGTCGGTCGGTCCGCCGTTCTTGAGCCAGGTGCCTTCATATTCTGCGACCTGGGAAACGAAGTCCGCCTTATAACGGCTGATGACTTCGAGCTCTTCATCGGTGAACGTGACGTCGTTCGGATAGTAGACGGGTGCTTCAACGTAGGGCATCCAGATCTCCTCGATATCATGCAGACGCTGCGTTGCGCGATCTTCCATGTAGAACACTTTGTTGTAGTACTCTGCAAGGATCAGACGCGGACCGAAGACTTCGTACTGCGCCTTGAGCTCGCCGGCACTCTTGCCGAACTGTGCCTTTGCGGCGTCATCCGTGATGGTCTGCCAGACACCGTTCGCATCCTTCTCGGTGTAGTAAATGCCGATCGGACCGTACTGGAGCTGCATGACGACTTCGGGATCATACCATTGATCGAAGTACTTCAGGAGCAGTTCGGGATTGCCGCAGGCGGAAGTGATGTTGAAGTTGCCGGAGGTAACGCCCGGGCCCGAGCGGATCGTCAGGTTGCGGGTATTCTCATACTTGGTGCCCTTCGGCCCGTACAGCGGGGGCATGAATACGAAATCATCGGTATAGTCGCCCGCAATTTCCTTGATCTCCCACCAGGTCGTGACGCCGACGCGTCCCTGTGAGACCTTTGCGATCAGCTGCGAGGTGCTCTGGGAGAACATTTCGAGGTCCATGAGGCCTTCGGCATACCAGTCATGGAAATAGGTGACCGCATCGCGATAGGCGTCGGTCGCACTCACGAATTCCACGGTGCCGTCCGGCTTCGCCAGCAGGTCGAAGCAGATATCGCTGGTGAAGTTCGTGAAGCCGAAGCCCGCATAGAAGATCTCCTGACCCCAGCACCACTGGTCGAAGCCGGTGGACATCGGGATCGTGGAGCCTGCGCCGTTGCCGTTTCTTGTCGCCATATCGTTATCGCGGAAAGCGACGAGCGCATCGTGGAGCTCGGTCAGGTTCGTGGGAACCGGAAGACCGAGTTCGTCGAGCCAGGTCTTGTTGATCATGGAGAACTCCGGAACCGCGTAAATCGAAAGATCATCGGTCGCACCGATTGCCGCGGTGCCCATCAGCTCGCCGGAGGGCAGACCGTAAATCTTGCCGTCCGCCTGCGTGATGCCGGATTTGATGTTCGGATGCTTCTCGAAGATCGCGCACAGATTCGGCATGATCTCGGGAGTGATGTACGGCGTGAGGTCGATGAACGTGCCGTCGCTGCCGTATTCGTTGATGTCGTTCTGCGAGAATCCGACCGCGATGAACGCGTCGGGCAGCTGGTTGCCGCCGATCAGAACACCGACCTTCTCACCGAGCGAGTCGCTCATGAGGTCCCATTCGATCTCGACGCCTGCTTTTTCCGCAAGTTCAACAAGAACCGGGTTCGAGTCGTTGCCGCTCGACAGAACGGACATGCCGCCGACGATCAGAAAGTCGGTCTGATCGGGGTTGATCTCCGCCGCCTTGTTGCCGCCGCCGCATGCGACGATGCCGAGCACCATAATGAGTGCAAGTGCAATGGAAAGTACTTTCTTCATGTTATTTCTCCTTTTTATGAATTAGCCCTTCACCGCGCCGGACATAAAGCCCTGCTCGAAGTATTTCTGAACGAAGGGGTAGAGGATGAGCATCGGCGCCGCCGCCACGATCATGGAAGCGAACTTGACGAGCTCGGAGATACGGTTCGACTCGGCGTAGCTCATACCGCCGGTCATTTGCGTCATTGCTTCAGACGTAATCAGGATGCCTCTCAGCACGAGCGGGAAGGGATACTGATCTTTCTGGAGGTAGATTAACGCGGTGAACCAGTCGTTCCAGTAGGCGACCATCGAGAAGACGACGATAACCGCCATGATGGAACGGGAGAGCGGAACCACGATGCGCCAGAACGTCGTGAAGTCGTTTGCGCCGTCGATTTCCGCCGCTTCATACAGTTCCTTCGGGATGTTGTTCTCGAAGAAGTTTCTGACGATAATGACGTTGCCCATTGCAACGCCGCCCGGCAGGAACAGCGCCCACATCGTGTTCAGAAGCCCGGTGTCGCGGACGACCAGGTAGGTCGGGATCAGACCGCCGCCGAAGTACATCGTAATGATGAAGAAAATGGAGATCCACTTTCTGCCCGGCAGTTTTTTCTTGCTCAGCGGGAACGCCGTGAGATAGACCATTGCGACGGAGAAGACCGTACCGAGCACGGTGTACAGGATGGAGTGCAAAAATCCGTTGAAAAGGCTGGAGTTCTTGAACACCATTTTATAGCCTTCCAGCGTGAACTGGCTCGGGATCAGGAACGTTTTGCCTGCATATACATCGTACGGATCGGAGACCGATGCAACGACGACATAATAGAGCGGATAGGCGATGATCAGCATGATCAGAGCCGTCAGGATGACCAGCACGACATCGCTGGCTTTATCCGACATGGTGTGCATACCTTGTTTTTTCTTCATGTCGAACCCTCCTTACACGAAGCTGACGTCCGCGGCTTTCTTTGCAATCTTGTTGACGACCACCAGCAGGATGATGTTGATGACCGTGTTGAAAAGACCGATTGCCGTGGAGTAGCTGTACGCGTGGTCTACGATACCTTGTTCGTATACATAGACCGCGATGACGTCGCTCGTCGCCTTGTTGAGCTGGGTCTGAAGAAGGAAGACCTTTTCAAAGCCGACGCTCATGATGCCGGATACCGCCATGATCAGCTGCAGAATGACCATCGGGATCAATTCCGGAACGTCGATGACGCGGATGCGCTGGAACATGGATGCGCCGTCGATCTTCGCCGCCTCATAGAGACCGGGGTCGACCGCGGACAGCGTCGCGAGGTAGATGATGGTGCCCCAGCCTGCATCCTGCCAGATACCGGATATGATGTAGATGGGACGGAACGCCTCGGGCAGCGTCATGTAATCGATCTGGTTTCCGAAGATCAGATTGATGAGACCGCCGTAGGGGGAGAGGAAGATGCGGATCATACCGCAAACAACCATGATGGAAATGAAGTGCGGCGCATAGAGAACGGTCTGCACCACTCTCTTATAGCGCTTGAAACGAAGTTGGTTGATGGCGAGCGCCAACAGAATGGGAACGGGGAAGCTGAACAGCAGGGACAGTGTGGAAAGAAGGACCGTGTTTTTGATCATTCTGCCGAACGTCGGTGCCGTAAAGAACCGTTCAAACCAGTCGAGTCCGACCCACTTGCTTCCGAAGAAGCCCTGTGCGGGTTTATAATTGCGGAAGGCGATCTGAATGCCGTACATCGGGATGTACTTATAAACGATCGTGATCGCGATCGGAATCAGAAGCATGAGATAAAGCTGCCAGTTCTCTAAGATTCGGCGACCGAGCGATTTTCCGTGCTTCAGCGGTTTGACTTTCTTCCCCTCAGCTTTTGTGACTGTGCTCACAGGGGATCCCTCCTTAATTTCATAAGTGCGAGGATAAGTGAAGTGACTCCAATAGCCCGCCTTTTCATCGTCGGGTCACCGGCCTGTGCGATGAAAGATGCGAGCTTCGTGAAACGTTACATCTAAAACCATTGTTATAGTATCACGAACCAACCGGATTTGTCAACGCAAATCTGCAAAAATATGCGAGAATTTTCTTGACAGACAATGTTTACAGAAGAATATTTCACAACCTGTGAATATTTACTCTTTACATTGGTGAAACGTTGCGTTATAGTATAGACACAGATTTCATGAAATTTCACGAAACGGAGGTACGACATGGCAAAGAAGGGGAACAACCCGACGATGAACGACGTTGCGCGCGAAGCGGGCGTTGCGCTCGGAACGGTTTCAAAGGTCGTCAACGGGATTCCGGTCGGCGAGGAATATCGCATCCGGGTGGAAAAGGCGATCAAAAAGCTGAATTATCGGGTCAACAGCTATGCGCAGGGCATGAAAAGCGGCAAAACGCGGGCGATTGCGGTGATTATGCCCAATCTGGTCAGTCCCTATTTTGCGTCGCTCGTGAACAGCCTCGGCAAAACCCTTGCGGCAAGAAAACATTATATGGTGTTCTTCGGGACCGATTACGATCCGGACCAGGAACAGGAATACGTACGCCTTGCGGAACAGCAGAAGGTGGACGGCATCATCTGTTTGAGCTACAACCCCAGACTTGAACTGTCTGAAGATATTCCGCTTGTTTCGATCGACCGTTATTTCGGCGCAAAGATCCCGTGCGTTTCAAGCGATAACTACGGCGGCGGATATCTCGCCGCCGAGAAACTGAAAGAAAACGGCTGCAGACACGTTGCCATGCTGCGGATCGCAAGTAAACTGCCGCATGAGCCGGCAAAACGCCGTGACGGATTTGTTGCGGGCTGCGAGGCGATGGGACTTGCCTGCGATCAGATGAATCTGGAGGACGGTGCGCCGTATCAGGAATTTGTCGATTTCCTGCACGCGCATTTTCATAACGGGAAGCTGGATTACGACGGGCTGTTCTGCGTAACGGATTCGGTCGCTTATCAGATCCGCGGAACGCTGAAAGAAATGGGACTCAGAGTTCCGGAGGATGTACAGATCATCGGTTTTGACGGAATCCGGCAGTTCGGAGATATGGAACTGGTTTGTTCCACCATCGTGCAGCCCGTGGACGCGATCGCGGAAACCTGCTTGAATATGATTCTGAACACCGATCCCGGTCAGATCCCGTCATTGCTCTGCCTGCCCGTGCGTTATGAATGCGGCGGAACGACGCTGAAATAAACAACATGGCGAGCGAATATCTGAAACAAAAAGCGCAGAGAGAAGTGCAGGCGGAAACGCCCCGGGAGCCGGTTGCTTTATCGCGCCGGGACCGGGTCGCCAACTGGTTTCATTACCATTGGTACTGGCTTGCGATCGGCGCGGTGCTGCTGATCGTGACGGGAACGATGCTCTGGAATATTCTCGGCATCGGTAAAACCAGACCGGACTATGTCTTTGCGTATGTCGGCAAAAACCCGCTCACCGAGGAACAGGCGAGTGCGTTTGAAGAAGCTGCTGCCGCCGTCGGCATCGATGTCAACGGCGACGGACGGGTCAAAGTGACACTCAATCAGTACGGAACGGGGCGCACCGGCGACGCGGAAACCGCACTTCTCTACAATCAGGCGGCGGACGCCAAACTTCTTGCAGATATCACAATGGGCGACAGCTACTTCTTCCTGACCGACGATCCCTATCATTTACAGCGCTCGTACGGGATTCTGGCGAACGCGGACGGTTCCGAGCCGGACGAGTACGACTTCGAGACCGACGACAAAACCGTTAAACTCTCCGATATCTCCGTGTTTTCCGGGCTGGATCCGTTGTTTTCGGATCTGTATCTCGGCAGACGCTGGTATGTGGAAAAAGAGGCGGACGGACATGAAAGCGACGCCGCGCTGTGGGAGCTTTTGACGAAAGGAGCAAATCCGTGAAAAAACGATTGATGATCCTTCTGTTTGTACTTGTTCTGTTGATCGGCTGCACAAAGGAAGCGCCTGTTGACGAGCATCCGGAATGGAATGCGTATCCGGTGCGCTTCGGAAACGTGCTTGCTGCGGAGACGATCGACGGCTTTACCCTGAACGAAACCAACGACGTCATGTCGATCGCCGGTCTCTGGTATGCAACGTGGACGGCGGGAGAGGGGACGGTGATCAGGAACGCGCAGGGCAAGGACGCCACAGTCTATGATGCGCAGATTTATCTTCTCCTGAAGGAAGGGCAAACGGAAAAGGGCACGGAAGCCGACGTCAACGACTGGATCAAGCGGGAAACGGATGCGTATGAAACATCGGAAACGACCGTAACCGTGAACGGGCGGGAATACCGCGTCCTGCATCTTTTGAACAGCGGTGCGGAGAATCCGTACCACCGCGGAGAAGCGGCATTTCTGCAGTTCGGCGCGAACGCCGTCACGGTCGAAGTGCTTGCCAAAGAGGATTTTTCGGGCAATACGGAAGATGTTCTGATGCGGTTTCTGAGCAAGCTGCATTACTGACAGACAGGAGGAAACCATGGGGCTGTTTTTTCGGGAGGATGACCACAAAATCGAAGGAGTGCGATCGGTAGGCTTCGCCCGCTACCGCGAGGTTCTGGAGGGCAGCTGGAAAGCGCTCTATCTCGTCGGGTTCATTTCGCTGATCCTGTTCATTCCGTTTGCAGGCGGCATGGTCTACGCGATCCTCAGCAAAAGTACGCTTGCCGCGATCGCGGCAGGCGTTGTGGGCGGTGCATTTGCCGGGCCGGGTCTCGGCTGTCTGTACGATCTGATCCTTCGGCGGCTTCGCAATGACAAGAGCGAATGGTGGGTCTGCTGGAAACGCGCATTCAAACAGAACCTGCTGATCTCGATTCTCACCGGCATCGTTCAATGCGTATTTATCGGGCTGGCGGTATTTTCCGGCGCACTGATGCTGTGGGGAGCGACAAAGCCGTCGCTCGGTACAATTGCGATCATTCTGGTCGGTTCGGTCATTCTTGCGGCGGTTCTGACCGTCTGGTGGCCGCAGGCGGTCCTGTTCTCGCAGAAAGTCGGGATCCGCCTGAAAAACACGCTGTTTTTTATCCTGTTCCATCCGGGCAGGGTATTCGGCGCGGCTGCGCTTCAAGTTGTTTACTGGCTGATTCTGTTCTTCCTTCTGCCGTGGTCTGCGTTCGTCGTACCGATCCTCGGCGACTGGTATGTCCTGTTCCTTTCGGTTTTCTTCATCTACCGTCCGTTGAATAAGGACTTTAAAGTCGAAGATCAGATCCGCGAAGCTTTTCCGGACAATTTGCCTGAGGAGGAATACATCCCGTGACGGAATCGGTTGCGATCAATCGCTATACGCTCACAAAAGAGCTTTTCTATGAGGGAAACAAACGGACGAGCAGGGAAACGTATTCCAGTTTTGCGCTTCGCATGGTGCTGATCATGGTCGCCGCGTGGGTCATTATCGCGGTTATCACGCTTCTGACAAAGCCGAGCGTCGTATTTCTTGCGGTCGAGGCGCTTGTTCTGATTCTCGCGTCTCTGTGGGTAGCGATGTATACGCCGTGGAACAAACGCAGAAAAGCGTATCGCGCGTTTTTGGAATTGTACGGAGAGGATGCGGAACGTACGACGGTGTTCTATGCGGACCGGCTGATCGTCAACCCGGAAGGCCGGGAGATCACGGTGATGTATTCCGATATCGCAAAGACGCTGACAAGCGATCATCTTCTTATTTTCATCACTGCGGCAAACAAAGGAATCCTTGTGAAACGGGACGGGTTCCTGAAAGGATCGGAAAGCGACATTCTGAAACTGCTTGATAAATAACGTTTCACGATTAAACCAGATTAAGTATCGAATCAAAACATCCGGCGCAGTGGCAGGATGTTTTTTTATAAAAAAATATTGTATTTTAAGTGAATAAACAATTGACACGCGTATTTTCATCTGCTATACTGAAAATGTGATAACGTGAAACGTTACACGATATTAGACCAATCTAAAACCACCTGTCGTCCGCATGCTCACCAAAAATGCGGAAAAAAACACTATCCGATTTTCTTAGAGAGGGAGTATTTATGAAATCAAATTTGCACCGTATGTTTGCTGTGCTGATTGTTGTCCTTATGGTTTTCAGCGTGGTTGCGTGCTCCGGTAATGCCGGCGGCAGCGATAAGCCGGAAGCTGTTGTTGCGGACGACATTGTAAACGGCGATTTTGAAGACGTGTCCTCCGGCGCCTGGGTCGGCTGGACGCGCAAAGACGCTGCATTCAATTTCCGCGGCGTTACCGATGTGGAGAAGGTGAACGGAGCGCCGATCGAAAAGAATGGCACGTACTTCTTTGCGGGCACGGTCGGCGGCAACCCGGCAATGCGCGGCACGCTGACTTCCGATCCGTTCAAACTCGGCGGAAACGGCTTCATCACATTCAAGATGGGCGGCGGCAAGAACACCGAAAAGTGCTATGTCGAGTTCTTTGAGCAAGGCAGCGACAAGGCGATCGCAAAAGTCGTGAACGACGAATGCCCGCATGAAGAGAGGCCGCCGCGCCGTAGCGATGAGCGCATCCTCCAGCTCGCCTTTATCGGAATAGGCCTTCGATAGATCCCTGGCCACCGGCTCCGTTAAGAAAACCGTGCGGTATACCTGGGGATTGGTGTTGCCCAAGCCGTTCTGCTGCTTTTCTGTGATGTCGAACGCCAGCAGCGTCATGATCCGCTCAGGGTCATCCGTAGCAGGGGTGACATTGTTACCCCATTGAAGGGCGGAAGCAACGGTCACGGTGTTGTCATTCTGATTATATCCTTGCGTCACATGATAAGGCGTCCAGCCCACGCGGACACAGGCTTCTTCATCTTCCGCAAACACGAAGGGCGTCAGATATCCGAAAGTGCCCATGCGGTTTTCCTTGACGTAGTATCCGCCAAGATTGAGCATCATCAAATCAAGAAACCGTCCCAATGTCTTGTTCTTCTGTTCACTGATCATGCCTTGGCCGCAGTCGATCCCAAGTTGACGTGCCACTGGCCCATTGAGCCAAGCATAAGGCGACCAGCCGTGGGTGCTGGCCAGAGGCCGACGCCATTCACCATTGCCCAGAGCCTGGGCCATAGCCACACAAATTGGCATGAATTCTTTCGGCACTCCCGCCATGACGGCGTTCACTGCGACGGTGTATACCGGGCATTCCCGATAGGCCAGCGCATATACGCCCAAAATCTCATCAGGCGCATAGGGGGTGAATCGTAGATACTCCTGAACTGCCGCGTCCGTAGGCGGCACCACGGGTAACCCGTCTGTCCAGTTGTTCACCTGGCAAAACTCTTGTACCTCGTCAAACGTACCGGTGTATATGACTTCATCGTAAGGTCGCTTACCTGCCGCTGCATATTGGTCGACTTCGGATTGTACAATGGGTGTCGTCAACGCTGTTACGATCTGCGGCCAGACGATCTCCCTCGCGTTACGACGCAATTCTTCTTCGCTATGGGAAGCGAAAGCGCCGGGATATTCTGCTGTTCGCAGAACCGGAACGCCCCGATTGACGCCAGTAGAATGGATCTGGGCGATGAATGAGGGGGCGCCAACCGTGACGCTGGGGATGCCAAGATATTCCGCCGCGATAGAGGAGCCCGTTTCCTTCACCGTGCAAAGGCCGCAGCCGCAATTGCCGGAGATCACCGCGTCGATCCCTAACTCCTGCAGC
>JAEEGL011872873.1_pt1 | contig 13156 bp, 4 predicted proteins | sample 9134231 | NCBI WGS metagenome assembly JAEEGL01 (sample SAMN16246548, study PRJNA631951) | gut metagenome | biome: gut microbiome; feature: rumen; material: fiber-attached | host: Bos | place: Iran: Karaj | collected 2018-10
AGTTGTCTTTATATGGGACTTTAGTTACATCTGTGAAACCATCTCCAGATTGCTTTAATGTAAACGATGATATTGATGATGTTGTCCCTAGCATAGGCGTTGAACTATCATCTGCATTTAAAGGCGTTGTTATACCTTCTCCTACTTCTTCGTTATTGCTAAGCTTTATATATTTTTCTTCGTCACTTTTTGTGTAATTAGACGTAATATACTGATTTAGGTTTTCAATCAATTCTCCATCACTCTTAAGCATTTTTATAGTTATTGAGTCTGTTCCGGTTGGATGAATTTCATTTTTTTCAACTGATTGAGGATAGCCTATTAACTCCCCTCTTTTAATAGATGTACCTTCTGTAACTTTAACATCTATATTACTAATAAGCATATAAACATTTGTAGTTAGTGTTGAGTCAATGCTTGATGAATTGTCATTATTACCATTATATTTATAATCCAGAGCTTTTATTGTTGCATCACTAAGTTTATCAAGTTTTAAAACTACTGTATTATTTTCTTCAAAACCTTCAATATCTGATAATAATACTGTGTTACCATTTTCCTTTACTGAGGCTAATGAAACAATTAAACCATCTCCAGGTGCAATTATGTCACTGGCTTCAGCAACATTTTGTATAGTCATTCCATATTCTGTCGTACTTTTATCTGTTTCAGTAGTACTATTGTCTAATTGCCCTTTTGAAATCGGATCATTTATAGTATTGGTTTCAACAGGCCATAGTAAAATGTTTTGTCTATTGATACTTAAATCTTGTGCAGAAGAAAATGATAAGTTAGCCATCAAATATTTGATTGATCTTAAAGCATATTCTGCCTCTAGTGTTTTAGTAGATCCTAAAATCATAATTGCATCATATGTTATTAGATTTTTTCCATTAAAAATCGTTGTTTCAGTTGTTCCTGATTCAAGTGTAGCTTCTTTTCTACACATAGGGCCTTCACTAATGCTTTTATTATTTAAATACTTTCTTTGTTCATCTGTTGTTGGAACAAGAGAGCCATCATAAACTTTAGCTTTTAAGTATTCTTCTTTTTCTTCACTCTCAACAACAATATCTGCTAAGCTCTGCACTCCTTCTTCACTATGCCATTTATAAACTATTTTTAAATCTTTTATTTTATTACTTGCTTCATCATAAGTTACCTTTTTTGACTCATCTTTAACATATGCGTCACTTACAAGATATTCTCCACCTTTATCTTTTGCAATTTCTTTATCAATAATTGCATCAATAGCTTTTGCAATAGCGATTTTTCTAGCAGTTTCCATTGAGCCGTCATATTTATAATACTTTCCGCTATATGAGTATTTCTGTCCATTTTCATATTTATTGCTAACTTGGCCTTCGCCCCCAGTAAACAGGGCTTTAATATATTGATTAGGTTTTGTCATATCAAGTTGAGGTTCAGAAACTTGTCTAAGTAGTTTACCATTTGGACTATAGCTGGTTATATCAAAACTATATTTTATTTCTGTGTCATCATATTTCTTTAAAATGGTTAAGTCTTCTGTTTTATAACCTAGTGACTTTAAAGTTCCATCTCTTTTATAAGATCCACTCTGTAAGCCTGTCGCCCCTCCAGTGAAGTCTATAGTGTTATAAAACCAGTGATTTGAAACATATCCAATATAAGGGAAAAATGTTGTCATATCATTGCCAAACTCTTCCATTTGTTGGTCTACTCTTTCTTTGACCTCCTTTGTTAATGTTCCAGAAACCACGTCATATTTAACCTTATATTTTAAATCAACTTGTTGTGCATAAACATGCACTCTTGTATTAAATACTGAATCTGTTGCTAAATGATAAGTTAAATCAGGCATCATTGTTGCTGTGTGAAGTGCAAAGAATAATTCTAAAGGTCTTCCATACTCAGCTGCCCAGCTTTTTAAATCAAAACTTGTCAATGGTTGCCATTCAGAAAACATAAAGTTTCCACTATAAGGCTGAAGTCTTCTTGTCTTTTGGTTTATTGTGAAATAAACACTCAAATCTTGTAAAGCCGTGTCATTTTGAATTAGTCCTGTTGAATAAATGTTTTCATCTCCAGCAAAAAAGTTCTTATAGTTATAGCCTGCTTTTAAATAGGTTGAGGTGTTTGCTGCAACATACGCTGTTAAATACTGCCTCCCCACATTATAAATTGACCTAATTTGTTTTGATTTGCCCCTTTCTAAAGTAGAGTTTCCATTTGTAAGAATTGAAACATCTTCATATTTATCGATTAGTCCAAAGCCATAAGATTCAAAATCATATCCCATAACTTGAAGCTTGTTAGCTATATCTGTTATTTTCTTTCCGTCAATTTGGCTTGCACTATCTCCATTAAAGAATAAAACCAATTGTTTAATAATATCTTCAGAAAAAACTTGTAGATCACTAATAGCAATTTGTGGCAAGTTTGTAAATAAGCCAAAGAATCCTACTAGGATTGCTCCTATCAGGATTACGATTGCTATATAACCTTTAACATAAGAGGTTAATTTTTTCCTTGTTGATTCTTTTTCTTGATCTATCTCTCTTGATTGTGTAACAGATTCTTCGATAGTTCTCTCAAGCTTTTGTGCTGCATTTGTTTCCATTAAACTCTTAGTTTCGCTAATCACTGTACTTTTTCCAGCTTTGGTTTTTTTAGCTCTGTTTCCTGAAAACTTATTCTTTCTTGCCATTTCCCCTAATCTTCAAACTGAATTGTAAAGTCAAATAAACTTGTTCTTGTGATTGCTAGTTCTTTGTCATCTGTATCTTTGCAGTCATAACATGTTGCATATTTTGATGATATTGTTTCACAAGTGCTAATAATTATTTCTTGAATATCATCACTGTTATATTTTAAATATTTGCTATATTTATCAAAACTATAGTACTTCTTTTCTTTATATTGTGCATTAAGTAATTCCCACGCTGCTTCTCTATCATATAAAGCACAGGCTTTATATATTCCTAAATAACATCTTGCCATTTCAATATTTTTAGGAGCACTGAACTTAAAGTCGTTATATCCATTATCTTTAATCTCATCAAAGCTTCCTAAATACCTAGTTTTTGAAACTATTTGAGGGTAATACTTTTTCATATATTCATAAGGCAAAATGCTATGTGTATTGTTTTCTTTATCAATAATAATTCCAACGCAATAATCTTTAATAACTTCTGTTTCTTTGTCTGGGTTTCCTGCAATTCCCTTTGTAAAAATGACTTCTCTATTATTTTTTTCACAGCTAAATGCTTTTGTTATTGTGTAAGAAATATTTTTTTGATATAGGTTTAAAGCAGTAGACTCTGTTAAATTAAGATCTGCTTTTGCCTGTTTATCAATTAGGCTTATTATTCTTTCATCATAATTAACTTCTCTCTCTTCTATTCTTGCTAATTCTTCTGCATCTAAGTTTCCATAGTTAATATAATAAGCTGAGCTTAATAAAAGCATATATTGATCTATATATTTTTTAGCTGAAAAGTATTCCTTTTCATTAGTCAGTTTTACCATTTCATCGCTATCTTCTTTTGGCTCACTAACAAGGTTTTCTTCAGCTTCGTTTATTTCATTTGTATCTTCCTTAATATTGTTAACTTCTGTTGGTGTATCTGTTGATAGAAAAGTCCTTGCTATTAAGATTGAAATCAAAATAACAACAAATAATAAAATAATACTAAAAATTATTACTAAAACTTTTTTCTCTTTCATTTTTACTCACATTCTTTTGTTTTAATGAATTATCTAAAATCCAATTTTTCGTAGCGCAGACTTTTGTAGCGCAGACCAGTGGTCTGCGGAAGGTCTGCATGGAGCACGTAAGTAGCCCGCTACAAAAAAGTAATTTAGTCCACAAATGCAATTTTAAAATCAAGTGCTCCTGTGTTTTCAATATCTAATGATTTTCCATTATTTAGATGCAAATGATAGGTCGTAATTTCCTTACTACCTTTATATTCGATATCCTTATTTCCGCTTGATATTTCAAAGCCCAATTCATCATCTTTATTATATCTTAAATAATTTTTATAGTCATCTAAATTTGGAAATTTATTATTTTTGTAATCTTCTAGTAAGTAATTGTTATAAGCATATTCAACATCATATTGAATGCATGCTCTATAGGTTCCTAAAATATCTTCAAGAACTTCATAATCATCCACTTCATATTCGCCATACTCTGTAGCCATAATCTCTGGAATCTCTTTAAATTCAAAGTCTATAGTGCTTCCTTCTTTAACATCTGCAAAGTGTTTTTGAATAAATTCATTTGGATAAATACAATAATGTTCTGTGTAATTATCTTCTAAAATTCCAATTTTATAATTTGTGTCTGAGCCAGGCTCTGTTTTAATTCCTTCAACAATATAAAATGTTCCGTTGTCTCCTACGCTGCAGCTCATTATTTTTCTCATGTAAAATGATTCTTTGGCTTTTGCAAAATCTCCAAAGTTTAACTCGTCTTCTATTCCCTTTTCAGTCTTAAACTCTTCACCTAATAGGTCAAAAAGTATCTCTTTGCTTCTTGATTCTTCAGAATCATTTGTAACTGCGTCGTTGTAATAAGAATAATAATTCTTTAAGTAATTGCTGATTTGCCAATATGTGTCAAAGTCTTCAACAACTTCCATTTTTTGCGCCATCTCTTCTTCTGATAAGTCATAAGCATCAGGATCTTCTTCTACTTCTTTTGTATCTCCTAAGAATATGTCATCATCGCTGTTTAAAATATAGTTTAGCTCTTCTTCAGATAATAGTTCACTATATCATATTTTCATGCTATTTCCATCTCCTGTTTTGTTTTTGTTGATTAGAGCAATTACAAATATTAATGCTATAAATAGTATTATTAAAAATGTAATTACTACTCCTATTAAAACGTTCTTTTTCATTTTAATTTTCCTTTCTTTTTAAAAATGGTGTCTTTCTTGTAGCGGAGCACTACAGTGCTCCATTAAATTGTATGAACCCTGTAGCGGAGCTACTCACGTGCTCCATTTAATTGTATGCCCCCATATCCATGGAGAACCATAGTTCTCCGCTACGAAATATCTATTTATTATTGCGTTGAATTAAAGTATCCATCTGGATATGTACCTCTAGTTCCATCATCACGCACTACATATTTAGAATATTTATTATGATCAGTATATAGATATATTTGATATCCTGGTAATCCCTTTGCTTTATAATAATGCCATGCATCTAATTCCTTTGGTAATAACCATCTCCTTCCTTTACCTAATTGAGCATAACTAGCTCCTCCTGGATCAAGTAATAGGAAATCATCTTCTTTTAAATTATATAAGTTAGCATTTTTATAAACTCCAACTACAGTTACATAGTGTCTTGTCCATCTTAAAACGCCATCGTCTCCAGTAAATTCTCTTCCACCTCTAACTCTTATTACAGATGGTCTTCCTTCCATCAATTCTTTAGCAGCAACATATAATAAGTTTTGTTTAACAGGTGTTGCACATTTTCTACTACCAGCACAATCACCTTTACTCTTAGCCACGCTTAATGATAGCATTGCTGATGCATACTTCATTGCATATTGTAAGCACTGTTCAGGTAATTGTGGTCCAATTAAACCTGCTGCATAACTCATTAAATTTGTATAACCATTTGCAGCCTTAGGCACACAATAGTCTCTTCCATTCCATCTAAACCATGTTGAAGCATCAGTTAAATGAATTGACTCAAAGTTATTGCTTGCTTGAGGTGTAGCTTGTACTAACACTGTGTATTTATTTAAAGCAGCCTCACAAATTTGGTCAAAGTTCATCCATCCATGTAGTTTTGAATCATCTTTTTCATTTGGGTTTGAAACATAAACTTTATTGTTATATTCATCTATTTCTAATAGAGCAACTATATGAGATGATGTTGTTAATCCAATTGAACTTGCTCCTACACATAAAACAACAGGTTTCTTTTGTCTTAATTGTTCTAATAAAATCTGTTTAATTGCAACCTGATTGTTTCCAAAGCTAACTCCTTTTGCACTTAAACCATATTTGTTAATTGCATTATCAATTTTGCTCATAGTTGTTCCGCCATTGTTGGCTCCACCCATTGCTTTTGCCACTTCTGCTGGAGAAGCTTCTGTTCCATAAGCGCTTATTGCTATTGCAACAGCAACTGGTCCAGCACCTGCACTTTTTATTTTTCCATTCGCATATTTATTGTCTTTATATGAGCCTTTAAATTGCTTATAGTTTTTATAATAAATCGATCCCTCTTCAAGCTTAACTTCATGTCTTGATGTATATCCATCACCAGTATTTTGGTCTTCAGGTTCTTCATATTCCTCATCTGATTTCATTTCTGTGCCAGTTCCTGTTGTAGATGATGGATCAATTCCCAATGCTTTATAAAGCTTATTCATTATGTTTATTATGCTTTTAGACCATGAATCTCCTGGAGGACAATAATCAGGGCCAATAGTTTTTACTGAATAATGTTGTACAGAGAAATAAAAATCCTCTTTTTCTGCAAATAATTTATATTCAAAATCAACCATATCTTTTAAAGTTGCAAATTTTTTCCATGTAGTCTTGGTTGCTTTAACAGATCCCCAGTTATTATATTCTCGAGGAATATCGCTATCTCTTGCGGTTCCTAATTGTTGTTCATATTTAAATACTGCGTAAACAAATACTGTGTTAACTTTATATTTCTCCTGATTTTCTAACATATAATCTAATATTTTTAAGGCATTATCTGTTCTCCATGCTGAATCAGGGTCTTTTTTAAGCCATTTTTTAAGTCCTGCTTCAAATTCATCTCTATCTGTCACAAATGGTGCTGCACCAGCCATATCGGTTTTTACTATGTAATCATTTTTAGGTCTAAATAAGCTAACTCCATATTTGCTACCTTTTTTATAATTCTCTTTTTCTCTTTTCCACATTGCTTCATCAGTTTTAGTGTATGTAGGTTTCAAATATTCTTCAATATCTTCAACTAATTCTCCAGATTGTTTAATCATTTTCACGATTACTCTATCTGTTCCATTAGGATTTTCTTCAGATGGCTCAACCTTTTTAGGATAACCTATAACAGCTCCTCTTTTTATATTTGCACCATCTTTAACCACAGACGAATTAATCACAATGTTGCTAATTATTATATAAACACTTGTTGTATTATTTGGAACTATAGATTCATAAATATCTGCATATTCTTCTTTAAATCTAAACTGTAAAATTTCTATAGTTTCATTACTTAATTTATCAAGTTGAATTACAACTGTGTCGCTATCATCAAATTCTTCAATACCTTTATTAAACACAACTGAGTCATTATTTTGTTTTAAGCTTTCTAAGCTCACTACTCTTCCATCGCCAGGTGCAACAATTGTGCTAACAGGATCCACATTATCAATATAAATTGCGTATTTGTCTGGGTCTCTTGAGGTTTCTCCATTTTTATTTTGCTCATATTTTATATCACCTGTAGTTACTCTCCATCTAGTTGAATCTCCTGGTACTTCATTATCAACAGGCCATAGAATTGTATTTTTTTCGTCAGAAGAAATATCTGTTTCTTTAAAATAATTTAGTTTAACCATCAAGTTCTTTAATGCTCTTAAAACCTGCTCTGATTGTAATGTATTTGCATTTTCTAAAATAACAAATGTGTTTAACGCAGATTGCCTTGTTTCAACACCAACACCATTTTTCTTTTCATCTTCTACTGTTTTAAAGGCAACTTCCTTTTTTGTCATTGGATCATCTGCATATTTATTTTGATTAAGTGCTCTCTTCTCTTTTACTGTTTCGGGTTTAAACGATCCTTCAGCAACTTTTGCATTAACATATTCTTCTATTTCATCTTTTGATATTACTAAATCTGTAATTTTATAGCTAGTTGGTGTATCTCTCCATTTATATGTTATTTTCCCTTGAAGTACTCTTCTTGCTTCACTCGTAGTTACTATTTCATCTGGAAACTCAATATATGCATCATTCAATAAATATTGTTTATTTTTCTTATTTTTAGCTACTTGTTCATCAACAATTGCATCTAGTGTTTTAGCTATAGTTATTTTTCTTGCAGTATCTAAACTGCCATCATATCTATAATACTTGCCACTATAAGAATATTCTTCACCATTTTCATAATCTTTATTTGTCTTACCCTTCCCCCCATTAAACAATGCAGTTATATAATCATTTGGGGTATCTGCATTTAAATATGGCTCTGTAACTTGATGTATAATCTTGTTTTTTGGCGTATAACTTGCTACTGTCAAGTTATAATAAGCTACAGCATCACTGAATGTTTCGGTTTTAACCAAATTAGATGTATCAAGTCCTATAGATTTTAAAGTTCCATTTTTTCTATATGCACCATATTCTGGGTTAGCTGTTCCACCCATAAAATCTATAGTTTTATAATACCAATGATTTGAGACATAATTAATATAAGGATAATACAGAGTTTGAGTTTCAGCATATCCTGATTTAGAAGATTCAACACTTCTTAATGTTTGACTGCTCACAGTTTTTCCTGCAAGTGGTTGAACATCAGCTGTTACATCAAAATTAACAGTGATTTTTTGAGTTAAAATATGTACTTTGGTCGCAAAAACATTGTCTGTTGCTATGTGATTTGTTAAATCAGGCATCATTGTTCCTGTGTGAAGTGCTAAAAATAATTCTAATGGTCTTCCATAAGTTCCGTTCCAATCATGCAAATCAAAGCTAAATGTGGTCGTCCATTTAGGGAAAAACAATGAATATTCAAAACTCTTAAGTCTATATGAATTAGTATCTATCTCAAATTTTGCTTCTGTGCTTTGAATGTCTAAAAGTCCAGTTGTATAAGGATTTTCATCATTAGGGAAGAAATTTGTGAAATTGTTTTCTCCTTTAACATAAGCAGATAAATCAGCCGCCATATAAGCTGTTAAATTCGACTCTGCCCCTGTATACAATGATTTAATCTGTAATGATTTTCCCTTTTCTATTGTATATGCTCCATTATTATCATACTGGCCTTCTTCATATTCTGAAACTAATCCAAACCCATAAGCTTCTATATCATAGCCCATAACTTGCAACTTGTTTGCAACTTTGGTCATTTCATCAGCCTCAATTTTTTTAAAAGCCTTTTGATTAAAGAAGTTTGCTATTTGTTCTTTTGTTCCTTCATCAAATAATTGTAGCTTACCTAAAATCATACTTGGCATACTTGTAAATACGGAAAATAGGCCTACTAATATTATCATTATGATAATTATTAGGCCTGCATAAATAAATAGCGAAAAATGTGCTGAAGCAAATTTTTTAATTTCTGGTAATAGATGCTTTTCTTTTTCTTCCATCTTTGCTTCTGCGGTAACATCTTTTTCTAGGGTCTTTACTAACTCCCTTCCTGGCACATTTTTTTTCTTGTTTCTTTGTAAATCATCTCCTTTTACAGCTTTTCCTTTTCGATTAGCCATTTACAAATTTCCCTTTTAGGTGCTTATGTTTATATTTTATAAAATCTTCTGAAAATATCGCTATATTCAGAAGATTTTATAGTTGTACTATTTTATTATTTCATATAATTTGCATTTTCTTTCTTATATCTAATATTTTCTTATTCAATCGGACTCTGAGGTTCTTCATTGTCTGTATTATCAGTAGAAGTTGAAGGTCCTGGTGCAGGATTAATATCTGGTGCAGTATCTGCATCATACATACTATCACTTCCACTATTTAAAGGATTTCCTGCAGATGGTGATGGTTCAGATCCACGTGTACCTCCACCGACTCCTGCTGCTGCTCTTTCAGCATCTCTTGAAGATTCAAGGAATTCTCGATAATCTCTAGTATCTGACATGAACGCTCCAAAATCAGTTTTTGCTTTACGTGTATCAGTCATTCCGCCTGAAGTTGTAGCAAGTTCTTCATATTTAGCAGCTCTAGATTTTAATTCTGACATAGTTCCATCTAGTAGTTTCCTTGCATCACCAGCTTTAGATTTATCTTTTCCTTCAAATTCAAAATCTTTTATATCTACTTCAGATAAATGTGATCCTATATATTCCAAAGCAGCTTTCTTATCATCATCTGAAGCTCCACTTCCATCCTCAAGCTTAGAAAATGCATCTTTCATTCCGGCATCATTGCCTTTATATTTCATTCCGTCTTTTATTGATTTCTTTAAGTCATTTACTAAATCTTCAATCTTTTGATTTTGCTTATCAAACACCTCAGTAAGAGTCTTTTCATAGAATTCTTTATCATTTACTTGAGCTTGTTGAGCAGTTTGTCCGCCTTGAGCTGCTTGTTGAGCGGCCGGCTGTGCAGTTTGAGTTTGTTGTGTTGTTTGTTGAGTCGTTCCTTGATTTTGGATTAAACCTTGTTTTTGTTGTATTACTTGTAATTGTTTATCCAAAGTTTCTTCTATCTTATCATCTGCTACTCCGCTTTCTCTTAGAAGCTTAGCTTCTTTAGTCATCGCATTCTTTAAGATTCTCTCATACTTAGTTTTTGGAGCAACTTTTCCATTATATATATCTAAAGCATGTTGTCTCATTTGGTCAGTAGTTGTTGTTGGATCTTTAGCTAACATTTCAGATTCTACTGAACCCATCCAAGCCTTCATGTTTCCTCTAGCTTTTCTCTCTTTAATTGAAGCATTAATTGGTGAAACAAAAGCACCTGCATTGCTTAAATTAGGAATTAGGTTCTTCTCTGGCTCTCCACTAGCAATTGAAGCACCAGCGCCTAATGCTATAGCTGTAGCTCTTAATGTTGCTCTTGCATATAGAGATCCCAATTTTAATGCACCTCTACCAGCTGATCTCCAGAATTTGTTTTTATTATTATCACCAGCTTTAGTTGTAAGAGGTCCTTTAATCTTTTGTTTTCCGGTAGAACCACCAGTTGGAATACTTCCCCCTGAGCTTCTTGATGTATTACCTCCAGATGTATTACCTCCAGATGTATTACCTCCTGTTGTACTGCCTCCTGTTGCATTGTTTCCTGTTGCATTGTTTCCTGTTGCATTGTTTCCTGCTGCATTGCTTCTTCCACTAGCACCGGATGTAGCAGCTGCTGTAGAGCTTGAACTTGTTGAAGAATTACTTCCGGATTTCAATCCTGCTACACGAGTTTTTATAGAATTAGCAGCAAATTTACCTGAGCTAACAACTTTCGCACCAGCTTTTCCTGCTCCTTTTCCAAGAGCTGTTATCATAGCAATATTGGTAAATGCGTTTCCAACTTGGCTTGGATTTATACCAAATATTGATCTTAATATGTTTTCTCCTTGTAAAATAAATACTAGCATATAAAGACCAACTAATGCTTGTCCAATCTGAGATCCTGATGTCATCTTAATTAAATTTAATCCTGTTCCACCAATTACTAAGAATAGTACTCCATGGAATGGTTGAATCAATATTGTGTAACAATATTCTCTAAGCCAATTATCAAAAGCTTGGGCTTTTCCATCTCTCATTTTATCTATTGAATATGTAATTGTTACAAGTGGAGCAATAACTGTTAAAAAGGCTATAGTTACCATCCTCTTGATGTATTGTACAACAAATAACAATGTGACAATTCCATAAGCAAGAAATGCAATACAAGCTGCAAAAGTTCTAACAAATGGAATTGGTGTAATCATTCCAATCCAATTTCCTAAATTAGGTAATCCATTTGTAGGTGTGCCCTTGCCGATTTGAGCAATAAGCTTAACTAGAGCATCATTAACTTGATTTACTAAAATCATAATATAGTGCATTACAACTACTAAGCATAAGCTTTGTATCCAATTTATTAAATGTCTTTTATATTTAGCTTGTTCTGATGCAGCAGTCTCTATAGCAAGTCTAATACCAACATACATAGCAATTACAACTAATACAATTATTGATAAATTTCTTAAAGAATAATACCAAAGTGCTATACTATCTCTAATTGTTGACCATGTATGATGAGGGGCTGCTCCTTCAGTTAAGCCTCCATTTACATCAATAAAATTAGTACTAAACATAGTTGTCTTATTTTCGCCAAGATTTTGATAAAAAATAATATTTTCAATAGGACTAACTTTTTCAGAAACTCCTGTTCCTGTTATTCCGCAATTAACCATATATATAATAATTCCAAGTAAAGCAGGTCCTAATTTAACAGGATAAAGTAAAATACCGACTAATCCATCAAGGAATCCTGAAACAGGTGCTGACCCTTCGTCCCATTCTTCATCTGTTGGTTCATCTTTAGCCTCAATAGGCTCAATTCTTTCTGGTGATTTCCAGTCTATGTCTTTTAAGCCTTCTCTTGTTGTTGTTGAACTATAACCCTCAGGCATAGCTTTATTAAACTCTGAAATTGTAGATCTTTCTTTTAATTCTCCTTTATTTAATAATAGTTCTCCAACTGAAGCGTAGTTGTCTATTCCATAAGCAAATTTTTTCTTTCCGCCTTCAATTCCATAATAAACTACTTTTGATTTTTCTTTTGAATCTCCTCCATTTTTTGCAACATTTTTTATTATTTCTTTGACATCAATATCAGCTGATTCAGGATATCTTACCCATTCATTTGTTGATGAATCTAGATATCTATAAACTAATACTCCTGTTCCAATATTTATTGAAGCACATACTGTTTTTCCATCACTCGTTTGAATAAAGATATCTGTAGGTGTGAAATAACTTCCAAAAGCTTTAATTTCTTTTACACCCTCTTCTTTCCTTAGAGCTTCAATATTTGCTTCAACTTTCATTATATCATCATATGCTTTAGCATATTGTTTTCCATTTAACGTATAAAAGCGCAAGAGAATATATTGCATTAATATGCAAATCAATAAAATTGGTATTAAAATAATTCGTTTAAAAGTTTTCATAATTAATTATCCCTTTTTCTTTTATAGTTTTCTCTTCACCCGTAGCGGAGAACTAAAGTTCTCCATTTAATTGTATATAATTATTTTTTGTATGGAGCACGTAAGTAGCTCCGCTACAAGGTTTCATACAATTTTAAAACGATGAAATAAATTTCTTTGTATTTAATAATTTTTTCTTTGTTGCCTTCTCATAAGCTGCATTTCTGCGTTTCATTGAACTAAATGTTGAAACCGCTTTCTCAACTCTTGAAGCAACATCTTGATAAGCAAACTTTCCAATTCTTGCAGAATTTGGATTTAA
>JAEEGL012255357.1_pt1 | contig 13156 bp, 8 predicted proteins | sample 9134231 | NCBI WGS metagenome assembly JAEEGL01 (sample SAMN16246548, study PRJNA631951) | gut metagenome | biome: gut microbiome; feature: rumen; material: fiber-attached | host: Bos | place: Iran: Karaj | collected 2018-10
AGGGACATTTGCTGTACCATCTCCCATTGTTCGGTTAGCTTCGTTGTATGGTTCGATTAAGTAGAAGTACTCACCCATTGTCTCAATATTTGGATATCCAGCCCACTCAAGAACTCTTGCCTGAATCCAGAATGCTTCATCGTTGTGTGTACATGAACGCTCTTCACCGTAGATGTTAGAGAACTGTGGAATCCAGTAGATATGTCCATCGCTCTGACGAAGTGAATCCCATTCCTGCTCTGTAAAGAACTCTTTGATGTTTGGATACTTGTCAATATAATCATCAAGTGCTACAAGTGCACCTGCTTCGTACATCTGAACTGAACCATTACCAGCTTCTACGAAATCTGGATACTCGCCACCAGCGATAAGAGTACCAACTGCCTCTTCTGCTGTCTGACCTGTAAGCCATGTTTCCTTAACCTTGCAACCTGTCTTCTCAGCGATAATCTGCTGAATCTCATTGTCATCATTGATTTCTGAACCAGGTACTGCAAAGAATGCTGTAAACTCCTTAATTCCGTCCTTGTTAACTGTTCCGCCGCTTCCTGCTGATTTACCGCATCCAGCAAACATGCTAGAGAGCATTGCAGCGCAAAGTACAGCGCTTACAATTTTCTTTTTCATAAAAAAACCTCCTATATTTTCTCCAGGAACCTTTTGTTCCTTTGCTATGATAGTATTCTATGTCTTTTCTGTGTCTGAAACATCGGATAAATTATAGATAAAGGGGGGAAGAATTTTATATTCTTCCCCCCACACTTTATATATTCTTTTTATATTTTGTCGGTGTGCAGCCCATGGCTTCAATGAACTTGTTTACAAAGTAATCAGAGTCCTTATAGCCCACGGCTTCCGCCACCTCATAGATTTTCATATCGGTTTTGCGAAGAAGTCTTGCAGCCTCCTCGATTCGCTTTTTATTCAGATAATCCTTAAAGGAGCATCCATACTTTTTCCGGAATAGCTGTCCCAAGTAAGCTGAATTTACATAGTACTTTTCACTCAGATCCTTAAGCGTCAGGTTAGATGCGTAATTCTTTTTTATTTCCTCTTCCACATCACCAAGAACACCCCTTGATACGTTTTTACGAAGCTGAGCTATATACTCGCCATAAGCATAGGACATTCTACAAAGGTGTGTCTTGCCCCCACGGCTGATTCCTTCCTCTGAAGTGCTCTCAGATATAATACGAAGGATTTCCTCCTGGTTTACTTCGCTATCCAATTCGCTGGCAAGATGTATAAGCTGGAACAAAAGATAGTTGATATTAAGATTCATTGTAGAACCTGTAACACCAGTCTTTTGCATTTCCTCATAAAAATCATCTACGCATTTACGAATTTCCACATGCTCCCCACGCTCTATAGCAGTTATAAGAGCATCTAATTCTTTTTTACAAATGATAATTCCAGATTCGCTTACCTTATATTCTTCTTCATAGAAATAAATGTTTTTCTTTTCTCTAAAGCCTTGAAGGGAATGAAGCATATTTGCAGTTCCATAAGACTTGGAAATGTTTCGAATTCCAGATACGTTTTTTCCCACAAGCATTGTAATAGGAAGATTCGTATTTGCGATAAGATAATCAAGAAAGCTTTCCAAGTATTCCTTATCAGTCATCTGTAGGCGTTTGCCCATGCTTTCGCTGTAGATGAAGCCAATATCAAAGACCTGCTCACTGTCCGAAATATCCCTGATACAAAAAATAGAATCATCCTTCAGATAATCAACTGCCGCCATGTAAATCTTCGCCAGCTGAGCCTTCTTATCTTCATCGAGTGTCTCGTCTGTAACTGTCTGATCATCCAACTGTATCTCTACATAACATTTCTCATCGTCCATGTTGATTTTATCAGAGATGTAGTTCAGGTCGTTCACATCATATTTACCGCTCAAAAGATGCATAAGAGTGCGTTCCATGTACGCCTTTTCTTTTTTGAGAACATCCTGCTTCTTTGAAGCTTTTTCTATATTAAGAGCGGAAACCTTTTCAAGAATTCCAAGGAGCTGCTCCTTCTCTACTGGCTTCAAAATATAATCAGTGCAATCATAGCGCAAAGCCTCCTGTGCATAACCAAACTCTGCAAAGCCGCTGAGAATTACAAAATAGGTATCACGCTTTAGCTCTGTTCTGATTGCCTTAAGTAACTCAAGACCTGTCATTACAGGCATTTTTATGTCTGCAATAATCAAATCCACTGGATAATCCTTTATATAATCAAATGCTTCCTTCCCATTGCTGGCTGTGGAAATATGATAACCCTCTTTTTCCCAGTCAATTAAAAGCTGTAACCCCTGGAGAATAAATGGCTCATCATCAACTAACAGTACTTCTAACATTAACTTAACCCCTTTAAATGTCTAACTGGAACCTTTATTTGAACAAGGGTACCTGTTCCTGGCTCTGAATCAAGATCAAAGGATGCTTCTTCATCTGAAATCATCTTCAATCTCAGGCAGGCATTAATAATTCCAACTCTGCCCTTTTCTTTAAGCATCTCGATATTTGCAAATCGCATCTTTCTTAGAAGAGTCTTAGCTTCACCCTCTTCCATTCCATTTCCGGTGTCTTCTATTTCAAGAGATAAAAACTCACCATCGGAAGCAATTCTAACAAAAATCCAGCCTGGAGTAATTTTGCTCTCAATACCATGTACACATGCATTTTCAACAAATGTGACAATGGTAAGCTTTGGAATCAACAATTTCAAGCATTCATCATCCACGTCAATCTCAAAAGACAGTCTATCACCGAAGCGATATTTCTGCAATTCAAGGTAGGCGGTTACAAACTCGATTTCCTTTTCAATTGTGACATTGTCCTCATTCCACTCGGTGTACTGTCTCTGAAGCTTCGCCAAACGCTCTACCATTTCTGAAGTTTCAGTCTCATGCTTGAGAAGGGAATGCATTCGAATGCTCTCCAAAGCATTAAACAGAAAATGTGGATTAATCTGGCTGTGAAGTGCTAAAAGCTCAGCATTCTTTCTAGCCACAACGGTCTCCTGCTCCTTCAGCTTGTTCTGATATGCAGTATTCATCAAGCTGCTGACATACAATGGAAGACTCAAATTTATAAGAATAAGCAAAAGGAACAGATACCATTTTCCCTTCATTATGCTGATGAAAGGATTATTCTTATTCACAATATCAATTGTCAGATTCTGACCGTAAACTTCAAAATCCTGACTATAGTTTATTTTAAGCTTGTCAGATTTTTCCTCGTAAGGCTTGCTGACATTACTATATTTGCTGTTGGACATTATGATTTTCTCGCCATCGCAAATATAGGCACGATTTTCAAAATTCAAATTTGAAATGCTATCCGCGCACTTGGCATAGTCAATGATGATTAAAACCAGGTTGTTGGATGCATTATTATAATAGTTTAGGCGCTGGAAATAATAGATTGTCCTTTGGGTGGTTCCATCCGCCCTCTTTCTTCTTCCGAAAAAGAGTCCCTTATTTCGCTCTGATGCCTCCATGTATTTATACCAATCAGTACCATAGGCGGCGTCAAGACGGTGAAACTCTGCACCATTTGTAATTGTGTCATTATCTAGATATATGGAGAATCCAAGTCCTGACTGACCCTCTACCAATTTAAGAAGAGTGTCATCAAAGAATTTCTGAAAATGTAAATAATAGTCGAGATTTGACTTATATTCCGCGTTTAAAAATCGGTCAACATAAAGGCTGCTGTAAAGGGCATTTCCCAGCTTTGTAGCCTGGTCAACCTGATTAACAAAAGTGTAATTAATGGCGTTGGCCTCGTTTTCCATGATATGCTCCTGAGCGGCTTTCTCAGAGCGATATACACTGGAAACAACCAGACCATCTATGGCGAAAATTGGAATAATTACAAAGAAAATGTATAGCAACACCAGCCTTTTCTTAGTGGTTGCCTTCTCAAATATTTTTCCAAATTTCGAACTAATACCTGCCATTAATTACACCTTTAATTTATATCTTTTCTAATGTGAGCCAAGAGAAATCGCAATGGTTCTGTGATGGTTTGCCATTTGAGGAAGTATACATTCCAACAGTGCAACCTACAAATCCGCCGGCTTCCTCGGTTGTGTATGGAAGAAGATCGATGTTCTCCTCAATAAGTGTATACTTATTGTTTACAACTAAGAATACTGCTGCCTTCTGGCTCTTGATTTGAAGTTCTATTGTGACAAGTCCCTCTGGAGACTCTATACTTGAAGTAACTTCATTTGCCTCCTTAACAGTCCTGCGTACCTGAACCAGTCTCTTGCCTTCCTTTGCGACTATCTCTACACTCAAATGATTTGCGTGATTCTGGAATAAGACCAAACCACCGCACTCGTTTTCAGACTCTGGATTAAAATCAACTCCTGCATTAACCTTAAATGAATAGTCCTTTTGACGCAATCCTAAAAATGAAGGATAACACATTTCTTCGGCTCTCTCTGGTCGCGTAAATAATCTAAGAAAACCTGGCCGCTCTGTTAAGGAATAGATTTCCTCATTTCTCTTTTCAATGCCTACAAGTCTGTCATCCAAACTATCAGTAAAGAAATGAAGCTGATCACTCCACTCATTTTCTGCTGCAAATGGATGCTCCTCAAATGGCAGCTCAACCTCATCGGTAAGCTTGCCAACCCCAGGATTAATCACTGGCCAGCCATCCTCCCACTCAACCTTTGCAAGGAAGGTCTCGCGACCAATGCTGCAGTGCTTTTCACAAGGGCGTGACGCCAACATCACTATGTACCAGTTGCCATCCTTGTCATCAATCAAGTCACCGTGACCTGCATATATTATAGGATAATCCTTACCCAGATTTCTATGTGAAAAAATAGGATTTCTTGGGCAGCCCTCGAACCATGCAAAAAGCTCCTTTGAACGAGCCACAGAAATTGCATGCTCTGGACCAGTACCACCTTCAGCATGAAGCAAATAATAATAGCCATCCTTCTTGTAAAGGTGTGGTCCCTCTGGCCAGATAACATCCTTAACTGCACCCTTCCAGATTGCCATGCTCTCACCCACAAGCTGCATAGTGTTAATGTCTAATTCCTGTACCCAGATTTCCCAGTCACCATTGTAGCGAACTCCCTCTGGATTTGGACGAGTACCCACATAATAGCAACGGTCATCCTCGTCAAAGAAAAGTGAAGGGTCGATACCAGGTGCAGCCTCCCCAAGATAATATGGGTCAGACCATGGACCTGCAGGATCTGTAGCTGTAACTACAAAGTTTCCACCATGACTTACATTTGTTGTAATCATGTAATAGGTACCCTTGTGCTCACGAATTGTAGGAGCAAAAATACCTCTTGAGATTTCGCCGCTCACTGGAAGCTGGCTTTCTCTGTCAAGCACGTGTCCTATCTGTTCCCAGTGTGCCAAATCCTTGCTGTGAAAAATCGGAACACCTGGGGCATACACGAAGCTTGAGCAAACAATGTAGTAGTCATCTCCAACTCGGCATGCGCTTGGGTCCGGATAAAAGCCCTTAAGTATAGGGTTGTGTGCAATTACCATAATTTAGTCTCCTTCTCGCCAACAAACCTTAATTACTTCATGCTCCCGCAGGGCACCCCTCATACCTTCGCCTGGGTCCCACCCGCCCGGTGTAGGTCCCTCCCAGGCTCTGCATGATACTTCCCTGCTCGCGCCTACCTATGTTGAGCTGTTTGTTGGCTATTATTATTCTACTTTACTAATCCAAAACCTAATATTGTGAACTTGTTACGTACGTCATCCTCATCGACCTCGACGCGGACGTGGTGCTTACGCGAAACCGGCTCGTCGATGACGATGAGTGGGTTGCAGTGGCACCAGCGGTTTACGTATGGATCCAAGTCTCTGACAAATTTGTCGTCCACATAAACCTTTGCTGTGGCTGCGTCCACCTCTCCAGAATCCTTCATCACAAGCACCAGTGCTTTGCACTCCACATCCATTTCGAAAGGCTCGTGGCTTCCTTTGCCGCCGTCGTACATCCAGTTGAATGGAAATTCCGGAGAAAGATTTAAGTCCATATCCATCTCCACAGACTGAAGTACGTTATCCGTATATACGAATCCTCCTTCCTTAACCTTTACAAGCTCCATGTTGTCCTTCTTGTCCACAAGAATTACGTTATCGAAGGTATTGCCAATAGCTGGTTCGTCCTCCAGCTTAGGGTCGTAAGCCTCATCTGCGCCTTTTTCAATTGCTTTTGCCATGAGATTAATCAAGCAGTCAGCCATAATTGTATGTCCCAAATTTGTAGGATGGAACATATCATAGAAGTACTGGTTCTTTGTGAGGATACGCGAATCTCTGTCATAAAACTGAGGTGTAACAGCATTCTTGACACTTGCCATAGGTAAATCGTATCTAAAACCCACTGGAGCTAATCTCTCCTGAAGATTGTAATCATCTGCAAACACAGAAAACATCAGCATTACTGCAGGATTGCCTGGAAGCTTAAGGGCTTTTCTAACTAGGCTTTCGTAGCAATTACCCTTTGTCTCATCACCCTCGTCATTTACTGCAAATTCAATCACAACCAAATCTGGCGAAACAGCTCCATCTCTAAGCACATCACGGTCAAATCTAATCATTCCAAGCTCTGAAGGTGTTCCGCCAACACCTGCTTTTATGTAGTGAACATTATCGCCATCACCCATGAGTTTCTTAAACCCTAGGAATGATTTATATGCGTAGCACTCAGTGTTGATTGGTGTAGCACCAGCTCCCTGTGTGATGGAACCTCCGATATAGCAAATGTTTACATCATGACCAGCCTTTGCTTTATTGACCACATCCACAATTCTTTTTGTATTGCCAAGGTTCATCATGGAATTACCAATCATGGCTTTATACTCTGCTGATTCTGTATCCACAGGCTTGTCTTCAACCTGCTGAGGTGCCTCAAAACCATCATTCAAATAAAATCTAACAGATAGATACGCCTTTTCCTCAGGGGCGTCAGTGTGTATTCTGATTTGCCCTGGCACATCATCATCCTCTGTCCAGTCAATATCCTTAAGATAAATTCTTTCCTCTTTTGAATTCGTATTTACGTTAGCAATAAGATTAGCTCCACCGCCATATAAATCTTTCTTACCATACATTTGAAAAACGAATTCAGCCTGCTTGTCCTTATCCTCCATCTCCACGGAAACACCTACTGAGTGAACCAGCTTTTTGAATCCATCAACTGTTTCCATGAGCTTAAGTTCATTCTCGTCTGTAACATTTCCAGTAAAGGATGCAGCACTTATAAGACGTCCATCGCTCTGATATAGAAAGGATACGCCTTTGCCCTCCTCATCGGACTGGGTGAAGATTTCCTTATCCTTAATTATGTAAAAAAATGGGCGGTCCTTTTCTGGATCCGTTGGAGCTTTTGCGATTTGCATTTCCATTACATTATTCCTCCTAGTACTCAGCTTCTGTTATTTCACCTACTAAGTTTATTGTGAACTCACTGCACTTAGTTCCTGTTAACTCTTCACTTCGTGAATCAGGCTGCTGCCCACCTACATACACCTTGAACTCTCCTGGCTCCACAATACATTTTCCTTTTTCATCAATAATTGCGAAGTCACGATTAGTTAATTCAAAGCTAACTTCTTTTGTTTCCCCTGGAAGAAGCTTCACATTTTTAATGCCACGCAAGCTGCAATTTGCCACTCTGGTGGATGCTTCCACATCCTTCACATAGAGCTCTACAGTCTCTTGAACACCATAGTCGCCTGCATTCTTAACAGTTACCTTTACTGTAAATCTATCTCCAATAACTCCCTCATTTTTATCAATGCTTGCGTCAATGTACTCTATTTTTGAATAGCTAAGTCCGTAGCCAAATGGATAAAGTGGTGTGCCCTTGAAATATCTATAGGTACGTCCTTCCATTGAATAATCTTCAAAGGGTGGTAAATCCTCGTCTGATTTATAGAATGTTAGAGGAAGCTTTCCTGAAGGACTATCCTCACCGAAAAGCACCTGAGCAATTGCTTTTCCACCTCTTGCACCTGGATACCAGCACTGTATTATCGCATTTACGTTTTCATCAGCCCAAGTTAAATCCATTGCCGAACCAGCCAAAACAAGTAGTACAACTGGCTTTCCAATTGCTGTAATTTTTTCCAGGAGCTCCTGCTGCACTCCTGGAAGCTTAAGTCCCTTCTTGTCACCACTACCGAATTCGTTTCCAGCATCGCCTTCCTCGCCTTCGATTGTGGCATCAAGTCCCAGGCACATAACAACTACATCTGAATGTTCGGCAACAGTCATTGCTTCTGCAAAACCATCTTTCGCCTCACATAATCCCTGAAGTCTGTCCTTCCAAAGATGTGCACCTTCTGAATAAAGAACTTTTACATCATCACCAACATATCTTTGAATTCCCTCAAGAACAGTAATGTACTCTGAAGAAGTTCCTTCATAATTTCCAACAAGTGCTATTCTGGAATTTGCATTAGGTCCAATTACGCCTATAGCCTTTAATCCGTCTTTTTTCAGAGGAAGCACTCCATCATTTTTAAGCATTACCAGGCTTCGCTTGGTAGCCTCATTTGCAAGCTCCTTATGTTCCTTGCACTCTACCACCTCATATGGAATATCATCATATTTGCTTCCTCTTTCTGGAAGTGTTCCAAGACGAAGTCGAAGCTCTATCAATCTTTCAACAGACTCTGTAATAGTCTCCTCTGTAACAAGTCCAGCCTTATATGCATACAGAAGCTTTTCATATACACAACCACAGTTAAGGTCGCAGCCGTTATTTACGGCCAGTGCTGCAGATTCTACTTCACAGCCTGTCACCTTATGATTCTCATGGAAATCTCTGATTGCCCAGCAATCTGATACCACATGACCTTCGAATCCCCAGTCACCTCGTAAAATATCTCTAAGAAGTCTCTTGCTTCCGCAGGCGGGCTCTCCATTTACACGGTTGTAAGCCCCCATTACTGACTCTACCTTAGCGTCCTTAACCAGACGCTTGAAAGCATAAAGATATGTGTCGTACAAATCCTGGTCTGAAACCCTCGCATCAAAATGATGTCTCTCTGCCTCAGGTCCAGAGTGAACTGCAAAATGCTTAGCGCAGGCTGCTGACTTTGGATTGTCTAAATCATCTCCCTGAAGCCCACGTACATAAGCCATCCCAAGCTGACCAGTGAGATATGGATCCTCGCCATAGGTCTCATGTCCACGTCCCCATCTAGGATCACGGAAGATATTCACATTTGGCGCCCAAAATGTAAGGCCCTTGTAGATATCTCTATCGTCATGCTTTACCGCTTCATTGAATTTAGCTCTTCCTTCAGTTGATGTGGCATCGCCAATTGCCTGCACCAAATTCTCATCGAAGGTAGCGCCCAGACCAATTGCCTGTGGGAACACTGTTGCAACTCCCGCTCTTGCCACACCGTGAAGTGCCTCATTCCACCAGTTGTAACGTGGGATACCAAGCCTGTCTATAGCCTCCGCGTGGTAAAGCATTTGGGAGCACTTTTCCTCTATAGTCATCTGCGAAACTAATTCCTTAGCACGCTTCATAGTCTTCTGATTCATCAGTAACATTCTCCTCCTTGTTTAACATTTCTAGCTGCTTATTAAACTCTTTGCTTATCAAATATAACGAAACCGTTGTGCACAGGAGCCAGATTGCAAGCCCCCACTGGATATACCATGCGCAAACCACATAAGGTAGAAATGTCACAATAAAAATCAAAACCATTCTTGGGAAATTCAAAAGTGCCATAACCATAGAAGCCTTAAAAAGCTCCTTAAGTGTCACCTTGTATCTAGCTTCAAAAGGAAACATGCAGTAAGCTACAGACCACACTACGAAGGTAAGCAAGCCAAGACCTGCCTTTAATATAAATGGCATTGCTGCTGCCCTGCCGTAGAGAACGTTGTACCAATCAAATGCCAAAACAAGACCTATGACAAAAACAATCATCCAGGCACCTGTGACCTGAGCAAAATTATCCTTGAAGGATTTAAAATAGCTCTTAATCACGCTTGGTTCCTCACCACGAACTATTTTCATTGATGTATAAAATTTAGCAGTATGCGCTGCTCCTATTGTAATTATGGGAATAGATAAGAATAAGGTCAGCAGGTTGATGATGATATAATCTGTCACCTTACTAAGAAACTCCATAAACTCGCTATCTGGTCGAAATAATTCCATAACTAAATCTCCTTTTCTACCACTATAGGAATACTATATTGGAAATCAAAAACCTCAACCACGGGTAAAGTTCACATCTTAAGGGGGAAAATTATAGAATCAGATACATATGCGCTTTTCGCACAATTTTCGTATACTCGTTTTATCATATTTCTACAATGGCGCAGTAGTATTATATTCAAAACGTGATATTCTAATTGCAGATATGTAGTTTAGTTATTTGGAGGTATTTGCAATGAATTTATTTAGAGAATTGTTTGATAGCGAGAACGGAACAATCATCACTATTGTTGATTATTTAAAAAGCGGATATATGGGTTAATGAAATAAAAAGGGACATCTTCAAATGAGGATGTCCCTTTTTGCTGCGGTTTTCCGCTACTACATTTTAACCTACATTGCTTTTTCTGTTTGCTGATACAGTGCTAGTTTCTTTGATTGAACCAAGTACCTTTGCTTCTTCAGCCTTTACAAATCCAGGCTTGCAGATTGTAAGGTAAAGAAAAAGACCTAAGAACATGAGAACTCCACCACAAATGTATGGGATTCTGTAGCTTCCTGTAAGACCGTAGAATAAAGCAAAGAATGCAGGACCTACAGCACCTACACACTGAATCATAGGCTGAATGAGACCGTAGCCATTTGCAAAGCTATCACCGAACTCTTCTACGCAAAGAGATGCTGGCCAGTTTGCTGCACCACCTACAACCATACCAATACAGATAAGTGAAATCCAAACACCAACAGTTGTTCCTGTAAGATTTGCAGCCATTGCTATCATACCAAATACAAATGAAGTTACAGCGGCTTTTCTTGCACCAATCTTTGAATCGATAACACCACAGATGTAAGAACCTGGAAGTGCAAGAAGTCCTGATGCAAGCATCATAACACCTGCTGTAGCTGGAGCAAATCCAATCTCAAGAAGTCTTGGGTAAAGCTGAACCATAATTCCTGACGCAAATAAAAGCTGGAAACCAAGGACAACACCGTGAGCCCATACCTGAGGTGTCTTTAAAAGCTTTGAAGTAGTCCAAATGCTTCCTTTGTTTAATTGCTGCTCAGATGCAACCTCTCCCTCAAGACCGTTATCAGGAGTGTAACCACAATCAGCTGGATTTTCCTTAATGAACAAGCAGAGCATGAGGCATGCAACAGCTGCAATTACGATGAATGGTAAAAATCCACCAAGTGATCCCATAGCTGCATAACCAGCCTGGTAAATCATTGTAGCAACACCAGCGCAAAGAGGAATACCCATTGTTACAATTCCCATAACAATACCCTTTCTCTTAGGGAACCATTTAGAGAATATAACAGGTCCTAACTGATAGCCAATACCGCAAGAAATACCATTTGCAAGGATGAGGCAAATAGCAAATACAACAAGATTTGTTGTAAGACCAAGACCTACCATTACTACGCCATAAATGGCAAAGCAGATAATACTAAGAGTCTTAGCTGAACGCTTTACAGCAAGCTTACCAAGCACGAAGCAGGCTACAATGTTTGCCAAACTTCCAAGCGAAATCAAGCTGGTAAGAACCGCTGCTTGCCAGCCTCTTAAATCTGCCAGCGTACCAGCTGCCGCATTCATGGCACTACCTACTGCTGTAGCTGTGAAAAATCCAAGGAAACCATAGATAATCAACAGCCATCCCTTTCCGAAACCTTTTTTCTTTTCCTTCATAACAAAAACCCTCCATGATGTATAATTATTTAATAAAGCCATCGGGATTTTAATCCACGATGGCATTTATTACTTAATAATAAGGGAAAAGCTTAAGGCGGTTATCGCCGCTTCTGTTTGGACGCTCAAGAGTTACTTCTCCTGATGCTGCCCACTCAGTTCCACGAACAAGCATTGTAATGAAATTAAATCTATCCAATGCCTCCCAATGTCCGATTGAGGTAACGAACACACGGCCTTTACCATATTCATTTGTCCAAATTACTGGTGTGTACTGATTTACACCAGGCATATTTTCAAGCTTTCCATCAGGAATATCAACTGGATGGTGCTTTGGTGGCCAACCAGGAATCTTGTAGTTTTCTACATCATCAAAGATTGAACAAAGCACATGCATCTTAGCTTCAGGATGTACAATAACCTGTGTAAACAAATCATCAAATACATTCATCCACTTAGCATCGATATCCTTTGTGATTGGGCTATCTTTGTCGGTAACCTCTACGAAATGGTCATCCTTAGGGCAACGTCTGCAGCCCTTGTCCATTGCACAATAGCCACCGAGAAGCTTTCTCCACTCGTCTGGCCAGTCCGGATCAACCCAGATTGTTGAATGATAGAATACGATTCCCTTTCCCTTTGAAACGAAATCATAGATAGCTGCCTCTGTCTGTTCCCCAAATCGACGGGCATGCTCTGTTGGCCATTTCTTACCATCATAGTTGATGAATAAAGCATCATATGGCTCAAGATATGCAGGAGTAATGTTTCTCAACTCCTCAGTAATAACAACCTCAAATCTGCCTGTAGCCTCAAGAAGCTGGCGGATTCGCTGAGCTATCTCTCTACCTTGGTGCTCAGCTGTTACAATACCTGTAACAAACAAAATATTTAATTTATCCATTACTTCTCCTCTTTCAATGTTAGCGACATCGCTACGGCGACGGCGAGCAATATCGCAAATACGATATATGCGAAACGCACTTCACCGAAAAGATTCATACATAATGCAATAACCAGGAATGTAAACTGTCCACTCATACTTACGATAGGGAACAGAATTCCGTTTACAACCTTAAAGTTCTCACGTCCGAAAACAGAGATTTCGAAGGCTGGCATAAAGATTTGGTACAGTGTAATTGAAAGTCCAAACATTGGAACTGACAAGTAAACAAGTGGTGTTACATTTGTGAAATTAAGCAGTAATGCAATAATGAACCATACTGCAAGAACGCCGTAGCCCTTCTTGGTACCAAGTTTATTCTCAATATTTCCAGCTATCATACTTCCTACG
>JAEEGL012415204.1_pt1 | contig 13156 bp, 12 predicted proteins | sample 9134231 | NCBI WGS metagenome assembly JAEEGL01 (sample SAMN16246548, study PRJNA631951) | gut metagenome | biome: gut microbiome; feature: rumen; material: fiber-attached | host: Bos | place: Iran: Karaj | collected 2018-10
AGACGTTCCGTTCGGTCCGCCAGGATCAGCGCGTCAAGCATCTCGTCCATAGCGCCCTGAAGGAAAGTATCCAGATGGTAGAGCGTCAGACCGATCCTGTGATCCGTGACCCGGTTCTGGGGGAAATTGTAAGTGCGGATCCTCTCGGAACGGTCGCCGGATCCCACACGGCTCCTGCGCTGTTCCTCGTATTCCGCGTCCACTTGTCCCTGATAATAATCCTTGACCCTGGAACGGAGCACACGCATGGCCTTGTCTTTGTTCTTGATCTGACTGCGTTCGTCCTGACATTCCACTACGATCCCGGTGGGCAGATGCGTAAGGCGCACAGCGGAATCCGTCCGGTTGACGTGCTGGCCGCCCGCACCGCTCGCGCGGTACAGATCAATCCTGAGGTCTTTGGGGTCGATCTGCACGTCCACCTCTTCCGCTTCGGGCAGGACCGCCACGGTCGCAGCGCTCGTATGGATGCGCCCGCCCGATTCCGTTTCCGGCACACGCTGCACGCGATGCGCTCCGGATTCGAACTTAAGCCGCGAGAAGGCGCCTTTCCCGGAGATCATGCATACCGCTTTGACACAGCCGCCGAGTTCGGTCTCCGAAAGGGAAGTCACTTCCATCTGGTAGCCTCTCCCCTCGGCATAGCGGGTATACATTTTCAGAAGATCCATGGCGAACAGGGCCGCTTCCTCGCCGCCCGTGCCTGCGCGGATCTCCAGGATCACGTTCTTGTCATCGTTGGGATCTTTCGGAACAAAGGCCAGACGGACCTCTTCTTCCAGTTTGACCGCCTGCGGCTCCAGTTCCGCCAGTTCCTCCCGCGCGAGTTCTTCCAGCTCTTCGTCGCCGCTTTCCAGCGCTTCCTTTGCGGATGCGATATCGTCCAGGACCCGCAGATAAGCCTTGGCTCCACGGTCGATCTCTTCCAGGTCGGCATGCTCCTTCAGAGCGTCCCTCCAGCGTTTGGGATCGCTCATGGCGTCCGGCTGAGACAGAAACAGAGCCAGTTCTTCCAGACGGGCTTCCATATTCCTTATCTTTTCAAGCAGATCCATCTTATCCTTTTCTCCTTGCCGTGACCGCTCTTTCAATCCCTGCCATGTCCTTCTCCGTCCGGATACAGTCCGCAAGAGGAGCCAGCATTTCCGAGACGGAATCCGCCTGGCCGAATCCGGCCTCGACGGTCATGAGCCCGCCTGGCATCAGACTGTCGGCGAACCTCAGGCTCAGCGCACGGTAATAATCCAGTCCGTCCGTTCCGCCGTCCAGCGCCAGACGCGGCTCGTACGCCAGTTCAGGCGCGAGATCACCGATCTCGTCTTTTCGAACGTAGGGCGGATTGCTCACGATGAAATCATAGGAGGCTTCGGGAAACACTTCGCGCATGTCTCCCCTGACAAAGTGCACATTGGACAGGCCCAGCCGTTCCGCGTTTTCCTTTGCCAGTGCCAGAGCGTCCTCCGAAATGTCCAGACAGGTCACATCCCAGCACGGCCTCTCCGCCGCGAGCGTCAGCCCGATGGCGCCGGTTCCCGTACCGACGTCGATCCCCCGCAGGGGCCTGTCGGCAGACAGTTCAGCCAGAACGGAGTGGATGACCGTTTCGGTATCCTCCCTGGGAATCAGCGCCCGCTTGTCACAGAGGAACATCCTTCCGTAGAAAGGCCATTCCCCCAGTACGTACTGCAGCGGCTCCCCTTTCATCCTGCGGGCAAGAGCCCGGTCCAGCGCAGCCTGTTCATCCTTCGTCAGATACTCGTCACGCCTGGCAAGGTATTTCATCCCATCAAGATGCAGGACCCCGAACAGGAGCTGCCGGCTCTGTGCGACTGCTTCCCCGCAGCCCGAAGACTCCAGAGCCATGCGCAGGAAACGCATCGCCTCATGCAGGCGCATCAGCCGTCTCCTGTTCCTCGGAAGAGTCCGTTTCCGCAGATTCTTCCCCGGCGGACTCAGGTTCCTCAGGCATTTCCGTCGGCAGGCGGTAGTCTGCGGGGACCTGTGCCGCCCTCTGTTCGGGCGTCAGCACGGCGACGAACGCCGCGAGCGCGCATTCCAGCATGGAATCGTCCGGTTCCCTCGTCGTCAGCTTCTGCAGCGCAAGCCCCGGCGCACGGAGAAGCCGCACGCAGGCGTTGTCGTAACGCGCCAGGAGCATAAGGAGCTCATAGGAAAGAGACGCGACTACGGGGAGCAGGGCGAGACGGATGAGAAGACGGCCGAGCCAGCCGCCGCTCCATCCCGTCAGCGTGAACACAAGTATGGAGATCACCATGACGAACAAGATGAACGACGTCCCGCAGCGGGGATTGCGGGTCGTCATTTTCCGCGCGTTCTCCACGGTCAGAGGCAGATCCGCCTCAAAACAGTTCACGACCTTGTGCTCCGCGCCGTGATATCCGAAAGTCCTCCGGATATCCTCCATCCTGCTCACAAGCGCAAGATAGATGAGGAAAAGGGTGATCCTGACCACGCCTTCGACCAGATTGACCAGGATCGGGACCTTCACCCAACGGGATATGAGCGTCGCCGCCAGGTTCGGGAGCACGAAGAACAGGCCGACCGCGAGGAGAAGGGCCATGACTACGGCCGCTCCCAGAACGACCTGATCCGTCTGGATGTGAAGAGCCTTCGACAGCCATTTCTCAAAAGCGGACGGCTCTTCCTCATATTCTTCTCCCAGCATTTTCGCGGAATCCGTCAGCGTTCCCATCCCGATCGTCAGCATACGTACGAAATTGACGACGCCGCGGACAAATGGCCAGGACGCCGGACCGGATCTCGCCACAGGCGCAGGCTTTTCCTCCAGAACCATGGTCCCGTCCGTCCTGCGCACGCAGACAGCCAGCTTTTCCGTAACGGGAGAACGCATCATGACGCCTTCCAGGACCGCCTGTCCGCCGATGTTGGGTTTTCTCATACTGTTCCTTTCCGGATCCTTGGATCCGTTCATCCGACCGCATCGAAGCGGTTTTCGGAAATTGAAAATGCGGGCCAGGTTCATCCCGTCCCGCATATATCAGCAACCGCGGCATCTGGTCCTGCCAGCCTGACGGGTTGCGAGTGGATGGCAAGAGATCAGACCCTTGGTCTTGCCTACTTGCGACCGTAACGCTTGTTGAAGCGATCCACCTTGCCGCCGGTATCTACCAGCTTCTGACGGCCGGTAAAGAACGGATGGCACTTGGAGCAGATGTCCACGCGGATTTCCTTTTCCACGGACTTGGTTTCAAAGGTATTGCCGCAGGCGCAGCGCACGATGCAGGGACCGTACGCGGGATGCAATCCTTCCTTCATGGTTTTCACCTCCTGTATCAGGGAACATGGTCGTCCCTGGACGCAAAGATAATCTTATCAAAGAATAAAGAGTCCGTCAAGCACTTTTTCGGATATTGACTGTTTTTCCAGGGATCCCGCCCCTTTTTGGGCGTTTTCTCCGTATCCGCATCAGGGCCTGCGTACAGCGACGGCAAACAGGATCGATTCGTCGCGTGTATCCACCAGCAGGAGCAGGCATTCACGGTTGTACGTCAGCATGTTCGGTTCCTTCGGACGGGTGATCACCTGGCTCATCGGCGTGGGCGTAGGAGCGGCGGCTTCCGGCGCGGCTTCATGCGTAAAGCGGAGACGCGCGCACTGGGTCACGACGTCTACTCCCGAGAATCCGCGGCCGACTGTTTCGTACGCCCCGTCCGTTCCGGACAGGCTGTGCAGTCCGTTCCGGCGAAGTGCGGCCGTGCAGTCCGTGACTTTGTCCATGTCCAGGATCGGGAGCGCCACGCCCAGCGGCTCCTCCTTGGATTCTCTGCGCCATCTCGAGAATTCTCCCATATCGACGGAAGAAAGCAGATCGTTCACCGTCTCTCCGGTCCTGGGAAGGATGGCCCAGAGTTCCGTCTGATACTGTGCCGGCACCACGGCCAGCGTGCCCTTCTGTGCGCGATAGATCCTGTGGGACGAGAAGCTTCGCATGAGATTGACGCCTGTTTTCGTCCCGTCCGCCAGCGTGAAGCTGTCCATTTTGTCCCGGGATTCGTCCCAGGCTTCCATCCAGCGCACGTCATACGCGGCACAGGAAACCAAAAGCGTCTGCCCGGCAGCGGACGTATAGGCGGATATGTCCCTGGACAGGCGTCCGCCCGTAGCAAGGCTCATTTCTTCGGACAGATCCCTGCCCCAGTCAGTGAGCGACAGGTCCGCCATCGCAGCGGGCGTGTCGAAGTATTCCTGGAAGCGGCCCATGGCCGTCTCGTTCAGAGAGATCCCTGTCCCCGCGTACATCCTGAACAGAAGAGACAGATCGGGGAACCGGGTCCGGAGGGAATCCAGCAGCAGGGCGGCGTTCGCGCACTGGTTCTCGGACGTACATTCCACACCCAGTACGGAGGAGATCTCCTGCTGTACGCTCTCGTCTCCCGCCCAGTACAGGCTGTGGACAGACACGGCCAGAGCGGGCATGCAGAGCAGCGTACTTGAATCTCCCGGCATCGATCCGACGATGTCCAGCGCAAGCTGATTGTACAGGGAAGCCTCCCAAACCTGGTCTCTCGTGATGGAAAGAGGCGTCGAAGTGGGATAGACCGTAGCTGTAGGCAGGGGCGGCGCCGTGACTTCCACGATGGAAGGCGCTGAGGCGCAGCCCGCGAGCAGGAGCACAAGAAACAGTGCAAGCACGCCGCGGATCTTTCTCATGCCGGCATCCTCCTTTCCAGAGTGTATGCTTCATTATATCACCTCATCCCCCGTATGCGCAAACTTTCAGGCCCTCCAGAGGCTGTATGGCATTTTTCCGGAACGCCGCTTCCGATATGGGTCTTCGCTTGACCGAGTGAAGCGTTTGGGTCTATCATAGGGATCGGAGGTGCCGTATGAAACAAGACGCCAACAGGGAAATGGAAGAGATCATCGCTTCCATTCCGGCCGGAGAAAAGCCCGCCCTTCTGCTCCATTCCTGCTGCGGTCCCTGCAGCAGCGCGGTACTGGAAAGGCTGCTCCCCCATTATTCGATCACGCTCTTCTACGAGAATCCGAACATCGATACGGAAGAAGAATACCTTCATCGACTTGAGACACAGAGAGAGCTTCTGAGCAGACTCCCGGGAGGGGACACCGTGACCCTCGTACCGGGGACCTACGATCACGAGGCTTTTCTGGATGCCGTAAAAGGTCTCGAAAACGAACCCGAAGGCGGCCGCCGCTGCGACGTCTGTTTCCGTCTGCGGCTCTCCCGCAGCGCCGACATGGCACGGTCTCTGGGCATACCGAACTTCACGACGACCCTTTCCGTCAGCCCGCACAAGAATGCCGCGCTCCTGAACAGGATCGGCGGTGAACTCCAGACGGACGGTCTTTTCTATCTGCCCGCAGATTTCAAAAAGAAAAACGGATATCTGGAATCGATCCGGCTTTCCAAGGAATACGGCCTGTACAGACAGGAATACTGCGGCTGCGAATTCTCCCGCTGGATGGACCGCCCCCGGACGTCCGATAAGCCCGAGGAAGATCCGCAGATCCGTCACGCGGGAACTTAATCCCCGTTCCGCCGTCCAACGAAAGAGGAGATGGGATGATGAAAAAAACACGTCTTCCGGCCCTGCTTCTTGCAGGCCTTCTGTTCTTTCCGGGATGCTCCGCGAAGCATACGGAATCGCTGCTGATCCAGGATACGCCCCGGCCCGCTCTGCAGACCCAGGCGCCGACGGTCGATCCGGCGGAATCCCCGACAGCCGCGCCGACGGACGATCCCGCACAGGAAAACGGGTCTCCGCGCTGCATTGCTTTCAGTCAGTACGGAAAGTACGGTCTTGTGAGCACGGACGGCAGCATCGTGCTTCCGTTCGAATATGACGAGATCAGCCCCAGCAATACGCAGGGCCTGTTCATCCTGAGCCGTTACGACAGGTCCTCGGAAGACGGCGGGATCGAATACTGCATCGCAGACAGCCAGGGCAGAATCCTGACGGGCTGGTCTCCGTTCTATCCCGATTTCAGCCGGTCGTTCCTTCTTTTCTGGGACGCGGACAGAGTCGGCACGGTCATGGCCGCCGAAACAGGAGAGATCGTCTATACGATCCCCTTCAAAGCGGAACTTGAACAGCGTCAGGCATCCGTCGCAGGGAACGCCCTGCTGCTGACTGATACCCGGCAGGGAAAGATCGATATATACTCCCTGCCCGATCTGAAGGAAGGAAAGGAAGAACCTGTTTTCACGCTTTCCGCGTTCATCGGTGACGGGTATTCCATGATCGAGATCGGTGACCGGATCGTGTTCCAAGTCTACGGTCGATCGGAGGCCTCCTATCTTCTGGACGAGAACGGCCGTTCCCTCGGCGTGACCCACAGCATCATCGATGAACTCTATACATCGGACATCACCTACGCGCCTTCCTCCGTTTACATGAAGTATTCAGACAACGACGGAGAAAGCTGGGGCATCCTCCGCGCGGAAGACGGAAAGGTCCTCACCGAATCGGTCTTCCAGTACGTCAGCTTCGTGTCCGGAGATCTCCTTCGCTGCAGCTTCTATGACGGGAACTCAAGCTGCTTCAAAGTCTTTTCCCTCAGCCTCGGCCGCTATCTCTGTGACGACATGACATGGGAGCAGATGTCTCTGGGGCTGCACGGTACCGCCTACGGTTCCACGAACGGCGGCAAGTGGTATGAACTCTCGGCAGACGGCGCAAGGTTCATCGCAGAGCTTCCCGGCGCATGGAACGTCTATGAACTCGGCGACATCATTGCCATCAACGACAACACCGACGAGCGTCGGCTGTTTTTGTTCGACAGAGCCACTCTCCAGCCCGTGAAGACCGACCACGGCTATGAGTTCATCGATCCTCTGTATATGAGGAAAGACGGCCGGCACTACTTCGTTGCGCGGAAGACCGACTGGCCGGTCTACGACCTTCTCGATGACAAAGGAAACGTCGTAATGAAGAACGTCAAATACGTGACGCACATGGATCCGCCCTATGCCGTCGTCACACAGGGCTTTTCCACGGGAATCGTGAATCTGGAGACAGGTGAATGGATCTATAAAGCCGGAACCTTCTCCTATCTGGACGATTAACGCGGCATCGTGTTTTCTCCTTTGCCCGTCCGCGTCCGTCCGATATTTTATCCGAAAGGAGCACTCAATCTCATGAAGAAAACTCTTTCCCTGGGCCTGGCGGCCCTCCTGATCCTCGCTCTCTTCTCCGGCTGTGCCGGAAAACAGGGCACACTCGACACAGATCCGACTTCGGCTCCGCAGGCTGCGGAAACTCCGGAAGCGGCAACGCCTGCTCCGGAAGCGACCGCAGCGCCTTCCACGCTCGCCACCATGGACGAGCAGACGATCGTTCTCCCCAAAGTCGAACCTTTCCTGACGCTGGATGAATATCCCCGTGTGGACGGCTCCACGGCCAATCTTCCCCTCATGGCGGCCGTCATGGCCTCCGCAACGGGTATCTCTTATGAGGAAGCGTCCACTCTCGTGGAAGCTTCCACCACGCCCTACGCCTATACCCGTCTCCTGGAAGGACAGGTGGATCTCCTCCTCGTCTATGAAGGCAGCGGTTCCACGCAGAAGGAGATCGCCGCTTCTCCCGTGAAGCTCCGCATGGATCCCATCGGCCGGGATGCGCTCGTCATGATCGTCAACGAAGACAACCCCGTGCAGAGCCTGACCCAGGAACAGCTCCGTGACATCTATACCGGCAAGATCCTCAACTGGAAGGAAGTCGGGGGCAAAGATGAGAAGATCGTCGCGTTCCAGCGCGTGGAGTCTTCCGGCAGCCAGGCGCTGTTCATCAAGCTCCTCATGAAAGACGTCACCCCCATGGTCGCACCCACGGAACTGGCTCCCAGCGAAATGGGCGAACTGATCGAAGCTCTTGCCGAATACAACAACGCGGGCAATGCTTTGGGTTATTCCGTGTATTATTACGCAAGCTATATGTATACCCGCCCCGGTCTCCGGTTCATCGGAGTGGACGGCGTCATGCCGTCGGACGAGACCATCGCATCCGGCGAGTATCCGCTCCTGAACCCCTTCTATGCCGTGGTCCGCGAAGAGGAGCCTGCCGATTCACCGGCTTCCAAACTGGCCGCGTGGCTCAAGACCCCGGAAGGCAAAGCCGTGATCGAAGCCGCAGGCTACATTCCCGTTCCCTGACACGGAACCTTCGGCACAAAACAGTTCCGCCCCGGCCTATGCGTCGGGGCGGAACTTTTGACTTTCAACGAGACCGTCGGCATCTTCATCTTCGTCCGGCCTATTCCGGAAGGGACACACATCGGAAAAATACGGCAGCGCAGACACAGCCCGCAGCAAGTGTCAGATGATACAGCACGAACAGGGTCAGCCCGGGGATCGCGAAGAGTCCTGCGCAGCCAAGAGAAACCAGTGCAGACAGGCCGATGAAGATAGGCACGAGCCGGGACAGACGCCCCTCCGGCATCCCTGTCAGCGCCGCAGTTTCCATCAGGCCTGCGGAACGGATGACTTCGGCGTCGAACAGGATCATCAGTCCGAACCAGACCCGGTTGAACATCCACGCCGCTGCGAGAGCGATCAGTCCGGGGGCGTATCCCAGAAAAGGAAGGACGGCCGACAGGATCATCCGCTCCAGGCCTCGGAACGTCAGGAAATGGACGCAGAGCCGTATCCAGCAGAGGACGCGGAGACCGCGGAGACCTCGGGGCTTTCCCCCGTTTCGGACACTGTTCCTGTAGATCCACCCGCAAAGGACCGCCCAAATGGTCGGAATCTCCGATACCAGTGCCGTGACGCCCGCAGCGGCGGTGAACACGCGGAGAATATCAGTTACGGGGCCTTTCAGAAGACCGCTGACAGCTTTGACGGCACCGCGCAGAAGCTGGAAGACCGCCGTCCTCGTCACGGTGCTCAGGACTTCGGTCAGAAGCTCGCCCGCCTTTCCTTCCGGTACGATCGCGTCCATCAGCCTTCCGATCAGCGGAGAGGGGTCCAAATAGGAAGCCAGGTCCAGAGACAGGAACCAGGCGTTCAGCCGGAAAGTCATTTCCAGCGGAAGGACGCAAACGGCGAGCACCTTCAGAAATACAGCCGCCGAAAGGCAGATCAGACCCGCCAGAAGCCATTTCATCCCGCGCTCGGTCACAGTGCGTTCTTCCGAAAGCATCGGCCGGGCCGTATCGGGATCCCGATGCGTCATCTGCATCTGTTCTTCCTCCTTTCCATCCTAATCCTATCGGGCAGGACCGGTTTTGTCAAATCGGACGCTTTCCCATGTTCTTGACAGTCCTCCCACGATATGCTACCTTGATTCATGGTCAGTAATATGACGTCACGCACGGAAAGGAGTTCCCATGCCTGTATGTACTGTCGCTCCCGGAGTGGAGATCTATTACGAGGAATACGGTTCGGGAGACCGCTACGTCCTCTGCACCCAGGTCGGTCACGGCTTGTATTCCCTGGAAAAGGAACTGGCCAAGCGCGGATTCCATGTATTTCTTCTGACCAACCGCGGATTCGGCCGTTCCACACATGTCACGGAAGACTACGGCGATTACTGGTATGACCGGTTCGCCGATGACGTGATCGCTTTCGCCGATGCCAAAGGGATAGAGAAATTTGTCTATTCCGGAGGTTCTCACGGGGCCGGCACAGGCTGGCACGTCGTGCTCAGGCATCCGGAACGCGTCACCTGCTTCTTCGCCGTCGTTCCCGGTCCTCACAACCTGGACGAAGGCAAGATGAGCGTCCGGGCCATGGGCCTCAAAGGCATCCAGCCCGTCCGTCACGTCTTCCGTACGAAAACAGACGATCCTGCCATGATCGAGCGCAGGCGCCTATCCGACGAGGCCGAGGCCGCGCTGCGCGCTCAGCCCGACTACGAAGCCGTTTATAATTCCCCGGAGACCCGCGCGATCGATTACGGACGTCCTCTCCGTTCTCTCGGAACCGAAGCTGCCGTCCAGGAAGCCCTGAAAACAATCGAAGTGCCCGTGCTCATCATGGGAGGCATGGAGGACACGATCTCCCGCCCCGATCTCATGGTCCGAAGCGCCAAGTGTCTCAAGAACTGCAAGCTCGTCATCTATTCCGGTATGGGCCACGCGCTGGACATCTGCGAGGAGATGGCGGATGAAGCCTGCAGGTTCTACGACAATGTGACGAAGACCGGACGGGTCTATGCCCCGATCGTCAATGACTGACCGGGATGAAGCCCTGCTCTCCGCGGCGGAAGCCTTTGCGAAATCCGTCTTTGAAGGAGAGTCCACGGGGCATGACTGGCCGCATACGCAGAGGGTCTTCCGCACAGCGATGAAGCTTGCCGCGGAAGAAGGCGCGGATCCTCTGATCACCGGACTGGCAGCCCTGCTTCACGATACAGACGACCGAAAGATCTCGCCGGAGACCAGCCGCGACCTGTCCAACGCGCGTTCTTTCCTGGAGAAAAACGGTGTGGATGCAAAGACCCGGGACAGGATCCTTGCGATCATCCGCCAGGTCTCTTTTGCGGGAAAGGATTCCGTTGTGCCGGACACGGCAGAAGGCTGCTGTGTCCAGGATGCGGACAGACTGGATGCGACGGGAGCCATCGGCATCGCACGGACGTTCGCCTACGGCGGCGCTCACGGCCGGCCTCTTTGGGATCCTTCGATCCCGATCGAAACGGATCTCAGCCGTGAAGCCTATGAAGCGCGCGAGACGTCATCGGTCCATCATTTTTATGAGAAGCTCTTTCTCCTGAAGGACTTGATGAACACCCGAAGCGCACGGTCCCTCGCGGAAAAGAGGGAAAATCTCATGCGGGAATACCTCGCGGCCTTTCTCGCTGAATGGAATGGCATTGACGGCTGACTCTTTTGATTGCCTTGACAAAGCATCGTCACACCGCATAGAATGATATCGGAACATATAGTATGTCCGGTTTTCAGACAGAAGGAGGCAATTATGGAAATGAAGTTCTACCGCTGCGCGCACTGCGGGCAGATCATTGCAAAAGTCGAAGACAAAGGCGTCCCCGTCATCTGCTGCGGCGAGCCCATGAAGGAGATCGTTCCCGGCACCAGCGACGGAGCCGCGGAGAAGCACGTCCCCGTGTATGAAGTCAAGGACGGAAAGGTCTTCGTGACCGTAGGGGCCGTCGAGCATCCCATGACGGAAGCTCACTACATCGAGTGGGTCTCCATGCAGACGACCGGCGGCAACCAGCGCAAGGCCCTCAAGCCCGGCGACGCTCCCAAAGTCACCTTCGCTCTCCTGGAAGGCGAGGAAGTCATCGCGGTCTACGCATACTGCAATCTGCACAGCCTGTTCAAGGGCTGAGGCTCTCCTTTTCGACTGAAAAAGCCGCTTCGCGAAAACGAAGCGGCTTTTCTTTTTTGACTCTGTCTATTCAAAGCGCAGCGCGTCGATGGGATTCAGTTTGCTCGCCTTGACAGCAGGCACAAGGCCGAAGATGATGCCGATCAGCATGGAGAACACGACGGCGATCACACAGGCAGGGATGCTGATGGCTACAGGCGTTCCCATGACGCTGGCCAGCATATAAGCCAGGCCGACGCCGCAGCCCACGCCCAGCAGACCGCCCAGGGATGTCAGAACCGCAGCTTCCGTCAGGAACTGCCACAGGATGCGGTTCCTCCTCGCGCCGATGGCTTTTTTCAGCCCAATCTCACGCGTGCGTTCGGTCACGGAGACCAGCATGATGTTCATGACGCCGATGCCGCCTACGAGCAGGGAAATGCCGGCAATCCAGATCAGCTGATTGTTCGTCGCGGCCGTCAGCTTCTGCAGCTCCTCAGCCTGTTCCATCAGGTTATTGGCCTCATAGGCAAATTCGTCCGTGCCGTGGATCTGGCTCTTCGTCAGATAATCTGCAGCATTCTTTCCCGCCTTCGTCATATCGTCCGTGGAATAAGCCTTGATCGCTACGCTCTGCGGCTCGTCATAACGGTAGATGATGGGCCAGGCGGCGTAGGGAACGAACATGGATCCTGCGGAGGTGTCCGTATACATGTAATAATCGGAAAGACTGTTGATCGTGGGGCCGTTGCCGCTGTTCTTCGCAACGACTCCGACGATGACGAAAGGCTCTTTCATGATCTCGATCGTCTGACCGACCGGATTGATCCCTGCGAACAGGGATGTCGCGACCTTTTCATCCACGATCGCACATTTCCGTTTCTCCTCACAGTCCTTCTCGATAAACCCGCGTCCGTTGATGACGGAGTATCCGTTCACTGTGAAATAGGAAAGGTCGATGCCGTACAGACGTCCGTTGAACTGGGTTTTTCCGAAGAAAATCCCTTCGGTCCACTCTCTCGCCGTATACAGGGACGCGCTCTCTACGCCGTCCAGATCCTCCAGCTCCCGTCTCGTTTCTTCCGTGATGACGGAGATGGTCTGGGGCAGGTTCGTGTACTGCATGTCCACGTCGTTGCCGTTCTGACGGAGTCTGATCGTCACGACGTTGTTCCCCGCACCGACGAGGTTCTGTTTGATCTGCTCATTGGTCCCGGTGATCGTGGAAACGATCGTGATGATCGCGGCGATGCCGATGATGATGCCGAGCATCGTCAGAAAAGAACGAAGCTTGTGATTCCAGATCCCCTGGAAGGATAATCCTATATTCTCAAACATGGCATCCCTCCTAGTTCATGGACGAATAGAAATCGTTCGGCTCAGCATCCACGGTCTTTGCGCCTTCCGTCACGTCCTTACCGTAGGGGAACGCGACCCAGTCCTCCAGGGAAAGGCCTCCGCGGATCTGCGTGTAGGAACCCCATAGATCCACCCCTGCCGAGATCCAGCGGCGTTCCAGGTTCCCGTCTGCATTCTTCACCATGCAGTAGGACTTTCCGTTCTCCGTGCGGATGAACATTTTTTCCAGGTAGAAGCTTCCGGCCGTGTCCGCCGCTGTCTGGTAGGTCATTTCCACATACTCCCCTTCCATCAGGTCCACGGAGTCGTCCACGAAGACCGTGAAGGGATAATAGGAAACGTTCTGCCCGTCATAGCGCATCTCGTCGTCTACGGGGATATCGGAGATCTCCGTGACCGTGCCTTCCGCCATGACGCCGCTCCTCCAGGAATTGACCGTGACGGTCATTCCGGGAACGACAGTGTCGAGTTCAAGTTCAGAGAGCGTTCCCTCGATATAATAGCCGCCTCCCGCGGAGATCA
>JAEEGL013103595.1_pt1 | contig 13156 bp, 10 predicted proteins | sample 9134231 | NCBI WGS metagenome assembly JAEEGL01 (sample SAMN16246548, study PRJNA631951) | gut metagenome | biome: gut microbiome; feature: rumen; material: fiber-attached | host: Bos | place: Iran: Karaj | collected 2018-10
GCCCTACGGCAAGCGCGTGATCGGCTTCTCCAACAACGACGCGCATTTTTATTCACACATCGCTTCCTCCTTCTCCGTGTTCATGATGCCTGAGAACACCGTGGAGCAGATCGAAAACACGATGCGCAGCGGCGCGTTCTTCTGCGTGACCAGAGAGCTGGGCGGCAACGGCCTGATCGGCCCCGCCGAAGGGTTCGACGTGCGTTACAGCGAAGCGCCGTACCCGATGTTCAGGGAGGTATCCGTGGATGGGCACAAGGTCACCGTGCGCGCTGCGGACTGCACTTCCATTCAGTGGATCGCCAACGGAAAGGTCATCGCGAAGACTTCCGCCGACCCGCGCGGCGGCGAAACGACCTACGTGCTGGACCTCGATGAGATCGACGGCGCGGAAGACTTCATGTACATCCGCTGCGAGCTGTTCGGAGAGGGCGGCTGCACGCTGACGCAGGCGCTTGTGATCGACGGCGGCGCTTCCCCGCAGGCCTACACGTACGATACCTCCGTCCGCGCAAAGCTCGCCGCGTTCATCGAGCGGCTCCGCGCGCTGCGCATCTTCGTGCTGATCCGGCTCATCGCGGACGAGATCGCCCACTGATAAAATCACGCCGCAGGCAGGTCCGGAGCAGCGTCTCCGGCCTGCGGCGGACTCTTTTTATTACACAACAGGGGAGAATTACAAATGACAGTACACGTAAGGCGCCTTATCGCTCTGCTGCTGGCGGCGCTGCTGGTTTTCGGCCTGTGCGCCTGCAAAAAGAATACAAAAACAGAGAACACGGGAACGTCCGCGCCGACGGGGGAGCCCGCGCCGTCCGAGGACGCCGCGCCGACGGAACCGTCCGCGTCCGAACCCGCGCCGTCCGGAACGCCTTCCGGACCGGAGGCGCCCCCGGAGAGCGATACCGTTTCGCCGCTGCTGTGGAAGGCGACGGACGCCGACGGGCACACGCTGTACCTCTTCGGTACGATCCACGTGGGCGACGAACGCATTTATACCGTCACGGAGCGCATTTCTCCGGTGCTGGAAAGCTGCGATGCGCTTGCCGTGGAGTTCGATATGGTCGCTTACGAAAAAAACGTTATGTCGGCCATGAAGGATACGATGCAGTATATGCTTCCTTCCGGCAGCGTGGTCGCCGATTATATGCCGGAGGATCTGTACGCGCGCGTATACGATCTGCTGAACCGTGCCGGGCTGTTTCCGGCGATGCAGGTCCGCTACAATCTGGCGATGTGGTCGCAGCTGGCGGAAACGGCGTTGATCATGGAGTGCGAGGGGCTTGACGTCGCAAAATCCATGGACCGGCAGCTGGTCCTCCGCGCCAACGAAAAGGAGATCCCCGTGCGGGAGGTGGAGTCTGCCTCTTACCAGATGGAGCTGCTGAACAGCTTCAGCGACGAGCTCTACCTGCTTATGATCGAGGACGCGGTGAACAACGAAGAGGCCTGCATAACCGAACTTACCAAAACGTACGAGCTGTGGCTCTCCGGCGACAGGGAAGCCTTCTGGTCGTTCATCGCCGAGGAAAACGGCGAGGACGACGCGGCGTATACGGCGGAGCAGATCGCGCTGCTGGAGGATTACAACCGCAAGCTGAACGACGAGCGCAACCTCGGCATGCGCGATAAGGCGCTGGAATACCTCGCAGGCGGCGATACGGTGTTCTTTGCCGTGGGCAGCGCGCACATGGCGAACGAGGCGGGCCTCGTACAGCTGCTGACCGACGCGGGCTGCACCGTGGAGACGGTCGAATACTGAGCCTGTAAAATTCAGCCGAAAACAGAATAATGCAGGGGCCGGATATCCGTCAGGATCATCCGGCCCCTTCGCCTTGTCTTTCGCAAAAATTACGTCCGCTGCGGTGCGCGTTCAGCCGCGGTTGTATTCCCGGTGCTCGCGCAAAAACTTCTTTTCCTCCGGCTGCAGGTCGAGGCCGATGGTGCCGCCCGGGTTCATCAGGTAATCGGGGTCAAAGTAGTCCTTCAGCGCGCGGATAGCGCCGTACTCCTTCTCGCCGAGGTACCCCTCCAGCCACGGCGCAAACATCTTGCCGATGCCGTGGTGGTGGCTGATGGCCGCGCCGGATTTCTGAATGGCGTCGAGGATCGTGGCGTGGTAGCGGCGGAACTCCTCCTCGTCCTTCAAATAGGTCATAAATATAAAGTAGAGGTTCGCGCCCTGCGGGTAGCAGTGGCTCATATGTGTTGTAACGATGGTGTTCGGCAGCGCGTGGCATACCTTGCGCACGTCCTCGTGCACCTGCGCCATGTTGGACCAGTTCACGGTGCATTCGAGGGTATCTATCATATAGCCGAAGTCCATCAGCGTATCGCGCAGATAAGGATCGTTGAAGCGGCCCTTTTCCCAGCTTTTGCAAACGTAGCCCGTCAGCGGGAAGCCGCCGTTCTGCCGGGCGATTTTGGAGATGTTGTGCGCCACGTTTTTGGAAAAGCCCTTTTCGCCGTCCGTAAAGCCCAAAAACAGGCAGCGCTCGTTGTCTTTGTAGCCCAGCTTATCCAGCACCGGTCCAAGCGGCGTATCGTCCACGTTGTAAAGGTGCATCATCAGGCTGGTCTCTTCCGCGTCGGAAAGGCGGAATACGGAGGAAAAGCCGCATTCGCGCTGCATCATCTCGCGCGCGGCCTTCATGGCAGTTTCCCAGTTTTTGAACATGTACGAAAAACGCTTGCGGTTCTCGGGCATCCAGCGGAACACCTTCAGCGTGACCTCGGTGAGCACGCCGAAGGTCCCTTCGCCGCCCATCATGATCTGGTTGAGGTTGGGGCCGGTGGCTTCGCGGGCGTAGTGCGGCGTTTCGATCACGCCGATGGGGGTGGCGTACCGCTGGGAGAGCACGATATCCGCGATGGTGCCGTAATAGGTGCTGTTCTGGCCTGCGCCGCGGGTCACGGTCCAGCCGCCCACGGAGCTGTATTCAAACGACTGCGGAAAATGCCCGCAGGTGTACGGGCGGCTGGCGCCGAACAGCTTTTCGGCGTTCTGCAGCGTCTCTTCCAGCTTGGGGCCGCTCATGCCCGCCTGCACGGTGATGGTCTGGTCCGTCTCGTTGAAGCAGAGCACCTTGTTGAAATTGCGGCGCATGTCCAGCGAAACGCCGCCCTTGATCGGCTCCACGCCGCGGGTGACGGAGGAGCCGCCGCCGTATACGTACAGCGGGATCTTGTGCTCCGAAACGTATGCCACGATTTTTTCCACCTGCTCCGTGGTCTCCGGGAACACCACCGCGTCAGGCAGCGAATCGAACCGGCGGTGCCGCATGCGAAGCAGGTCGTACATCGTCTGCCCGTAGGCCACCGCGAGGCGGTCGTAATCGGACTGCGAAACGTTCTTTTCGCCCGCAATGGTGATGAGCGCCTTTACGTGCTCGGGGGCGATCTTCGGCGCGTGCTCCGGCCCGAGCTTTACCTCGTCCATGCCGAGGTCGTCGTTGTACTGCTTAAAATCCTCGTCCTTCAGGCCGCACCTGTCCTTCACGTAGTTGTACAGGCTTTCCTTGGGGTACTTGAAAAAATCCGGGTCGCCCCAGCGGAAGATGGAGCGGTAGCTGTTTTCGGGGGCGCGGGTCAGCACCCATTTGGGTTCAAATCCCTTGTAAGGCTTGCTCATGCGTTACCTCCTGTTGTATATCGTCATAATATTCTTTTCGGTCGTTTTCAGCGCGGGATAAATGTTTTCGTAGGCTTCGGCAAACAGCCGCCCGTACAGCGCGTGCGCTTCCGCGTCCGGCGTGAACGTATCCTTCACGCGTACCATGTGCGAAATGGCCTCGTCGTAATCTTTATATACGCCCAGTGCGATCAGCGCCGGCATGGCCGCGCCCACGGCGCAGGCCTCGTGCGTCTGCGTGCGCTTGACGGGCAGGCCGAAGATATCGGCTAAAATCTGGCAGGCGATATCGCTTTTTGCGCCGCCGCCGCCCACGTAAACTTCCGTTACGGTCTTTTTGCCGCGCTTTTCCATGCCTTTGAGGCCCGCGTAGAGTTCAAAGCAGATGCCCTCGATGATGGCGCGGTAGATATGGTATTTTGTATGGAAATCCGCAAAACCCACCATGGCGCCCAGCGCGTTGGGATTCACGATGCCCGGGGTCCAGAACGGCTGCAGCAGAAGTCCCTCGCACCCGGCGGGAACGGTTTTGATTTTTTCGTCCAGCAGGGCTTCGGGAGAGATCCCCCGTGCGGCGGCCTCGGCGCGCTCCTCGGCGCCGAATTCCTTAATGAACCACGAAACCAGCCAGAAGCCCCGGTAAATTTCAAACTCGGGGTTATACATACCGCCCGGCACGGCAGGGTAGGCGGGCATAAACGGCTGCGGCTCAAAGTAATCGCGCACCGCCATCTGCAGCGTGGCCGTGGTGCCGAAGGAGACGGCGGCCTTGTGCTCGTTTACCACCGAGAGGCCGAGCGTTTCGCAGCCCTTATCGCTGCCGGAGGCGATCAGCGGCAGCCCCGCCGGGATGCCGGTCTCTTCGCTCGCTTTTTCGGTGATGCAGCCGATGGTCTCGCCGGAGGCCGCCAGCGCGCAGAGCTTTTCTTCCGGCACGTCGCACACAAAACGGGTGAGGCCCTTTTCGCCGGTCCAGCGGCGGTTTTTGTAATCGAACGGGATATGGCCGATCATGTTGGCGGCGCTGTCCTTCAGCTCCCCGGTGAGCAGGTAGTTGATATAGGTGGGCAGCACCACGTACTTATCAAGCTTTTCCCACGTTTCCGGTTCGTTCTGCATCAGCCAGTTGGCGGGGGTGGCCTTATACAGCTTTTTAATGGAATCCCCCATGCCTATGGCGGCGAACAGCATCTTTTTGCCGAAGCCGTAGGGCTGCTCGAACTTTGCCTTGCGGGAATCCAGCCACAGGATGATATCCCGCAGCGGCTCCCGGTTCTTATCGAGGCACACCACGGTATCGCGGATGCAGGTGACCGTAACGGCGCGGATCTCCTTCACGGCGTCCGGGTTGCGCGCCAGCAGCGCGCGCGAGGCCTCGGCAAGCTTTTCGTAATAGAAGCCGGGCTTCTGCTCCGCCCAGCCGGGCGCTTTGGAAAAATAGGGCGTTCCGTAGGCGAGCTGTTCCTTATCCGTAAACGTGCCGTCAGGCGTTACGAGCAGGGCGCGCAGGCTCTGCGTGCCGATGTCAAAGGTGAGAATCAGCGGTGTGTTCATCTGGTTGCCTCCCCGTATATTTCTTTTAATATGTTGGCGGAGGCGATCACGTCCGCCCCCAGACCGAGCACGTTTTTAACGACGGGTTCGCCGATGCCGAGCGGTTCGGTGACCGTCACGGCTGCGATTGCCCGCATCACGTCGAAAATGCGGTTTTTCGGGATCTCGGCAGTCAGGCGCACCGGCAGCACGGGGACCTCCGGAAACGCGGTTCTTACCGTGGTGCACACGGTGCGGCGCGGGTCTGTGAGCTCGTCCAGCGCAAACTGATATCCCCGCTTGCAGCCGTTGCCGGAGATCGCGGGCGGGTCGCCCGGCCCGGCGGTGATGCGGCAGCCCTTCGGGCATACGATGCATATCATATCCATAAAAACCGTCTCCTTTTAAATAGATAAGTTTTCGGTCAAGCCTTTTTCAAAAGGCTTGCGGTTTCCAAAGGCGGCGCCTTTGGTCGCCCGCCGCAGCGGGCGAAACTCTTAACGCTTCCAAAAGCGCAGGAGGTTGTTAAGGAACCCTCGGCGGGAGTTCCCCGTTCCACGGACGGTGCAAAGCGTTTTATTTTAATATCGAAACTTCAAGCTTCGTTTCCGGCGTAAGGCCAAGAGCGTTGAAATCGAGATCCAGCGTCTCCATCTCCGGCGGGCGCAGGAAGGCGTATTTCCTGCGGAAGACCTCTTCTCCGTCCTTGTAGATCACCAGCGACGCCCCGTCCAGCGGCTCGCGGGAGCGGAAATACACGGTCACCTGCGCGTTGTCCCTGTTCAGATCCAGCGTCTGCGGCACAAAACAGAGCAGCGACCGGTCCGCGGTGATCTGAACCGTCCTGCGGTCCGCTTTTTTATAGAGCGCGGCGTTTCTGCCCGCGGCAGCGGCGTTCTGCGAAACGCAGTCCACAAGGTCGTTTACGTGCAGGGCGTTGCCGCAGCAGAACACGCCGGGGACCCCGGTCATATACTGCCCGTCCACAACGGGCCCCTTCGTGCGCGGGTCCAGCGGCACGCCGAGGCCCGCTGCGATCTCGTTTTCCGGGATCAGGCCCACGCTGAGGATCAGCGTATCGCATTCCACAATTTCCTGCGTACCGGGGACCGGGACCATGTTTTCGTCCACTTCGCTTATTTCCACGGCGGTAACGCGGTCCGCGCCGAACACGCGCGTAACGGTGTGGCTGAGGTGCAGGGGGATATCGTAATCATGCAAACACTGGTGGATGTTGCGCGTGAGCCCCGACGGCGTGGGTTTTGCCTCGTATACGCCCAGCACCTCCGCGCCCTCCAGCGTCAGGCGGCGCGCCATGATGAGGCCGATATCGCCCGAGCCTAAAATCACGCACTTTTTGGCGGGCTGCAGCCCCAGCAGGTTCGTAAAATGCTGTGCCGTGCCCGCCGTGAACACACCCGCGGGGCGCGTGCCGTGTATGAACACCTGCTTTGCGGTGCGCTCGCGGCAGCCGGTGGCCAGCACCAGCGCGCGGCAGGCAAACGCCGAAACGCCCGCGCGGTTCACGGCGCGTACGGTAAAGCCGTCTTCCGTTTTTTCTGTTTTGGTAACAAAGGTCAGCGTTTTCGCGTCGATCTTCCGGCTGCGGAACGCGTCGATATCCCGCTGCGCGTATTCCGGCCCCGTAAGCCGCTCGCCGTAGCGCTGCAGCCCGAAGCCGTCGTGTACGCACTGTTTTAAGATTCCGCCGAGGCGCGCCTCCCGCTCGATCAGGCACACCTTTGCGCCCGCGTCAAAGGCGCTCACGGCAGCCGCAAGCCCCGCGGGGCCGCCACCGATCACGATCACGTCGTACGTTTCCATACCAGCGCCCCCCCTTACTTGGTTTTGCCGAACAGCAGCACGCTGCGTTCATCCGATTTGCGCACGTCGTACGGCGGCACGTTTTGGTATTCGGCGATGATTTTGGTCACCAGCGGCGAACAGAAGCCGCCCTGACAGCGCCCCATGCCCGGGCGCACGCGCTTTTTGATCCCGTCCAGCGTGGGCACCGGGATCGGCGAACGGAGCGCGTCCAGTATCTCGCCCTTGCTGATCTCCTCGCAGCGGCACACGATCTCGCCGTAGTCGGGGTTTTCTTTGATCAGCGCGTCGCGCTCGGCGTCCGGCAGCTTCCGCACGGCCGGGATCGGCTTGCGGATGGGGTTATAATCCGGATTCTTTTCCGCACCGCCGAGCATTTCCACGGCCATTTTTTCAACGTCCAGCGCCACGGCGGGGGCCGTGGTGAGGCCCGGGGACTGGATACCCGCGCAGTGGATCAGGTTTTTGGTGCGGCGGCCGGGCTCGATCACGTAATCCTCTTCAAAGGTGGCGGCGCGCACGCCGGTAAAATACGTAATGATATCGCCCCGGCTGAGCTTCGGCATCGTCTGCGTCTGCTTGCCGAACACGGTATCGATGCTTTCGGGCGTGGTGGCGTAATTCTCTTTTTCCCAGGTCTCCACGGCGTCCGGGCCGATCAGCAGGTTATCGTGCACCGTGTGCAATATGCCGCCGCCCTTGGAATGGTTTTTGCCGTGGATGTGAATATCCTTCACCGAGGCGATGGTGTGCATATACGCCCCGGCTTTCACGTCCAGTATGGAATTGGTGCCGCGGCGCGGATGGATGGAATAAAAGCGGTCCCCGGCCATTTTTGCGATCTCCTCCGCAAATACGCCGGCCGCGTTGATCACGAGCTTGGGGTACAGCGTGCCGCGGTTGGTTTTAACGCTGACGATCCTGCCGTTCTCCACGGCCATATCCAGCACCGCGGTGTTCAAAGATACCCTTGCGCCGTTCGTTACGGCGTTTTCGGCATAGGCGATGGTAAGCGAATAAGGGCATACGCACCCGGCGGAGGGGTTGTAGATGGCAAAGCGGCAGTCCTTTGTCAGGTTCGGCTCCCGCATGCGCATCTTTTTTCCCGAAACGATCTTCGTATCCTCAATGCCGTCCTTATGCTTGCGCAAAAAGGCGTACGCGCCGATCACGGGCCGCAGAAGCGGGTCCGTAAAGCAGGCGTACTGTCCCATGCGGCGGAACTCCACACCGAGCTCTTTGCAAACCTGTTCGTACATGCGGTTGCCGGCGCGCACGTATTTGTGCTTGAGGCTTCCTTTGCCCAGGTCCACGCCCGGGTGCACCTCGCCGTCGTTGCGTCCCGATGCGCCCAGCGCCAGATCGGCCTCTTTTTCCACAAGCAATATATCCAGCTTCCATTTGCTGAGCTCCCGGGCGATGGAAGCGCCGGAGATCCCGCCGCCCACGATCAGCACGTCCGGCGTATCGCCCTCCAGCGCGGTATCGGTAAGCTGCGGTACGCGCATGGGCGGGATCTGAGCTCCCGTAAAGCGCACGTCGTTCACCACGTGGATCTTCCCGTTCTTTTTCGCAGCCAGAAGCCCCGCGGAGACGATCTCGCTCCAGTCGCCGCTTTCGCCGCGCAGAACCAGAGCGCCGTCTTCCCCGGCAGCGGTAAATCTGCCGCCGTACGCTTTCCGCAGTTTTTTGTTGATCTTTTGAATGTTCATCGTCTCTCCTCCGCGCCCGGGACGTTCTTTATTTTAAATATAACGGAAATCGCATGCGTTGTCAAACATAAAAACGGGGAAGCGTGCAGAATAAAAGCCCTGTGAACGCCGCGTTCGCAGGGCTGCGTTATGTCTGCAGGCTTCGCCCGGCCTTACGTCGTTACCAGAAACAGGCAGGCGTTGAGCAGGAACCAGCCGACCGAGGCTGCGATCACGCGGTTCCTCGGCGTTTTCAGCTTTATAAACCCGAATATCAGCAGCCCGGTAAGGTGGGTAAGGCACAGGAAGGTGATAACCATCGTCACCTTTCCGGCGGGCCAGTCCGGCAGAACGGGCACGGGCAGCACCGCCGCAAAGCGGTACGAGAGATAGCTGAGGAAGTATATGCCCTCCGCGAGGACGATCGCCAGCATGGCGGCAGCGCTCAGCAGCGAGCGCCGTACGGGGTGCTTCGTTTTGCTCTGTTTCAGCAGCGCGAAGGTGGTAAAAAAGGTGAGCACGGGCAGCGCGGGCGTGAGGATGCCCAACGGCACGACCTCGTTCATCGGCAGATAGGTAAGGCTGGCCGCCGCGTTCTGCCAGAAGTGCACAACGCCGCAGGTGAGTATAAGCAATAACGGGAAAAACAGCTTTTTAACGATTTTCATTTCGCATCCCCCTTTCCGCGCAGGGCGTCCGCGTTCACACGCAGCCATACAAAGGGGTTCGCGCTGCGCGCGATCCTCGTAAACGAGAGGGGAGAGGCGTCGGTATACGTGTTGCCGCCGAAATCAACGTTGACGCAGTCGCGCAGAAAACAGGCGCGGCCCTGCCCAACGTCGTGCCGGAAGGCGCTGCCCAGCGTGACCGTGTTGTTCCGGAAAACAAAGTTGTTTACGTTGTTTACAACCAGTAAATTGCCGCAGATATCGCGGAACTCGTTGTTCTCTATGCGGATGTTCGTAAACGCGGTGGAGCGGTTGCTTTTTTCAAGCAGCTTTGTGCCCACCTCGATCACCTCGGTGCCGATCACGGCGCACTCTATGAATTTGTTGTTGCGCACCGTAATGTTGTCCGCGCCCGTGCCCTCGTGCCACACGCCGTTGATATCCATAACGATTTTAATGGCGTTGTGGGTGGTTTTGTAAAACGTGTTGTTCTCCACAAGGCCGTCGGAGGTCTGCAGCAGCAGGCTCCTTGCGCGGTGCTCGTGGAAGTAGTTGTTGCGGATCACGTAATTGCCGCCGGTGTTGTCGCGGTTGAACAAAAACCAGCCTTCGGTTACCTCTTTCGGCAGCGCGTCGCGGAAGGTGACCCGCCGCATCCCGTCCTCCAGACGTTCGCTGGTTTCAACCACGGCGGAAACCTCCGTCATATTGAAATCGGCGTCTCTGAAAACCATGGTGTCGCCGGGGTCCGCGTTCATGGAGCCGTCCGCCTCAAACAGCACCGTTTTTCCGTCCGCGCTGTGTATCCAGCCCACGCCGCTGTTGATGTTGACGTCGTCGTCGCCCTGCCTGCTGAAATCGCAGTTCTCTATCAGGAAGCAGCCGTCCGAATCGCTGATGTGCACCGCGTCGGCGTCCAGGGACGTAACGCGGGTGTCGGCGTGCGCCGGATCCGGTCCGATAAAAATATTACGCAGCGCAAAATGCGAGGTCCTTTCGCCCACGATGATGCCCATGCCCGTGCCGCCGTACAGCTTCAGGCCGTTCAGCGTTATATCCCTGCAGGCTTCGTAAACGTCGATCAGGGAGCCGCCGTAGGCCGTGCTGCGCAGAATAAACGAGCTGCCCGCAAAATGCGAAAGCGTGCCGTTGTGCACCACGCGCAGCGTATCGTCCCCGATTTTGGTCACCTGCTTTATAATATCGGGATTCTGTCCCTCGTAGGTTTCTATGTATACGCCCTTCGCGCCGTACGTATCGGTATCCGGGTCGCTCTGGGAGATCGCGTAAAGCATATCCTCCCGCGCGTAGGCGGGGACGTCGAAAACGAAATCGATGGTGTTCTTTTCGCCCTTTACCGCCACCGCGCGTGCGACCGCGCCGAGCGGCCGCTTATCCCAGTCCCAGTCGAACGCGAGGTCCTTTACCTCCACGCACGCGCATCGGCGCAGCGACAGCAGGCTGCTGCCGTAGCAATAAAGGATCTCGGCGCCGTTGCCGTCCACAAGCACGTCCGAAACGCCTTCCAGCGTAAGCGGGCCCGCAACGTAATACACGCCCTTTTCAAACAGCAGGCGGGTGCCCGGGTGGTCCTTGCAGTAAGCGAAAGCGTCGTTCAGCGCCCCGGCGTTGTCTTCCTTCGCGGGGGATGCGCCGAACCGCGCCACCGGGACGGTCTCGAGCGCCTCCTGCCTCGGCGACTGAATAAAGAACCTGCTGCCGCCCACGCCGTTTACCTCCAGCGCGGTGCGCAGCGCGTTTTCCGCAGGGACGTCCTCATACAGAGGCGCGCGCACGGCGGGCTTCGGCGTCTGCTTCAGCAGAACGTAAGCGCAGGGCCCGGCGAGCAGCGCGACGGCGCATACGGCGGCGATCACTTTTTTATAAAGCTTCATTCCCTTCTCCTTCCCTTGGTTTCCGCCGGGCGCGCAGCGCAGGGCGAAAAACGTATACATTCATTTTTATCGTATCAAACGGCGCGCCTTTTGTCAACGGCCGTCCGGGGAATACCGTATGTCAGCCATGTGTTTTTTATGCGTTGCCCGCCGCAAGCACGGCTTCGATCTCCGCTGTTTCCGGCATCGAGAGCAGCGCGCCCCTGCGCGTGGTCACAACGGAGGCGGCGGCGTTGGCAAAGCGCAGCAGCTCCGTGAGCTGCCCGTCCGTCAGGTTTTCCGCGCCGTGCTCCAGAATATACCGTAAGGCGCAGCCGCAGAAGGCGTCCCCTGCGCCGGTGGTGTCCACGGCGGCGGTTAAAAACGCAGGCGCATATATTCTGCGGCCGCCGGAATAGGCGACGCTGCCGTTTGGGCCCAGCGTTACGAAGATCAGCTTTGCCCCGCTGTGTTCGCGCAGCGCGTTCACACCTTCGTCAGCATCGCTTTCGCCCGTGAGCCAGAAAAGCTCGTCGTCCGCGATCTTCAGGATATCGCAGTTTTGTATCCCGAACCACGCGGCTTGTTTGGCCTGCACCTCGCTCTTCCACAGCGCCGGGCGGTAGTTGGGGTCGAAGGAGATCAGCGCTCCCGCGGCTTTCGCCTGCGCAAGCGCGTATTTCGTCGCCGATAAAGCGGGCTCGTCCGTCAGCGAGAGCGTGCCGAAGTGGAAGATCCGGCAGCTTTGTATCAGGTCGTCATTCACTTCTTCCGGCGTCAGCCGGGTGTCCGCGCCGTTATCGCGGTAAAACGAAAAGCTGCGTTCGCCGTCCGCCGCGGTATGCACGAAGGCCAGCGTGGTGGGCGCGTCGCGGTCGAATACGAGGCCCTCCGCGGAAATGCCCGCGCGCAGCAGCGCGTCCCGCAGCTGCCGCCCGAAGCCGTCGTCGCCCACCTTGCCTGTAAAGGCCGCGCTGCGGCCCAGCTTTGCCAGCATGGCGAGCACGTTGCAGGGCGCGCCGCCGGGATTGGCCTCGTAGGCGGGGTTCCCGTCCGTCCCGTCGCCGTCCCGTATAAAATCGATCAGCAGTTCTCCCAAAGCAACAACGTCCGTCACGCAAACCAACTCCCCGTAAGTTTTTTTTCACGCATATTATACCGGGTTCGCCGCGTAAAATCAACCGCAAAGCCGTATAAAACGGCGCGGAAAGCCACGGCAAAAAAAATATGCCGGGGGTGAAAAAAGTGCTTGACAAACGCAGATATGTTTGATAAAATATAATTGCATAAAACAATTGTGGGGGCGCTGCTATGGAATACGATTACCGCGAGGCGATGAAGCTGGAAAACCAGCTCTGCTTCCCGCTGTACGCCGCGGCGCGGAACGTTACGAATCTGTATACGCCGCTGCTGCAGCCCCTGGGGCTCACGTATACGCAGTACCTTGTGTTTCTGGTGCTGTGGGAGCGGGACGGCGTAACCGTAAGCGAGCTCGGCGAAAAGCTGATGCTGGATAACGGCACGCTCTCCCCGCTGCTGAAAAAGCTGCAGCAGGCCGGCTTTATCGAACGGCGGCGCAGCGCAGGGGATGAACGCGTGGTGCTGATCACGCTTACACAGCAGGGCAGGGACCTGCAGCTGCGGGCAAAGGACGTTCCGTTAAAGGCTGCAAATTGCGTGGAGCTTTCGCCGGAGAAGGCGCGGGCGCTCTATACGCTGCTGTATGAATTGCTTGGTAAAAACAAAGAATAATTTTCGGGAGGCATAAATATGAACACGGTTTACGATTTTACGGTAAAGGACAGAAAGGGCGGCGAGGTCTCGCTTGCCGAATACGGCGGCAAGGTGCTGCTGATCGTGAATACCGCCACGGGCTGCGGCTTTACGCCCCACTACGAGCCGCTGGAGGCGATGTACCGGGACCTGAAGGAGAAA
>JAEEGL015319392.1_pt1 | contig 13156 bp, 9 predicted proteins | sample 9134231 | NCBI WGS metagenome assembly JAEEGL01 (sample SAMN16246548, study PRJNA631951) | gut metagenome | biome: gut microbiome; feature: rumen; material: fiber-attached | host: Bos | place: Iran: Karaj | collected 2018-10
AAATAAATTAGTACAAGATAAAAATAATTATATTATTAAAATATCACAAAATGAAATTAAAATTAAATTAAGTCAAAATCAAAAAAATGTTGCTAAAAATATTACAGGTGAAAATAAAAGAGATGATATTTTTTCTAAACAAAAAGAAAATTATAATTTAAATATTGAAAAAGAATTCTTATTAAAGAAAATAGAATTATATGAAAAAAAAATAAATTCACTTAAAAATTCTAATTTAAATATAGAACAAATAATTTCCAATTTTACATCATTAGATAAAACACAATTAATATTAGAATTAATAAAAAAAGAAATAAATAATAAAGTAAATGAAGAACAAATTGATTTTTATAAAAGTTTTATAAATATTTTAAAAGAAAAAGATATATCATCATATAGTTCAAATCTATCATGTGAAAATGAATTAAATAAAGTAATTGATCATATAACATATCTTTTACCTAAATATCAAGAGCATTTAAATTTATTAATTAATTTAAATAAAGAATTAGATGAATCCTTAAGTGAAATATATAATACTCAAATTATAAATAATTTAAAATGTAAAATTGAAGAATTACAAATAGAATCAAATAATTTAAATAATATTGAAGAAAATCAAATATATATTAATATTATTAATTTAGATAAATGTCCTCAAAATATTGATATTTTAACAACATGTTTATGTGAAAATTTTATAAAATTAGTAGACACATATTATAATGCATCATCCTTTATTTGCCAATTAATGACTGTTTTAGATGATAATAATTGTTTTGTTAAAAAATTTATTTCAAATTTATCATCATTTATACAAGTTAATGTAAAGGATGATTTAATTAAACAAAATACAATTTTTAAATTAGGAAATATATTCAAAAATATTTCTGATAATTCTGAAATATATTCTAAATTAGAAAATGTAATGATTGATTTTGTAAATAAAATGCAAAAAAATAATACTGAAAAAGACAAAGAAATTTCACATTTAAATGAAAGAATAAATGTATATATTAAACAAATTGATACAAATAAAAAATATTCAGGACAAAATAATTCAGAAATACAAAGATTACATAAAACAATTGAATCTCAAAATGTTATAATGGAAAATACAAAAAATGAAATTGATTCAATGAAAAATAGTATATCTAAATTAAATTCTCTTTTAAAAATAAATGATTCAGATTCTATTTTAGATGTAATAAAAATTCAAGATATGTTTAAAATATATCAAGAACAAGTTGGTAAATTAAGTGATAAATTAGAAAATAGTGAATTTTTATTTTTAGAAGATAAAAAAAACAAAGCTAGAAAATTAGATTTAAAAGATATAAATACAAGTAGGTTTGTATTTAAAGAATATTTTGTAAATTTAACAAAATTTTCCAAAGACTTAATATCATATTGTACTCAATCAGATAATTAAAAAAAGTAATAAAAAAATTAATAACAATTTAAATTAATTATAAATATTAACCACAATTTTAAAAAAACATACTTAAAATAAATATAATAAAATAGAAAAAAAAAATATTATTCAAAATAAGCCAAAACAGCTGTCAAAATCCCTCCAAGAAGAATACAAATAAATTTAACAACCCTAGATTCTTTTTTTTCAAATTGTTCAGTAATAACTTCAGAACAAGCAATATATAAAAAAGTTCCAGATGAAGCTGCTAAAAAAATTGCTTGAATAAATTTATTAGTCATAGAAGAAAGAAACATTCCAAATAAAACACCAAAAGGTCCCATCGTTGAAAAAATAATTAAAAATAAATTAATTTGACATTTTGATAATTCAGACTTTAAAAAACTTATTCCAAAAGTTAACCCTTCAGCCCATTTATGAGCAATAATTACTAACAATAAAGATAAAACTGAATTAAAATCATCTAAAATTCCAAGTGCAATTCCTTCAAAAATTGCATGAAATCCTAATGCAAATAATAAAATAAAAGGCTGAAGTGGATTTTTATTTAATTGTTTTTTACCAATTTTAAAATCAGAATTAAAATCATCCATTAAACTATTATCATTAATTAAAGGTTCTGATATTATATTTTCAGCTATTTCTTTTTTTAAATGATTTTCTAATAAATCATTATGTTCATGTTCATGTATTATTGAATGAGGATCAAATATTACTTTTTCTATACATAATATTAAACAATATGTTAAAAATGATATTAAAAAAGCAATTGGAAATTTTATTTTATATTCTTCTTTAAATATTTCTGAACTTTCTGGTAATAAGTGTAATAAACCTATTCCTAAAAATAATCCTGCTGCGAATGTATTTGCAATATCTAATATATATTCATTTTTTCTTATTGAATTTACATAATTTGGTATGAAACTAAATATTAATCCCATTGCTAATATTGCTATAAATGATAATATCTTTAAAAAATCTGTTTTATCCATTTTTGTATATTTTTAAATTAATTTAATAATAATATATTTTTAAATTTTAAATAATTTAATAAAGATTATAATTTGGTTTATTGTTTTTTATTTTTATTTTAAGAATGTTTTTATATTTTAATTTATAAATTTTTAATAAAATAAATTAATGAAAAACATTTCAAACAATGATAATATAATTAAAGGAAGTATAAGTGAAATGATTGATAATGTTTTTGATGAAGAAGATTATGTAAATCAAGAACAAAAATTTAGAAAAACTTCAGATTGGAAAAATACAAGTTTTAAAATGGGTGAATCAGAAGACTCAAAAAATCAAGAAATATTTCAAACAGGTATACAAATAACAAATAAAAATAATTCTCAAAATAAAAATAATGAAAATAAAGAAGATTCAAAAATATTAAATGAAGATTTATTTAAAGGAAAAGGTTTTAGAACAAATAAAGAAAGTTTTTTAAAAGAACAAGAAGATTTATTAAATAAATCTGGAATTTCTGATATTTCTGTTTTAACTACATTACCTAATGTTTATACTTGTGCAATCCCAAGACCAGGTACAAGTAGATTTAGAGGAGCCGTTAAATCAAGTAATATTAATATTGATGTTAAGAAATCTTATTCTAAGAAAATTTTAAAGAAAATATAAATTAAATTATTAATATTTTTATAAATTTAAATATACAAATTTTTAATTATTTTTCTTTTTTTATTTTGTTTTTTTTTTTTAATTCAAGATAAATATTTTTTATATAAATCTGATTTTGTATCAAACCATATATTTGAATCTTGATTTTTTTCTTTATTTATTGGATCAATTAACATAAAATAAAATTTTATGTTTTCTGTTTCAGTAAAATATTTTTCTTTTATCCATTTTTTAATTGTTTTAGTTGAAAATGATTCAAATATTTGCTCTTCATTATTAATTATTGTTTTATATTTCCATAAATATAAATTTTCAATTCCATAATCTTTTATAATATTATCAATAGTATCAGTATAAACATCAAAATATGATAATTCAGTTAGTTTTGATATTAAATTTAATAATTCATTAAATTGTGTTTTATCTTCATTTTTATTTTTAGGTTTTAATCTCTTTAATGCTTTATTTATACTTTCTTTATTTTGTAAAAAAGGAATTAATTTAATTCTATTTTCTTCAACTTCATTTTTAATTTCATTAATTTCATCTTTAGTTATTTTTTCTTCTTTATAATATAAATCTTCATCACCATATTTTGAAATATCATCATCATTATCATCTTTTTTATTTTTAATTTCTTTTTTTTCTTTTTTATCTTTCTTATTAGTATTAATTTCTTCATTATCACTATCATTATTACTTTCATTATTATTATCAAAATTTTTATTGTCATTATTTTCATTATTATCTTCATTTCTTTTTATTTTTCTTTGTAACATTTCTTTCTTTTCAATTTCATCTTTAACTGATTCATACCAAGGATCATATTCTTCTTTTCTTTTAATATAATTATAATCATCATCAAAATATCCTTCTTCATTTTCTTCTTTTAAATCAAAAGGTGTAAATTCAATATCACCATCATATTTTATAAACTTATTATCTTTATAATTTCCATTTTTTAAATTATACATAAATTCTCTTTCTGATTTTATTGGTTTATTATAAATTTTTTTTTCTGCATTTTTAATTCTTATATCTCTTAATTCTTTCTGAGAATAAATTTTAGTAAAATGATTATTTTTCATCTTACTTAATTTATTAAAAAAAAAATTTAAAAAAAAAGAATACTTTCATATATAAAATAATAAAAATCCAAAAAAAAAAAATTTAAAAAATTAATATTATAAATATCAAAAATTAAATAAAAAACACATAAAAATGTCAACAGAACTCCAATTCTCAGCAATTAAAGATGAATTAAATGAATTATGTGATGGTATAATCAAAAAATATTTAGATGGAAAAAATTATGATCAAAAAGAAGCACAAAGTTTGTGTAATCAAATAAGTGATGAAATAATTAAAACACTTCATTCTCAACAAAGAGGATTTAAATTTATTTGTAATGGAACAATTTTCCAAAAAGGAGATGCATCTCTTCATTTTAGTTCCACTTGTTTATGGAATCCTAATACTGATGGTTCTATTACAGTTAAATTTGAAAATGATCAAATGCATTGCTTTATTTGTTTATTTGGAATTGCTCCATAAAAAAATTTTTTTTTTTGTTTTATTTAATCTTTTAAGGTTTATTTAATTTCAAATTTACATGAATATGTATAATATATTTTTTTTTTCATTATTGTTTTTTATAGTTTTTATTAATGTTTCCTTTTTTTATTTTTTTATTTTTTGTTTTTTTGTTTTTTTTTATTTTTTTAAAATATTTGTTTTATTTATTTAAAAGAATTGTATTGTTATTTTTATTTGGAAAATAGGGTTTTCTTTTGATGAAGATATTTTGTTTTACTAATTTGGAGAAACAATTTTTAGTAAAATTTAATTAAAATATAAATATAAAAAATATTTTTATTAATTTAACGGAATCTACTTAGATAAAATAATAATTAATAAAAATATAATATAAAAAAGTATAAATATAATTCAAAATTAATATTAAAGAATATCACAATTAATTTTTTTTAAAACTTTTATAAAAAATATTTTCATTTTGCCAATTAAGACTTATTTATTATTTAATAAAAAATTTTACCCTGTAAAACCTTCGAATTTTCCTTTAATTTGATAAGGATTAAAAATAGTAAAAAAAAATTCTTCATTTTTACCTAAAACATTAACTTTTCCTTTAACAGATAAATCAAATTTATCTCCATTCATTAATTTATTATAAACATCATTATATTCTTTACCTTCACCAAAAATATTTACCATAACATCATTAGAATTTTTTGCTTTATATTCTCCATTAATTGCAGCTGTAATATGAGGAATTTTATTAACAGATTTTTCATTTGTTTTAATTATAAATATTATAATTTTAAAAGGTATTATTACAATTCCATAAATATTAATTAAAGTTTCTTTATTTTCTTCAAATTCTTTATAAGCTTCTTCTTCTTTATTAAATCCTTTTTTTCCTCTTAATAATGTTGTTATATGAAAATGTTTTGGTAATTTATATATTTTGTTTGATTCTTTTTCTTTATTTTTCATTTTTTTTTCTTCTACATTTTTATTTTTTTTATTTAAATTTAAATTATTTTTATTGATTTCGCTATTTTTTATTGTATCTTCCTCATTACTAAAAGATATTATTTTATCCATAATTATTTGACAAAAATTCTTATATACTCCTTTCTCTGATGAATTTTCTATATTTTTTGATTCATATTTATCCTTTTTTATTTTATTTTTTTTTGCTTTATTTTCTTTTCTAATTCTTGCTTCTTCTTCCAATAATTTTCTTTGCTTCTCCATTTCACCATTTTTAATATCGTTACATAAATCATTAATTCCTATAAATTTTTCTTTATCGTTTGGATATTTTTTAGAAAGTATTTCTATTGATTTTTCAATTATATTTGAAAATTCACTGTTATTACCTTCTTTAAAACCAATACCTAAATATAAAAAAGGAATATTTTTTTCTATTTTTTTTTCTATTGATTCCATATTTTATTATATCACTAGTTATACAAATAAAAAAATATTGAAATATTTTTAATTATTATATTCTAATATTAATACTTTAAAAAATAATTATTGTCTTTTTGGATATTTAAAGTTTATGTATTAGTTTTTATATAGGAATTTTAAAATTATAAAAATGAAAATTATTTGTAAAGAAATAATTTGATTTAAATTTTAATAATTTGATATAAATTTTTAAAATGTTAACAAAAAGGAAAAGAAAAATGAATTATTGATAATTTTAACAATAATTTTTGAGTAATTATATTTAATATTTATATTTTAAAAAAATCTATTCATTGTAAAAAATTATTGATTTATAAATATTATAAATGAAATATTAAAAAATTATCAAAGGTAAAAAAAATAATTTTTTTTATTTCTTATTTAATATTATTTTAAAATATTTTAAATATTTTTTCTTATAAATGTTCAGAGAGTTATATAGTCAACCAAATATGGCACAAAGTGCAGTTTTTTTACATAATGATTACTTAAATGATGAATCTTGTAATAGAATACAAAATATAATAAGAAATAATTTCTTTTCAAAAATAAACAAAGCTGCATTAATTCAAAATCAACAACAACCAATATTAATAAAAAAGAGAGAAAATATTCAATTACCTCAAATAAAAAAAAATAATATTCCAGAAGATTTTAAAGCAAAACAAAAAATTTTTAATAATAAAATAAGAAAAAATAATTTTGAAAGAATTGAAAGATATAAAAGAATGAAAAATAAAATGAATTCAATGAGTTCAAATGATATTATTAATGTTGTTCATAATTATAATGATTATAGAGAAGAATTAGAAAAATTTTCTAATGGAATAAGAAAAGCAGAATTACCAAAATTATATAGAAAACCTATTAGAGATCCTTTTGAAATTAAATATGAACCTAATTATATTGATAATGTTGAAAAATTATTTATTAAACCTTATTTAGTTAATGATAATGAATTATATACTGATTATATTGAAAATAAAAAATCAAAAATTCCTTTGAATTTTATTATATAAATTATATTATATTTACATTCAAAAAAATATATATTTTTTTTTGTTATTTTTATATTTTAAATTATATATTAATAATGAATTGAAATTATTCTAAATAATTCAATTATTTTTAATCATAATTATAACAATTACAAAAAATAAAAAATGGGGGTTTGTTGTGCTTCTCAAAATATTGAACCAAATTCAATGGTAGATATGTCAAAAATAGAAAATCCAAAACCAATTAATCTAAATAAACAAAGTAATTATAATAAAAAAGAAATAAAACAAATTGAAGAAGATAATGATATAATAAACGATGAATCTTTTAAAAAAAAAGAATCAATAAAAGAAAATAATAATAACAATAATAAAAATTTGAGTAAAAATATTTCAAATAATGAAAATAAAAATGAAATTGAAAGTAAAAAAGAAAAAATAGTATTCAAACAAAATAATAATGATAATTCTCCTGTTATTGCAGTTAAAGAAACAAATATAAACTCTAATCTTTCAGAGAATAAAATAATGTCTAAACAAAATTCTCAAAATAAAAAAAATGAAGAAAAAGATAAAAATGAAAAAAAGAAAAAAAATAAAAATAAAAATGAAATTAATATAGTTTTTCTAGGAGATACTAATACTGGAAAATCATGTTTTGTTATAAAATTTGTAGAAAATGTTTTTGAAAAATTATATATTCCTACTTTAGGTTCAGAAATAAAAAAAAAAATTGTATCTTATAATACACATAAATATCAATTAAATTTTTTTGTTACTTCTGGAAATGATTATAAAGATGATTATACTGAATATTATAATAATGCAGATTTTTTTTTAGTTTTTTATGATATTACTAATAAAAAAAGTTTTGATTGTATTAAAAATAGTATTCAAAAAGAAATTATGCCTTTTTTTTTTGCTTATAAAGATGGTACTTCTAATATTGTTTTAGTTGGAAATAAAATTGATTTAGAAAATGAAAGAAATGTTAAAATTGAAGATGTTGAAAATTATTGTAAAGAAAAAAAATTAATTTATTATGAAATCTCAATTAAAACAAATAAAAATATTAATATAATGATGAATAAATTATTAAAATCTTTTGACCAAATTTCATATTCTGAATAATATATGAAATTTTTTAAATATTGTTTTCTAAACTGTTTTTTGAATTCTATAATATAGGACTTTTTTATATATTAATTACGTTAAATTATTTCATTTATTGTTATTACTATTAAGTTTTTAGAAATTTTAATAATAAAAATTTGGTAAATTGAATTAAAAAAAAATATTGTATGATTGATTTTTAGTATTAAAAGGTTTTTTGTGAAATTAAAATTAGTGAATATAGTTTTTAAATTATTAATAATATATAAATAAAGTTATATTTATTTTTCTTATTCAGAGGATGTTTAAACAAATAAAAAAATATATTTAAAATATTTTTAAAAATTTATTTTACATTTTTTTAACTAAATCATGGAAAATTCAATATCATTATCAACATCAAATGCAAAAATTAAAATAAAAATAAATCCAAAACCAAAGATAAAGAATGCATATTTAACAAGAATAAATAAAAAATTATTTCAACCTATAAGTCATTTAAATATAAAACAAAATAGTTTAAAGCAAATAAAAAAATTAAATATATCAAACGATGTTTCAAATAAGATTTTAAATACTTCCCCTAAAGTAGAAAATCAAACTGATATATTAAATAAAAGAGATATTACACCAAATAAAAAAAGAATATCTCATCATACAATAAATTGTAAAACACCAAATAAAAGCCTTAAAAAGAGGAATAATAGTTTATCGATTAATAATATAATTGGAAATGTTTATTATAATTATAATAATAATATTAATAATTTTCAATTTAGAAAGTTTAAATTTGAAAAAATTAGAAATAAAACGCCAGTAAATCTTACTAGTAAATCAATGAATGATGGATTAAATTCTTTTCAACAAAATAATTATGTTAATGATGGAAAATATTTGTATATTAATAATGATCAAATGAAAATTATCAATTCATTAAAAAAAGAATTAAAACATAAAAATGAAGAGAATATTAAATTAAAGAATGATATAAATTGTTTATCAAGAGATATTTTATATACTAAATATAATGAAATAAAAATTGAAAATGATATAATAAATCAAGAAGTAAATAAAGTAAAAGGAATTTTAAAAAATAAAAATATTGAATTTATAAATAAAAAAGATATTGATTTAATGAAAGAAAAACAAGAAGCTTTTGATATGAATAAAGAATTAATTCAACAACAAAAGAACACTATCGATAATTTAAATAAAATAAATGAACAATTAAAAGGTGATTTAAAAAAAAAAGAAAATAAACAAAATAATAATGATGAAAAAATTAATTTATTGAATAATGAAATTGAAAAATTAAAAAAAATAATTGAAACAAATGAATTAAATCAAAATTCTTTGAATGAAAAAATTAATCAATTAGAAGAAGAAAACAAAAATTTCAAGAATAAAGAAAATGATTTTAATGATTTAAAAAATGAAAATAATGAATTGAAAAATAAAATAGAAGAATTAAAAAATAATAATAAGGAAAATTTATTAAATGAAGAAAATATAAAATTAAAAAAAGAAATAGAAAAACTGAAATTAATTGAAGAAGAAAATAAATCACTTAATCAAAAATTAAATGACATTCAAAATTTAAAAAATGAAAATGAAAAAATAAATATGGAATTAATACAAAATAAATTTAATAATGATTTGATAAAAATTGAATCTGGTTTAAATGAAATTAAAATTGAAGGAATAAAAATTGATAATCAATTAATTTCTGATAGAAAAGAAATAAAAAATTTTGAAAAATGTTTAGTCGAAGATTTTATTATCAATAATAATGATAAAAAAAACAATGATATTAATAATATTCAAATAAATAAAAAAAAAGAAAATGAAACATTAATTTCTGAAAAGAAAAGTAATAAAGATTTTGAGATTAATGATGATAAAAATAAAGAATTAAATAAAGATAAAATTGGAAATACTATTATAAAAAATAATAACGATTTAATTGAAGAAAATGATGGTGATGATTATTTTAAAAGTGAAAATAATGATGAAAATTATGAATTAAATTTAAAGAATGATATTAAAGAAAATCAAATTGAAAATGATAAAAACAATAAAATACAAATTGCAAATGAATTAGAAGAAGAAATAAATGATAAAAAATTTGAATTATCGGAAAGAGAAAATGAAATTAATAAAGAAGAAAATAAAAGTTTAAATTTTTTTTCTGAAAATGAAGATGATAAAAATAATAATATATCTGATCGTAATGAAGAAGAAGAAGAAGATCGTTTAAAATTAATACATGATACTGCACTTTCTTTTGTAAATGAAGTATTTAATAATGTCTTAGAAAAAGATAAAATGGAAGTTTAATTTATTAAATAATTAAAATATATTTTCCTTAATTATATAAATAAATTTGTATTTAAATTATATTTTATGATTTAATTAATTAATAAATGGATAATAAAAATTTATCTGATTTAAATGAACTTTTTTCATTACAATATAATTTTGATAAATTAAAAGTTTTATTAAGTAATATTTTATCAAAACAAAATGAAACTGATAAAAAATTAAAACAACAAGAAAATATAGTACAAAATTTATTCAATAAAGAATATAATTCAAAAAATAAATTAGAAAATAGTTTATATAATACTATTGAAAAAAATAACGAAAAAGAGAAAACTATATCATCATCTTCAATGAAAACTTCCCAAAATAATATCACATTAAAACAAACAAATGAATCAACAGAAAAGAAAATTTCGATAAACAAACAAATCCCTGAATCTAATAATGAAGAATCAAATTTAGAAAAAAAATTATTTGAAAAATTAAATGAACAGAATAAATTATATGAAGAATTAAATAATAAAATAAAAAATTTGGAAGAGTCAGAAAAAATTTTTAATTTATCCTTTAAAGAAATAAAAAAAAATCAAGATAATATCAAATTAGAAAATAATGGATTACAATCTAATATTCAAGATCTTTTTGAAAATATAGAAAATATAAACGTAAAAATTTCTGGTCTAAATTTTTATGATGCTTTAAAAAATATAAAAGCTAATAATTCTGATATTGATATTACTAAAACACTAGTTGAGGAATTAGAAAAAAAAACTTTTCAAAAATTTAGTTGTATTGATAATAAATTTAAAAAAAATGAAAATGATATTTTTTCAATTAAAAATGATGTATTTAATATTAAAAATAAAATTGAAAACTTAAATGAAATTTGTCAAATGGTTCAAAAAGAAAATTCGAATCAAAAAAATGAATTTATAAAATTAAAACAAGAAATAAATAAGGATATAAATAATCTAATTGATACTCAAAACACTAATTTAAATGATAAATTTGATAAAATACAAAATGAAATATCTAAATTAAATAAACCAAGTATTAATATAGAAAATGAAATAAAAAAATTAAATAATAATATTAATAATGATAATTTGTCACAATCATTATATAATAAGATTTCTGATAAAGTTCATAAAATAGATAATAATCATAAAGAAAATATAAAAGAACTAAATAATAAAATAGAAAATATTTCAAAAGAAATAAAATATTTAATAAACATTGAAACACTACAAATAGAAAAAGACAGAATTTCTCAATTAAAAGGAAAATTAGATAATTTGTTAGATGAATTTGATATAACCAAAACAGTTGTAAATCAAAATTCAAATTCTCTAAGACTTTTAACAAATAAAATTGAAAAATTAAATTTTGCAATTATAGATGGAAAAGATAATTTTTCAACAACAGTTTCTAATATTAAATCAAATAAAAATAAAAATAAAAAAGATTTTAATGAAGATCATTATTTTGATAATAAATCATTTAATTCATTTATTTCAATGTATAAAAAAGATATTGAAAAAATAAAAAAAGAACATGAAAATATTCATAAAAATTTGAATGATATATATGAAACATTATCAAATAAAATTGACATAAAAGAATATAAAAATACAAAAGAATATTTAAATAATGTTATCGAAGATTTAAACAATAAATTAGAAAACAAATATTTAGTTAAATTTGAAATAAATAAATTAATAAGAAGCTTACAAAATCAAATAAAATTAATTATTGAAACAATGCCAAAAGAAAATAATAATTTTAATTCAACAAATAGTAATTGGCTATTAGTAAATAAGCCTTTAGGATATTATTGTGCATCTTGTGAAAATTATATAGGTGATTTATCAACTAATGAAAATAATAATACTTTTTATAGAAATCAAACTAATCCTATAAATTTAAAAGATGCTAATTGTGGTTATAGAATTGGAAATGGTTTTAGTAGAATATTATCAAGATTAAAAATTGGAGAAGAAAAAAAGAAAGAAAATCAAAATTTTTCAGATGATAATAATAATAAAACTTTTTTTTCTGATGGTGAAGATAAATTTGTTTCATTAGAAAATGAAATTTTAGGAAAAAATTTTAGTAATAATATAAATGAAACAATTAATGAAAAAGAAGAAGAAAATAATAATCCTTATCATTCTAATAATATTAATATTTCTACACTTAATAATAATCTTTTAAAAAAATTACCTGAAATCACTAAATGTCAAACTGAAAAATCAATTTTTAAATTACAAAAAAAAAATAAAGAAATTAATCAATTAAAACCAAATGATGAAGCTCCAAAAATGTAAGTTTATAATATTTATAATTAATATAGAATGAAAATTGTTAAAAAAACAAAAAAATAAATGATAAATTGAATTAATGTAATATATTTTTTTAAGAATATATAATATAATATTATTTAAATTTATTAAAATTTTTTAAAAAATTTAAAATAAAAATAAAATGTTTCAAGACAATGATTCGCTTAATAATTCAAAAATATTATTTACATTAGAAGTTGAATTAACAGAAAATCAAAAAGAAAAAATAACTGTATATGAAAATACAGATATTAAAAGATTAGTTTATGATTTCTCTTTAAAATATAATTTAGATTATGATT
>JAEEGL010297168.1_pt1 | contig 13155 bp, 14 predicted proteins | sample 9134231 | NCBI WGS metagenome assembly JAEEGL01 (sample SAMN16246548, study PRJNA631951) | gut metagenome | biome: gut microbiome; feature: rumen; material: fiber-attached | host: Bos | place: Iran: Karaj | collected 2018-10
AAAATCATAGCCAGAAGATGCTTTCGTTGCCTTCGTTGAACAGCAGGTCGAGGATGCTGAGGTTGGGCAGAAAACCATGCCGGGCGGCATAGACTTGATAATAAGGACGCGGGCAGAAGTCGGGGTCGGGCAGGGGATGTTTGGGACGGATGACTTCACGGAAATCTGCCGTTAGCAATGCTGAAGGAAGGGTGCAGCCACCGTCTGTCTCATCGTCACCGGAGATGCCGGCAGCGGGCGTATATTGCTCGGTGGAAGTGATGTGGGGGTGGATGTCAAGCAACTGACAGAGCGTGAGCGTGATTTCCATGTTAAAATCGTAGAGGAACTCCCACCGCCGCTCGAAAAAGGGGCGCAGGTCATCGGCGTAATACTCAAAGAAAGGCGATTCGCCGTAGGCCGTCTGCAACGCATTCCAATGCAATCGCCGCCACTCGCCGTGGTCGCTGATGCGGATGTCGCGTGTGAGCGGCTTGTCTGTGTCGTGACTGACGGGGATGGTCAGTGCCTGCGGCCCATTGGGTGCAGCGATGACACAACGGTTGCGATAGGTCTGCTTGATGAAGCTGTCCATCCTTTCGATAGCCACATCATGAAACCTGTGCAGTTTCTGATACCACTGCACAGGTCCAAAATAGGTGGTGGAGAGGAGGCAAGACAATGAATGTTGAGTGTTGAATGTTGAGTGTTGAATGTTGAATTTTGACGAGTTGTTGAGGTCTATGACCGAAAAATGGTCACTTCGCGATTACGAATTGTCAATTACGAATGATGACTGCGGAGCTGATGAGCTTGCGAATCATTGTGAATTCTACTTGATGTTATCCACCATGCGGAAGAGACGGTCCCAACGGATTTTCTTGCCTCGGTCCTCGGGGTTGATGGAGAGCCAGATGAAGATGGGTTTGCCCACCACATGGTCTTCAGGCACGAATCCCCAGTAACGGGAGTCGAGCGAGTTGTGGCGGTTGTCACCCATCATCCAGTAATAATCCATCTTAAAGGTGTATTCGTCGGTCTCTTTGCCGTTGATGAATATCTTATTGTCCTTCACCTCCAGTTCATTTTCTTCATAGACGCGGATGGGACGGTCGTAAATGGCGATGTTGTCCATCGTGAGTTTCAATGTCTTGCCCTTGGCGGGAATCCATACGGGTCCGTAATTGTCGCGTGTCCAACCGTAGTTGCCGTTCACCGGATAGACCTTGCCGCCATCCACTTGGTCGGCATCTGTCACCGGCTGCACCAAATCGACGTATTGTGGCATCTGTCGCAATGCCTCGGCCGCGCTCTTGGTCAGTGGCATATAGCCACGGCCGTCGTGTTGGCGCGTGCTGTAGAGCTGCATCAGGTCTTCATCGGTGATGCCCAGTTCGATGAGTGTCTCTTCAGGCAGATCTTGTATGAAGCGCACCCAATACGAGAACTGCGCCTTGTCGGGTTCTTTGTTGGCTTGTCCGTCGAGGTAGATGATTTGGTCTTTGATTTGCAGTTTCTGTCCGGGCAGACCCACACAGCGTTTTACATAGTTCTCGCGGCGGTCGGTGGGTCGTGAGATGACACTTCCAAACTCCCCGTGGACAAGTTGGTGACTATAATGGCCAGAGCGATGATAGAGATAACAATAGTGACAGAGATCACGTGGGTCGTCGCGCACCACTTGCGCTCCTTGTTGCAACACCTGCCGGAAGAAGTCCCACTGCTGCTGACGGGTCAGCGAGTCGATGGCGATGTCCTTCCCTTCATATTGTTTCATGCCGATGGTGTAGCACAGCTGGTAGTAGTCTTGTGCCTGGTAATGCGGGTCGCTGGCCAGCGTGTCGCCGGCGGGGTAGTTGAACACCACGATGTCATTGAGTTCCACATGTCCCAATCCCGGCACACGGCGATAATCCCAATGGGGCCACTCGATATACGACTTGGTGCCGAAGATGGGCAGCGTATGTTGGGTAAGCGGCATGGTCAGCGGCGTCTGGGGGATACGGGGACCGTAGCTCAGTTTGCTCACAAAGAGATAGTCGCCTCGGAGCAGTGATTTCTCCAGCGATGATGAGGGGATGACATAGTTCTGGAAGAAAAACAGGTTGATGAAATAGACAGCCACGAGGGCGAAGATGATGGCATCAACCCAGCTCATGAGCACCCGGATGGGTTTCTCAGAGTCTTTCCACCACTGCCAGCGTATTTTCTTGCTGATATACACATCGTAAATGAAAGGGACGACGAGAAGTCCGAGCCAGCTCTTGACCCAGAAGAGGAAGAGCAGGTAAAGTACCAAGACGATGATGAACTTGGTCCACTGCTTCTTCATATTCAGATTTGCTTTTCTTTTGTCAATCATTATTTTTTGGGAGTTTGGGAGTTCAAAACTGAAACATATCGCCGATGGTGAGGAGGCCGCTGTGCTGGGCGGTGTATTCGGCGGCGAGCACGGCACCGAGGGCGAAGCCTTTGCGCGAATGGGCATCGTGGGTGATGGTGATGCAGTCGGCCTCGCTGTCGTAGGTGATGCTATGGATGCCGGGCACCTCGTCGCGTCGGATGCTGCTCACGGGCAGTTCATGGTCGGCGCAGTCGGTCGAGCCGCTTATTGTGCCGTCGGGTGCCGTGAGGGTGCCTTTCACCCAGCTGTCCTTGCGGTCGAGCTCACTGATGATCTCTTCAGCCAGGGTGATGGCGGTGCCGGAGGGCGCATCGAGCTTATGGATGTGGTGCGTCTCTTCCATCGACACGTTATACTGTGGGAACGCATTCATAATCTTCGCCAAATAGCGGTTCACAGCCGAGAAGATGGCCACGCCCACAGAGAAGTTGGAAGCCCAGAACAGCGTCTGTCCGCCTTCGCTGCACAGTCGGCGCACTTCGTCGCAATGCTCAGCCATCCATCCCGTCGAGCCGGATACCACTTTCACGTTTTTGGCGAAAGCCTTCAGGTAGTTGCCGTAGGCTGCCGTGGGGCTGGTGAACTCTATCGCTACGTCGGCAGAGGCAAAAGCTTCCGACTCAAAATCCTCTTGGTTGTCAATGTCTATGACAGCCACAATCTCATGTCCGCGGCTGATGGCGATTTGTTCTATCATCTTACCCATCTTGCCGTAACCAATCAATGCTATTTTCATAATGCTCTATTAGGTCTGATTTCGGGTGCAAAATTATATAAAAATGCTTGAAAAAGCTCTCCTTACCCCGTATTTTAGTCTTTTTTATTGCCAGATGGGCGTTTTTTTACAAAAATAATGTAATTTTGTCAGTTCAAAAAAGAAAAACAAAAACAATCCTTAGGTCATGGAACAACTATTGCACTATTGTTGGAAGCATAAGATGCTGCCCCTCGCTGACTTGTACACGACCGACGGGCGGCAGGTGGAAGTGATTGACCCCGGGTTGCACAACTACCATGCCGGACCTGACTTCTTCAATGCCAAGGTGAAAATCAACGGCACACTGTGGGTGGGCAACGTGGAAATCCATGTGCATGGGAATGACTGGTATCAACACGGCCATGACCATGACCCCGCCTACGACAATGTGGTGCTGCACGTGTGCGAAGTGCCGGAGAGGGATGTGGTCACCAGCAAGGGTCTTTTCGTGCCGCAACTGCAGGTGAGTGTGCCCGAAAAGGTGCGCAGCCAGTACGAGGCGTTGTTGCGCGAAGACAGATACCCGCCATGCTACCAGATTATCCCGAGTTTGTCGAGACTGATGGTGCACAGTTGGCTGAGTGCCTTGCAGACCGAACGGTTAGAGCGGAAGACTACCGATATCACCCGGCGGGTGGAGCGATGCGATGGCAACTGGGAGGATGCTTATTTCGTGACCTTGGCCCGCAGTTATGGGTTCGGGGTGAACAGCGATGCGTTTGAGACGTGGGCGTTGAACATGCCGCTCAGTGCTGTGGCCCACCATCGCGATGACGTCTTTCAGGTGGAGGCTCTCTTCCTGGGCATGGCGGGACTGCTCGAACAAGCGATGGTTCCCGAGCGTTACCAGACGGAGGCGCTCAATGAGGGCTATTTCGCACGGCTCAGAAATGAATACCTCTTTTTAGCGCATAAGTTCAACCTCAAGCCCATGGATGCCACAATGTGGAAGTTCCTGAGGATGAGACCGCAAAACTTCCCGCATATCCGTATCGTGCAACTGGCACGGCTCTATGTGGAGCGGCGAACGGGACTGCGCCAACTGGTGGAATGTACGACAGTGGAGCAGCTGCGCGAGCTCTATCGTGTGGGGGTGACACCCTATTGGGAGACACATTACACCTTCGGCAGCGAGTCGGTGAAAAATGCCAAGCGGTTGTCACCGTCATCACTCAATCTGCTGATGATCAACACGGCCATCCCCATGCTTTTCGCCTACGGACGGCATACGGGCGATGAGCGGTTGTGCGACCGTGCCTTTGACCTCTTGGAGCAGTTGAAAGCCGAGAACAACAATATCGTCAGGATGTGGAGCGAGTGCGGGCTGGAGGTAAGCACCGCTGGCGACAGTCAGGCGCTCATCCAACTCAAGAAAGAATACTGCGACCGCAAGGACTGCCTCCGTTGCCGCATCGGATATGAGTATCTAAGAGGTAAGGGGTGAGGGGTGAGAGGTAAGAGGTAAGGGGTGAGAGGTAAGGGGTGAGAGATTACTCTGTAAATGGAGTATTTTTATATCGAACGATGTGATTGCCGCGTCCCTACTCGCAATATAACAATATGGCATAACGATATAACCGTATAAATCAAACAAATAGATGGCAATGAATACCACAAATCATCACAGGTTGGACTCCCCCTCTTTCGGAGGGGGCCGTGGGGAGACTCCTTATATCTTTGAGACCCGCATGTCAGTGCGCGACTATGAGTGCGATATCCAAGGCATCGTCAATAATGCCAACTATCTGCATTATATCGAACATACGCGCCACTGTTTCATCCAAAGTCTCGGACTCTCTTTTGCCGACCTGCACAATCAAGGCATTGATGCCGTGGTGGCAAGGATGAATATCCAATATAAGTCGCCGCTCAGATGCGATGATGAGTTCATCTCACGCCTGAATGTGATGAAAAAGGGGGCACATTTTGTCTTTCAACAAGATATCTATCGTGCAGCCGACGAACAGTTGTGTTTCACAGCCTCGGTGGTGCTTGTGGTGCTGGTCAACGGCCAGTTGGTCATCAACAGTCCTTATGATGAATTACTAAACTATGTTGAACGAAACGATTAACGCCATGGTGCTGGTGCGGATGACTCCTTTTAATCCGACTGGCATCTTAACTCTTTATCGCACGGCAGGCAGTGCCACGGCGGTCTTGGAGCACCGGAACGACATCAGCGAGGTGATACCCGAAGCGTCGCCGCGGTTGGTGGAGTCGATGCGTGCCGATATCTCCCCGATTGTGCGGCGTGTCGAGGAGGAGTGCCGCTACTGTGAGGAAAAAGGCATACAAATCCTGACGCCAGCGGATGCAGACTACCCGCAACGTCTCCAAGACTGTGATGATGCGCCTTTGGTGCTCTACTACAAAGGCAGTGCCAACCTCAATGCCCGGCGCGTCATCAATATCGTGGGAACAAGGCGTAGCACAGCCTACGGGCAGGACCTTATCCGCCGTTTTCTCTGTGATATGCAAGGGCTGTGCCCTAACGTGCTGGTGGTCAGCGGTCTGGCCTACGGCGTCGATATCCATGCCCATCGCAATGCTTTGGAATATGGCTTTGAGACGGTAGGCGTGCTGGCGCACGGACTCGACGACCTCTATCCGTCGCGACACAAAGACACGGCCAACAGAATGGTTCATCAGGGCGGACTGCTCACGGAGTTTATGACGGGCACCAATGCCGACAAAATCAATTTCGTGAGGCGCAACCGTATCGTGGCGGGGATGAGCGACGCTTGCATCCTCGTGGAGTCGGCGGCAAAAGGCGGCGGACTGATTACGGCGGATATCTCAAGAAGTTACGGGCGCGATGTGTTCGCTTTTCCCGGTCGTGTGGGTGACGCCTATTCTGAAGGTTGCAACAACCTTATCCGTGACAACGGGGCGGCACTCATGCAGAGCGCAGACGATTTCGTCAAGGCGATGGGGTGGGAGGGCGATGCCCGCATGGCGAAAGCGCAGAACGACGGCATCCAACCCGACCTGTTTCCCGACCTCACGGACGAGGAAGAGGTGATTGTCGGGGTGTTGCAGCGAAACAATGATCTGCAAATCAATATGTTGGCCACGCAAGCCAATCTGCCAGTCAATCGTGTGGCTGCCATCCTCTTTGAGTTAGAGATGAAAGGCATCGTCCGCACTCTGGCTGGCGGGGTGTATCATTTGATGAGGTAAGAAAGAGCCTTTCGCCGTCACAATGATTTCAGAATTTAAAAAAGATATTTCTGGAAAAATCTTTTCATTATTCCATTTTCTTTCCTAACCCATAATCATTCAACATTCACAATTCAACATTCAAATGGAGTCCCTTTTCATGGGCGGAAGCCCTCTCCCGAAATATCCCCTTTTCCTCGCTCCGATGGAGGATGTGACCGACATCGGTTTCCGGCGGTTGTGCAAGCGGTTTGGGGCGGCGATGGTCTATACTGAGTTTGTGAGCGCCGAGGCACTGGTGCGCTCGATTAAGAGTACCGTCAACAAACTGACCATCAGCGACGAAGAGCGACCTGTGGGCATACAAATCTACGGGCGTGATGTGGAGGCGATGGTTGAGGCGGCACGAATAGTAGAACAGGCCCATCCTGATGTGATAGACCTGAACTTTGGTTGCCCGGTGAAGAAAGTGGCGGGAAAAGGGGCCGGCGCGGGGATGCTGCGCAATATCCCCCTGCTGCTTGACATCACACGCGAGGTGGTGAAGGCGGTCAACGTGCCAGTGACGGTGAAGACCCGTCTGGGTTGGGACCAGAACAACCTGATTATTACCGACTTGGCAGAACAATTACAAGACTGCGGCATTCAAGCGTTGACCATCCACGGTCGCACCCGTTCGCAGATGTACACAGGTCAGGCCGACTGGACGCTCATCGGCGAGGTGAAACGCAATCCGCGCATCCATATACCGATTATCGGCAATGGTGACATCACGTCGCCAGAAGAGGCCAAGCAGGCGTTCGAGCGCTATGGCGTGGATGCTGTGATGATAGGACGTGCCACCTTCGGCCGTCCGTGGATTTTCAAGGAGATACGCGATTATTTAGACGGGCGCGACCCCGACCCGGCGATGACTTTCAAATGGAAACTCGATGTGCTGCGTGAGCAGTTGCGCATCAACGTGGAGCGTATCGACGAATACCGGGGCATTCTTCATACCCGCCGTCATCTGGCGGCATCGCCCCTCTTCAAGGGCATCCCCAATTTCCGACAGACACGCATCGCCATGCTCCGCGCCACCACCATGGCAGAGTTGACCACTATACTCGATGAGATAGAGGAACAATTCGCGTAGCGCTATTGATCATGGTTATTCGTAGAGGTGGAACATCCGTTCCATCATCTGCCATTTCTCGTCGGAGGTGGCATCGGCGCGGCAGTCTTGAAACAGTGCCATATACTCCTCCCACTCTTGTTGGCGGGGCAGGGTGGCCAGACGGGCCATCGCCGTGTCCCAGTCGAAGTCGAGAGGTGTCTCGACAATCATAAACAGGCGGGTGCCGAGGATGTAGATTTCCATTTCTAAGATGCCTACTTGGCGGATGCCGTCGAGAATCTCTTGCCAGGCTTCGCCCTGACTGTGGCGGCGGCGGTATTCGGCGATAAGCGCCGGGTCGTCGCGCAGGTCCATGGTTTGGCAATAGCGTTTCACCGGACCGTCATAATGTTTTACTTCGTAACCGTTCATTTTTAGGAGTTTGGACAATAGTTTAGGAGTGGAGGAGTGAAGCCAAAATTTACTTCTTTACTTTTTTACTTTTTTACTTTTTTCCTTACCTTTGCATCCGCAAATGGAGAAACAGCGGAAAAGCGAGTTTTTATTAGCCCTGATTCGAGAAGGAAAACCGATGACTGGGCACGACAAGCTCAACTTGATTTTTCAGTTGAGCCTGCCCTCCATTTTGGCGCAAGTCACTTCGGTGATGATGTTTTTCATCGACCAGGCCATGGTGGGCAGTTTGGGGGCTGAGGCCTCGGCGGCTATCGGTTTGGTGGAGAGTTCCACTTGGCTTTTCGGCAGTCTCGCCTCCGCTGCTTCGATGGGTTTCTCGGTTCAGGTGGCACATTTCATCGGTGCCAATGATTTCGAAAAGGCGCGCGAGGTGTTGCGCCATGCTCTTGTCGTCACCTCCTGTCTGAGTGTACTGCTGATGTTGATTGCCGCCGCCATCTCCGGTTCTTTGCCGTATTGGCTCGGCGGGGGTGAGGATATTGCCGGCGATGCGTCGCGCTATTTCCTGATTTTTGCGCTCACCGCCCCGTTGTTTCAGATGAACGTGCTGGCCTCGGCCATGCTCAAATGCGAGGGTAACATGCGCGTGTCGAGTATGATGAGCGTCATTCTGTGTGTGCTCGACGTGGTGTTCAATTTCTTCTTGATATTCCCCTCACGCTACGTGGATGTGCTGGGCACGAGCCTTTGGATTCCCGGCGCGGGATGGGGGGTGACGGGTGCCGCCCTGGGTACGGCTCTCGCTTTTGTCGTGGTGTCGTTCACGCAGAGCTGGCTCGCTTTCTTCCGGTCGAAAATCCTGTCGCTCCGTCTGCCTCACGCGCCTTTCCATTTCGTCAGCACCTATCTGGTCAATGCCTTTAAAATCGGTGCGCCAATGGCCTTGCAGTCTTTCCTGATGAGCTCGGCGCAGATTGTCAGCACGATGATTGTGGCGCCCTTGGGCAATTTCGCCATCGCAGCCAATACCTTTGCCATCACGGCCGAGAGCCTGTGCTATATGCCCGGTTACGGTATCGGCGACGCTGCCACCACCTTGGTGGGACAGAGTATGGGAGCCGGAAGGAAAGACCTCTGCCGTAGTTTCGCGAGAATGACCGTCTTCTCGGGCATGGCCGTCATGGCCCTGATGGGCGTGGTGATGTTTATCTTTGCACCTGAACTGATGGGACTGATGACGCCTGTGGCAGAGATTCGTGACTTGGGTGCGCAGTGTCTGCGCATTGAGGCCTTTGCCGAACCGATGTTTGCCGCATCGATTGTCACCTATTGCGTCTGTGTGGGCGCGGGCGACACGTTCCGTCCGGCACTCATCAACCTGGGCAGCATGTGGATGGTTCGTCTCACCTTGGCAGCCGTGCTCGCCGCCGATTACGGTCTGATGGGCGTGTGGTTTGCCATGGCGGTGGAACTCACATTCCGCGGAATCATGTTCTTGATTCGCTTATTTCGGAAATTTTAGATTCTATAGACTCTATAATGGCTATAGCAATTGTTGTGTCTTAGATACTACAGGCTTTAAAGAGCTTTATAGCTGCATGATGCGCGCTTTTGCCGCCTCAAACTCATCGTCGAGTTGTTGCATCACTTCGCTCACAGGGCGGATGGTCTTGACAGCGGAGGCAATCTGACCGATCTCTAATTCGCCATTATTGATGTCGCCCTCGAAGATGCCTCGTTTGGCGGCGGCCTGACCTAAGATGCGGCGCAGGTCCTCAACGGCGGCTCCCTCGCTCTCTGCCTGCATAATCCGGCAGTAGAGGTCGTTCTTCACCAGTCGGGTGGGGGATATCAGTTTCAGGGTGAGCATGGTGTCGCCCTCTTCCAACTGCGTGCAACGTTGTTTATAGGCGTCAGAGGCGCTGCTCTCTTCGGTCAGCGCAAACAGGGTGCCTATCTGCACACCCTCGGCGCCAAGAGCCATCGCTGCGAGGATGGCCTCGCCGCTGCCGATGCCACCGGCCGCTATCAGGGGCAGTGTGGTGGCTTTGCGCACTTGCGGGATGAGGGCCATCGTTGTCGTCTCCTCGCGGCCATTGTGTCCGCCGGCCTCAAAACCCTCTGCCACGATGGCATCCACCCCGGCCTCTTCGCATTTGCGGGCGAATTTCGAGCTCGACACCACATGGGCCACTTTGATGCCTGCCTCGTGCAGCCGCGCAGTGTATTTCTTCGGACTGCCAGCAGAGGTGAACACGATTTTCACCCCTTCGTCGATGATGATTTGGATGAGCCGCTCAATCTCAGGGTACATCAGCGGCAGGTTGATGCCCCAGGGCTTGTCTGTGGCCTCCTTCATCTTGTGGATGTGCTCGATGAGCGTCTCAGGGTGCATCGAACCGGCACCCAACAGGCCCAGACCGCCTGCGTTGCTTACTGCGGAGGCGAGGCGCCAACCGCTAATCCATACCATACCCCCCTGGATGATGGGTTTCTCTATACCGAATAGTGTTGTGATTCTGTTTGCTTGCATGATGAAACTATTGTACTATTGTATGATTGGGCAATGACCACTGTTTAAAGTGGACTCACGTTTATTTTTTGCAAATGTACATAATAAATTCGGTTTTTGAAGGCATATTCCGATTTTTTGCTTACATTTGCAAGAAATTTTCATTTAATCTCACCAAAATTATGGCAACACATCATTTATGGACGAAGCCCTACCATGATGTCGTTGAGCAACAGTATAGGCTCGATGCGGCAGGGCAACAGGAGTTTGAAGCTTTTTTCGTGAAGTTGGACCAATTGGCTTATAGCTGCCCCGACCAAGGCGCCTTTTCCAATCAGTTGTTGCAGGGGCCTCTCTACCAAGAGTATAATGCACTGTTGATGAAGTATCAAAAATGTGTGGTCGCCCCGAACGGACAAACGACCGACCAGCAGGTGGCTGATATGAGGAGTCAGGCTGCGGCCGATGGTGCCGGCGAGTTTGTGGAGTCGATGGCCCGGCGTGAGGTGAATGCCGCCATCTCGCATGCGCTGCCCGATGAGGTGAACCGTATCAGATGGGCGGGTGCCCGTGCCCTCCCTGTCATCGGCCCCATCATCCAGTGGTTGGATAACATCCGGTGGTTCCGCAGTATGTTCGGCAATAAATAATGAAAAATCCGATATCCTTCACGGGTATCGGATTTTCTTACGTTAGTATGTTATGAAAAATTTGAGAGAAATGAAACTTCACAGTTTCAGAATTGTTTTACTAAACATGATTTATATAGAGAAAGCATAGAAAAATTGTCTATCTGATCGTCAGCGGAATCTGAGCGGTACTGTCGCGTTTGACGGAGTCAACCTTGGCTACGGACACACCGTCGGACGTGGGTTCTTCAATGACTGTCGCTGTCTGTTTCACCGGTTGCTCGGTTTTGCGCAAGGCAACTGTCACGGCATTGCCCAATGTGAGGATGACGGCGACCACCGCTACGGCCTTGAACAAGGGCTTCAAACGTTGTGTAAGGCGGATGGTGCGTGCCTTCACGGGTTTCTTCTCGCCAATGAGCTCCATCATTCGTTCATCAAACTCGTCGCCTAACTTCTCTTCACTCATCGAGCACTGCTCATAGGTGAACAAGTCCTTGTAGGGCAACAAGGCAGCAGGTACGTCTTTCTGGTTAAAGAACGTGCGGAGAATCTGTTCTTCCTCCGTCGTCGTCTCGCATTGCCAGTAGCGTTCCAGAAGCTGTTCGATGTATTGGTAGTTCATCTGTTTATGATGTCTCTAATTGCTGATATTTCTGTTTTACCGCCTGTCGGGCGCGGAAGATGTTGATTTTCACCTGGTCTTCGCTGATGCCCATCACCACGCTGATTTCCTTGTAGCTCTTCCCCTCGAAGTCGCGTAGTTGCATACAGGTCCGTTGCTTTTCCGGCAGTGCATTCACAATGCGTTTCACCAGTTCCAAACGGTCTTTTTGCAGCATCTGCTCGTAAGGATTCACCGAGTTGGCGGTATGATCAAGATGGATGTCGTCTAACGACTCGTTTTGACGGTCTTTGCGTTTGACGCGGTCGAGAGCAAGATTGCGGCAGACGGTGAGACTGAAGGCCTCGATGGACTCTAAATCATTCCAATCTTCGCGTTTGTTCCAAACCTTTATCAGGGTATCCTGTACGATGTCTTCGGCGTCCTCATGTCGCAAGGTGATGCGGAGAGCGAGTCGATAGAGCATGTCTTTCAACGGCAGGACATCGTTTCGGAAACTGATATTCTTCATCTTTTCTCTTTATAATGACGATTGGAAGGATGGAAAAGTTACAAGGAAAAACGGGTTTAATATTTGTTAACAGTCAATATCTCGTTGATGCGCAAGTTTCGCTTTCGCTCAACGGGTTGACCTTAAAGAAATAAGGGAAATTTTTCGGTCTTCGACCTACTCTATTACCGTGCCATGGTTTCCGTCGATGGCGGTGGCGAGGGTGATGATGACGCGGCGTACACCTGCTTCTACGGCTTGCAGCGCATTCTCTATCTTAGGAATCATGCCGCCAGAGATGGTGCCGACGGCCACATATTGGTTGAAGTCGGCGCGTGTGATATGGGGGATGACAGATGTGTCGTCGTCGGGGTGGCGCAGTACGCCGGGTTTTTCAAAACTGTAAATCAACGTGACATCGTAGTGCTTGGCCAAGGCTTGCGCGGCCACGGAGGCGATGGTGTCGGCATTGGTGTTGAGCATGGTGCCGGCACCGTCGTGTGTCAATGGTGCCAAGACGGGTGTGGCACCGGTGTCGAGCAGCGCTTTCAGACAGTCGGCATTCACCCGTTCCACGTCGCCCACGAACCCGTAATCCACGTCCTTGACAGGACGGCGGTGTGAGTGGATGACATCCATGTCGGCACCGGTGAGTCCGATGGCGTTCACGCCTCGCGCCTGCAACTGTGCCACGATGTTTTTGTTGACGAGTCCGCCATAGACCATCGTCACCACTTCAAGCATGTCGCTGTCGGTGATGCGGCGACCGTTGACCATCTGGCTCTCGATGCCCAAGCGTGCGGCCACCTGTGTGGCTCTTCGTCCGCCGCCATGCACGAGGATTTTCTTTCCTTCGATGGCGCAAAAATGACTAAGCAGCTGTTGCAGTTGCTCAGCGTCTTCCACGATGGCACCACCCACCTTGACGATGGTAAGAGGGGGCTTCCCCCATGACGATTGCTGATTGTTCATATATTGATGATAAACGATGACTGATAAATGATGGAGGCGAAGAGGTTTCCAAAACCGTTGTTGGTCACTTTCGACGGCAAATTTAAACAATTATATTGAATTGACGTAATATTCG
>JAEEGL012026305.1_pt1 | contig 13155 bp, 10 predicted proteins | sample 9134231 | NCBI WGS metagenome assembly JAEEGL01 (sample SAMN16246548, study PRJNA631951) | gut metagenome | biome: gut microbiome; feature: rumen; material: fiber-attached | host: Bos | place: Iran: Karaj | collected 2018-10
AGAGGCACTCAACGGAACAGTTTCCTGCTCACGTGCAGTTGTTGATTCAGGCTGGAAGCCAAAGGATCTCCAGGTTGGACAGACAGGTAAGACAGTTCGTCCTCAGCTTTACTTCGCTATTGGTATTTCTGGCGCTATCCAGCACGTAGCTGGTATGGAAGAGTCTGACATCATCATTGCTATCAACAAGGATGAGAATGCTCCTATCTTCGATGTAGCTGATTACGGTGTTGTTGGAGACCTTAACAAGGTTGTTCCTGCACTCACAAAGAAGATCAAAGAGGCTCTTGCAGCAAAGGGCTGATAATACTTGCAATGCAAAGGGCTTATAATACTTGCAATGCGAAGTGCAGTAAATAATTGCAGAGATGCACAATGTAGAGTGTATTTCTAAATAAAATGTTTTTTTCTAGGGTGGTCATTGCTATCGCAGTGACCACCCTTTTTATAGACAGGGCTCTTTTTACTGAACATCTTCGGCTTGTGATTGTGTTGGTAAATACCATTGTTTTGATTATGCATGTTGGATCGTTGTTTAGGCATGGGATATATTTTTTTATGAACTGGATTTACATTGCTTATTCTTTTTGATAGACTTAACAAGTTCGTTGTTATATGTGATTTTTTTTAATTTCTTTTGAATGTCGTTCTGGCATTTGATTTTTCCGAGAAATATATTTTTGATTGGGGATTAGTTGCTTTTGTTGGAAAACTGTAGAAACAACTTGTACTTTTGCTGGCTTATTGATACACAAAGTGTGAAAAGTACATTTTTGGAATAATTTACTCATGTTTTTGAATGTATATCCTGTGTGATGAGTAAGGATTTTATGTTTTTTGGAAAAAACTACTACAGATCAGGTTGCTTTTTCAATGTGATGAGTAAAAAATAGTAGTTTATGCAAAAAATAACTATTCAATTTGGGATAGATGAGTAGTTATGGGGGATAATTTATGAAAACTACTCCCAAAACTACGCAGGACATATAAAAAAGAGTGATTATTGTAGAATAGTAAAAATACTGCATAGTTTTCATGCTAACGCATGGAATAGCGTAGTGAGTTTAAGGTAAAAAAGCGTTTTATAACTCACGTTATAAGAATATGATAGTAAGTTGCTGGCAAAAAAGCGTTTTATAACTCACGTTATAAGAATATGATAGTAAGTTGCTGGCAAAAAAGCATTTTATAACTCATTTCATAAGAATATGATAGTAAGTTGCTGGCAAAAAAGCATTTTATAACTCATTTCATAAGAATGCGATAGTAAGTTGTTGACGGAAAAGTTATTTAATAACTCATGTCATGGGGGATAGTAAGTTTTGAAAGCATACTCATGAACTTAGTAGAATATTACTATGAGAGCCCTAAGTATTAGTTGAGATGCCAATTTACCTGAATTATGTCTCGAATAAATAAGGGACTTGGGGCATGAGCTTTATTAGAAGGAGGAAAATGTTCAGAGATTTTTATATAAATACAAGTGAAGAATTAAACGATGTTGTTAAAATGATGAAGCGGGTTGAAAGGCAATTACAAAGTGCTCCCACGGGATACCTATGGGAAAATAGAATGAAGAATAGAACATCGTACAGGCAATTTATTGCTGAGAACAAAGATAAGTATCCAAATGGGAAATATATCAGCTGTGAGGAAAAAGAGCTTATATCCAATCTGGCTCAGAAGGATTACAACGAAAAACTATTAAAATGGTTAAAGCAGGCAGAAAAGCAATTGAAATCACTTTGTAAATGCTATGAAGAAAATAATCCCGAAATAATATATAATAAGCTGAGTGATGGGCGGAAAGCTCTAGTCAATTCAGTTTTTCTTCCGGATGAAGTGTTCATCAATAGATGGAAGGCTCGAATAAAGACTGAGGATAATCAATTTGAGAATGATAGAAATATCTATACAGAACAGGGAGAACGGGTAAGATCCAAATCAGAAAAGATAATTGCTGACAAGCTGTGGCTTGAAAAGGTCCCCTATGTTTATGAACCAAACATAATCCTTCTTGATGGAACAAGGTATTTTCCTGATTTTGCAGTGCTTAACACAAAGACGCGTGAAGAATATTTTTGGGAGCACTTTGGGATGATGGATGATCCTCTTTATTGCAGGAGAGCACTTGAGAAAATTGAGAAGTATCAGATCAATGGCTTTGGACTGGGAAGAAAACTAATCTGCACATTTGAAACGCATGATAGAGAACTTGGGAAAAGCGTGATAGAGAGTGTTATAAAAGAATATCTATACAACTGATGGGGCTCATGTGATATAACTGATAGAGCTGTGCAAATGTGCATAATGATTTAATCGTCATGGAAAAGGAGATATTACAAATGGACAAAAAGCAGAAATTGCTTGATCTTATAGATAAAGCCGGAAAGGGCAGCATTGAGGCTGCAGAAGAAATTGCACTTGGATATTATAAAGGTGATTTTGGTGAAAAGAACTTTGTTAAATCAAAGAAATGGGCGTCTTATGCTGCAAAACATGGAAGCGAAAAAGCTGCAGAACTGATGGATAAGCTTGTGTGAGTTGGATAAGGTCGCAGAAGGTATAGATGTCATTTGTAATGAAAAGGCGCAGAATTACGTAGAATTTAAGGATGATATTTGCGATAATAATTGAAAAAGGCTAGTTGAAGCATTTATGTCATAAGGTCAACGTGGATATATAGCATAAGATTTTAGGGGTCAAAAGATATATGAATTTTAAGGGGAGAGTGCTTGAATTCTCGGCTTTGATCTGTGCTGCATGTATAATAGTTACGGCATGTGGCAACAATAACGGAGCTTCCAATAGTGTAATAGGAAAAGAGAATAAAGAATTATCAGAGATTCCTCAGATAGATCAATATGATACCGGAATGTCGCAGGCACACTTTATAAGTGCGCCTGCTTTGTCATACCTTGGGGAAGCCTCAGACGAAAATATGGAAGGCGCTGATAACGCAGCCTCAAGTATAGATAAAAGCATAGCGAGCACTGATGATTATGACTCTAACGCTAGAAACACCAAAATCACGGAGTATGAAGTAAGCTATAATCTTAGTATTCCCGGAACGGATGCTTCTTTTGTTCTTGGAGATGCGAGAGGCGAGTATGGTGAACTCATACTCTGCGAGATTGCCGAGCGGGGCGAAGAAGCTTCTTTTACCGTCAAAAGATTCGCTGAAGGAATATACGATAATACTTTTGGAGATGCCTCTGTAACTTTCCAGGGAAATGAAGCTCATGACTACAGCGTCAATATCAAGATTTCGGGAAAAGAGCTTTCTGCACAGGTAAATGGCGAAGACCTGGGAAGCTTTGAGATTCCTGAAATTGCGCTTGGCTGTGTCGGAGTTTATAAGATAAGAGCTACATCTTTTGCCTATATCGATGATATCTGCGTGAGAAAGGGAAAAGAGGTATTGTTTGAAGACGATTTTGATGGCTCTTTTAAAAACGGATTCTACGAATACCAATATGCCAATGAGGCAGTGAGTGCCTTTTCACCGTATTACATAATAACTGAAGAGAAAAACGGCAGTAAGAGCCTGAGGCTGTCTTCGGGATTTGTGCTTTCGGAAACGGAGGCTGATACAGCGCCGGACTTTAGGCGGGAATTTGCTTGTGACAAGAAAAAGCTTAATAAAGCGTATCTTTACATGACGGCGCTGGGAAGCTTCGATGTAGCTATAAATGGCAAAGCAGTTCAGGATAGTTTCTTTGATCCTGGAAAAATGGTGTTTGATACTTACATCGATTATGTTTCCTATGATGTGACCGACCTGATTGAAAAAGAGAATACGATGGATATCAGTCTTTTTCACGGATTCTTCAACAGAGGAAACGGATATCCGGAGAGTACATGCAGGTGGGGCGATGGCTTTGGCGTAAAGGGAGAGCTGGTGCTTGTTTACAAGGATGGCACGACGGAGATAATCCCAACTGATGAAAAGTTTAAGGTGAACAGAAATACGAGATATCGCTTTAACGATGTTTATCATGGCGAGATCATTGATGACAGATACGCGGCATCTGAAGCTGTGTGGGAAGATGTTCTGGTGGATGATGTTGACCCAATGTTCATAAATGCTAAGCTTGGAGAAAAGAGCATTGAGCCCATAAGAGCAATTGAAACTCTGGAGCCTATAAGTGTAACTGAGCCGGTTCCGGGGCACTTTGTTTATGATTTTGGAAAGAATATCGCAGGTACAATTTCTTTTAACCTGAAGAATCTCAAAGAGGAGTTAAAAGAGGGACAGGTTGTCACTTTCAGATATGGAGAGATACTTAACTCTGAGCAGATGGTCAACAGTGATGCTGAGGTTGGAACTGTCTGGAGGCTCAACCTTATGACGGCGAGAGCTACCGACTACTATGTCTGTGCAGATGAAGGAAAAGACATTGAAAAAACATTTTCGCATACCTATCACGGCTTCAGGTATGTGGAGATCACGGGGGTTCCGTCACAAATTCCTACAGAGGATATAAGGGCGCTTGCTCTTTCGACAGATATGCATGAAACAGGTTCTTTTACCTGCTCATCGGATATAATAAATCAGTTTTACAGTAACTCCAAAAACAGCATGAGAAATAACCTGATGGACAATCCGACGGACTGTCCGCAGAGGGACGAGAGACTTGGATGGAGCGGAGATGCGCAGATCACATCTCTTTTTGCAATGTATCAGTTTGATTCGAAGGCTTTTTACGAGAATTATCTTACGCAGATGCGTTTGCAGCAGGATGAGGATAGCGCATTTATGGATGTTGCACCATATAACAGCAAGTTCGGTGGTCATAACTGCTGGGGTGATGCGCCGGTTGCAATCATGTGGAATCACTATCTTCAGTATGGAGACAGGACGGTGCTCGAGGACAATTACGATGCTTTGTGCAAGTGGGTGGATTATCTTGTTAACACTTCCGATGATTATCTGAGACGCTCGGAAGGGTACGGAGACCATATTTCAAGACAGAGCGTGGATGAGGCGTTGACAGATACTGCCTGGTGCGCGAGGAGTGCACAGCTTGTGAGCCGGATGGCTGATATTTTGGGAAAAGAGGCTGACGCTGCAAAATATAGAGATCATGCAGAAGCTTTTAAGAAGAAATGGCAGGAAACTTACCTTAGAGAAGACTGGTCAGTGGGCGCCGGAATCATAAATACAGAAAATGAGACAGAGACGGCTTATTCAATTGGAATTATGTTTGATCTTTTCCCTGAAGACATGATGGGTGCGGCAAAAGAGAGATTGAAAATCCTCGCAGAATTTGGTGGCTACGAGTTTTACCCAGGATATTCAGGACTTGCGTATTTTTTGCCTGCTCTTTCAAGTGGCGGATATTCCGATACTGCAATTAAGGTGCTGGAGAACATGCAGCCCGGAGGAATTGCTCATCCGCTTGCCATGGGACTTACCACAAATCCTGAGGAAGCGTATGCATTTGTGTACTCTGACGAGAGTGGCAATCCTTATGAAGGCGGCAAATACAGGGTTGATGGTTCTCTGGATCACGCTGCTTACTCGGCTGTCTGCAGTTTCCTTTTCAGTGATATACTTGGAATAAAGGCTGACGAGAATGCTCCGGGATATGAGCATTTCTGTATTGTACCGGCTTATTCCTGCGGACTTGAATTTGCAAACGGCAGCTATGACAGCCGCTTTGGAACGATAAGTGTCAGCTGGAATATCACGGACAAGACGGTTCAGGGCGAAGTCCCGGCGGGCACTGCCTGCACACTCACTCTTCCGGATGGAAGTAAAGAGGAGCTTTCCGAAGGGGCTTTTTCCATGACATGGTAAGCCGCTCTGGAATGGGCTATTTGCATGCATCTTGAATCAATGATTCAAAATGTAGAAAAATAAGGGCGCAAATGCGCTGGATAATAGAGGATGTGTTGATATGAAGAGTATTTTAGATTATGAAACAGTGGCACTTATAGATGAGGATGACGCGATAGAGATAATCGATCAGACTCTTTTGCCTGGGAAGACCGAGACCATAAGACTTCATACGGGAAAAGAGATCTGGGATGCAATATATCTTTTGCAGGTAAGAGGAGCGCCGGCTATCGGTGTTACTGCGGGCTTTGGAATTTACCTTCTGATGAAGCATTCTAAGGCGCCAAGTTATGACGAATTCCTGCAGGAATTAAGGGAAAAGAGTGACTATCTTAATTCCTCAAGGCCGACAGCAGTAAACCTTTCATGGGCTCTTAACAGGATGGAGAGTCATGTGAAGGCGTATTGTGAGGAGCATTTCGCAGAGGATGACACTCAAAAAGTGCTCGCAGAGGATGATAAGAAAACCAATGCTTCTGGTGGACTGGCTGAAAATACTGGCGTTGGTGAAAAAGACAGCTCAAGACATGACAATAGATTTGATGAAATACGAAACTGCCTGATTGCTGAGATGAGAGCAGAATCTGAGCGCATCAAAGCTGAAGATGTGGAAGTCTGCAGGAAAATCGGAGAATATGGCGTTGAGCTTATTAAGGACGGAGATGGAATCCTGACACACTGTAACGCTGGTCAGCTTGCAACCTGCAAATATGGAACAGCGACTTCTCCAATGTATCTTGCGCACGAAAAGGGCTACAAGATTAGGGTGTACTGCGATGAGACGAGACCTCTTTTGCAGGGAGCGAGGCTCACAGCTTATGAGCTGCAGTCAGCGGGAATAGACACTACGCTTCTGTGCGACAATATGTCTGCATCACTTATGAAGACCGGAGCAATCAACGCGATCTTCGTGGGCTGTGACAGAGTTGCTGCAAACGGTGATGCAGCCAACAAGATTGGAACCAGTGTGGTTGCGACTGTTGCCAAGCATTATGGCGTTCCATTCTATGTATGCGCGCCAACTTCAACAATAGATATCAACACATCTACCGGCGATGACATCAACATCGAGCAGCGCAAGCCTGAAGAAGTCACCGAGATGTGGTATAAAGAGCGTATGGCTCCGGAGGGGATAAATGTCTACAATCCGGCATTTGATGTAACTGATAATGAGCTCATCACAGGTATCGTCACAGAATACGGCGTTCTTCGCGCTCCATACGACAAGGCCATTAAGGAACTTTTCACAAACAAAATATCAGCTAAACAATGACCATAAGTCTCGAATTTATGATAATGAAATGCGTATTTCGTAAAAACTAGCACGAAATACGCATTTTTCAATGGGAATAACCCCCTAGGGGGCTTGTGGAAAGTAGATGCATAATTCATACTTTATACGATATTGAGTTTTATGCAATCAATGACAGCCTCAATCCGGAAGCAAAGGTGGAAATCGAAACATTATTTTGCGACATTTTTAACCTGTGGAAATGAGCCTAGGTTAACATGAGCAAAAAATGTTCGATGACACATTTTCTCTCGGATTGAGGCGTCCCAACAAAAAAGTATAAAGAGGTAAATTTTATGCACATGGCAGACGCCCTCGTGGCACCGGCAGTAGCTGGAACAATGTATGTTTTATCTGCAACAGCAGCAGGCGTATCAGTTAATCAGGTTAAAAAAGAGGATGACATCAAGAAGATTCCTGTAATGGGAGTAATGGGTGCATTTGTTTTTGCAACACAGATGCTTAACTTCACTATTCCTGGAACAGGTTCATCAGGACACCTTTGCGGAGGCATGATGCTTTCAGCACTTCTCGGACCTTTCGCAGGATTCCTTACAATGATCGGAGTACTTCTTGTTCAGTGTCTTTTATTCGCGGACGGAGGATTACTGGCCCTAGGCTGTAATATATGGAACATGGCCTTTTATGGGTGCTTTGTGGGAGCACTTCTCATTTGGCGCCCTATCATGAAAAAAGGAGCAACAAAGGCAAAGATTGCACTTGCATCAATTTTGGGATGCGTACTGACACTTCAACTCGGAGCTTTTTCTGTAACAATCGAGACTCTTCTTTCCGGAGTTACAGAGCTTCCATTCTCAGTATTCCTTGCAACAATGCAGCCAATCCACCTCGCAATCGGTTTTGTAGAGGGACTTATAACAGCAGCAGTACTTATCTTTGTACATGAGGCAAGACCTGAGCTTCTTTGGGGTGTTGGCGAGAGTACTGAACCTGTTAAGGAAGGCAGACTCAGCTTCAAGACAACTATCATCGCACTTGCAGTTGCAGCAGCTGTATGCGGCGGAGTTGTATCTCTTTTCGCATCAGCATTCCCAGACGGACTTGAGTGGTCCATGGAGCAGGTTGCAGGAACAAGCGAGCTTGAGGCAGAAGGCGGAGCATACGACGCAGCAGCAGGTATTCAGGAGACAACATCTCTTTTGCCTGACTACGCTTTTAAGAACAACGAATCAGCTGTAGGAACAAGCTTCTCTGGAATCGTTGGATCTCTTGTTGTAGTAGGCGTTATGGTTGGTGCCAGCTATGCATTCAAGTTCTTTAAGTCAAAAGATGCAGCGAAAGCCTGAAGGATTTATTATCAGGCAGCAGTAGTCGAACTGCGGTAGTTAAGTTATAATATCGATATGAAAGCAATCGAAAATCAGCTACACGAACTGGATAAGCTTCAGAATTTGCAGCAGCGTTCCCATTGGATGAATGAACTTCATCCTCTGGGGAAGCTGCTTGTTTGCATTATATATATCCTGACAGTGGCTTCTTTTGACAAGTATAATCTCTCAGGACTCATACTGATGGCAATTTTCCCTGTGTTCGGTTTTATCGACGGTGAGCTCTCTTTTAAAGAGGGAATCTACAGGATACGACTTATCCTGCCTTTAGTGATATTTGTCGGGATTTTCAATCCGTTTTTTGACCGCAACGTGCTATTTGTAATCGGCGGTTCAGGTGCTACTGTTTCGCCAGATGCTGTAAGCAGTGTAGCAGAACTTGGCGCAGCCGGATCTGGTACGGCTGGAATTGCAGTGACCGGTGGTGTGATCTCAATGCTGACTTTGATGTTAAAGGGCTTTTTCAGCGTCCTTTCAGCCTATATTCTGATAGCAACTACATCCATCGAGGAAATCTGCTATGCATTAAGGCTCCTTCATGTGCCCAAGGTCATAGTTATCGTCATTCTTCTCATATACAGATATTTCGGGCTTATGGGAAATGAGGCGGACAGGATTTCCAATGCATACAAGCTCAGAGCGCCTCGCCAGAACGGCATTAATTACAAGGCGTGGGGAACTCTCGTGGGGCAGTGGCTGCTTCGCAGCATGGACCGGGCGGGAATTGTCTATGAGAGCATGCTTCTGAGAGGCTTTAAGGGCGATTTTTTGGTAAAAAGAAAAAAGGTGCGCCCGGTTGATATGATCTATCCGATTGTGTGGATATGCGCATTTGTGGCAATTCGCTGGTTTTTATCATAATCAAGGAGTACAAAGTGCGAACAGGAATCGAAGGTGAAATACTGAAAATTGAACATCTAAGTTTCTCGTATGAGGCAGGGCAGCAGGTGCTTTCTGATATAAATCTTGTTGCCCATGATGGCGAGAGTATCGGTATCATAGGAGCGAACGGCATCGGCAAATCTACTCTTATGAAGCTTTTAGTTGGCCTCAATCTTGATTATCAGGGTGTTTTGGAAGTGGCAGGACATGCAGTCAACAAGAAGAACCTCAATCATGTCAGGGAGCATATCGGCTATGTGTTTCAGGATTCGGATGCACAGCTCTTTTTGTCCACAGTAGAGGATGATGTGGCCTTTGGACCGCAGAACTACGGGCTTTCAGAGCAAGAAGTTGAAAAGAGAGTGACCGAGGCGCTTCAGAAGGTACACATCGAAGAACTTCGCCACAAGCAGACATACAAGCTTTCCGGCGGAGAAAAGAAACTTTCAGCTATTGCGACGATTCTTTCGATGGAACCGGACATCATCATAATGGACGAGCCATCTATCGCGCTTGACCCCAGGAACCGCAGAAACCTTATCGGAATTCTTAACGAGATCAAATCTCTTAAGCTGGTAACCTCCCATGACCTTGATTTCATCATGGATACTTGTGAGAGAACAATTCTTCTTGATGAAGGAACCATCATTGCTGACGGAGCGACCAAGGATATTTTAAAAGATAAAGAGCTGCTTGAAGGACATGGTCTGGAACTGCCACTTAGACTTCAGGGCGGATATTGAATAACAGTGATGGTTGCGGGTATCAATGTGATTTAAGTGATAAAAAGTGTTTTTAAATTCGTTGAGCACTGCATAATAAAGTGATAAAATTAAAGATGAACCAGTCTATATTCTGACTGATGCATCTTTATTTTTTTATCCAAATTAACAATAACAAGAATATTGGGAGGGGAATCATGGCTAGAAAAGTAGTACTTGCAGGCGCATGCAGAACAGCGATCGGAACAATGGGTGGTGCTCTCAGCACAACACCGGCTCCTGTACTTGGAGCAATTGTCATAAAGGAAGCTTTAAAAAGAGCGGGCGTCAAGCCTGAACAGGTTGACGAAGTCTACATGGGATGCGTTATCCAGGCCGGACTAGGACAAAATCCTGCAAGACAGTCCGCTATAAACGCGGGAATTCCGGTAGAAGTTCCTGCTACAACCATAAACGTACTCTGCGGATCAGGCCTTCACTGCGTCAATCTCGCAGCTAAGCTCATCGGAATGGGCGACGCAGACATTATCGTTGCCGGCGGTATGGAGAACATGTCCATGGCTCCTTATCTCATGCAGCAGGGCCGTTACGGATACAGAATGGGCTCCGGAGAACTTCAGGATGCCATGATCAAAGATGCGCTCACTGACGCTTTTGGCGGCTATCACATGGGAATCACAGCCGAGAATATCGCTGAGCAGTGGCATCTGACAAGAGAGCAGCTCGATGAGTTTGCTGCATGGTCACAGAATAAAGCCGAGAAGGCAATTGCTGAAGGAAAATTCAAGGAAGAGATAGTTCCTGTCGAAATAAAGAGAAAGAAAGAGACCATCATTTTTGATACAGATGAGGGTCCAAGAAAAGGCGTTACAGTTGAAGGTATTTCACACCTTAAGCCTGCGTTCAAGAAGGATGGCGGCGTTGTTACAGCTGCAAACTCTTCAGGTATCAACGATGCAGCCAGCGCCATCATCGTTATGAGCGAGGAGAAGGCAAAAGAACTCGGCGTTAAGCCTCTTGGAACCTGGATTGCAGGTGAGCTCGCAGGCGTTGAACCCAGCATCATGGGAATCGGCCCTGTAGCAGCTACACAGAAGGTTATGAAAAAAGCCGGCTACACAATCGGCGACTTTGATCTTATTGAAGCAAATGAGGCATTCGCAGCTCAGTCTGTTGCAGTTCAGCATGACCTTGGATTTAGCAGCGATGTGCTCAATGTTAACGGCGGCGCAATTGCGCTCGGACATCCTGTTGGATGTTCAGGCAACAGAATCCTTGTTTCACTTCTTTATGAGATGCAGAGAAGAGACGTCCACAAGGGACTTGCTACTTTGTGCGTTGGCGGCGGAATGGGCTGCGCAGCTATTGTTGAGAGATGATCAGGCAAAAGAGCTGACGGTCATCCTGATGCGCTTTGGCGCGACTTATGAGGTTTAAATATGGCAGATCGATCAATTCTGATAGTTGATGATAATGAGATCAACCGTGGAATTCTCGGCGAGATATTTAAAGAAAAATATGAGATCCTCGAGGCCGGCGACGGACTGGAGGCAATTAAGGTAATGGACGAGAGAAAAGACAGTCTTTGTGCCATTCTCCTTGATATTGTCATGCCTGAAATGGATGGCTATGCAGTTCTTGAATCCATGCAGGAGAAGGATAATCTCAACGAGACAATTCCGGTTCTGATGATTACTGCCGATACTTCTACGGAAGCAGAGAGAACCAGCTATCAGAAGGGCGCAGCTGATGTTATTCACAAGCCCTTTGATCCTGTCATTATAGACAAAAGAGTTTCCAGAACCATTGAGCTGTATGACCACAAAAACAGCCTGGAGATGCAGGTTGACGATCAGACAAGAGTTTTAAAAAAGCAGTTTGCTTACCTTAAAAAGCAGGAAGAGAAGCTTCGTAACAGCAACGAGAAGGTTATTGATACGATAGCTACCATTGTAGAGTTCAGAAGTATGGAGTCCAGCTATCATCTTAAGCGCATCAAGGGCTTCGTCCGTATTCTTGCTCTGACTGCCATGAATAATTATCCGGAGCTTGGGCTTACACCTCATCTTATCGATGTGATAACTCAGGCTTCGGCTATGCATGATATCGGAAAAATATCTGTTCCGGATTCGATTCTTCTTAAGCCCGGCAGGCTTAGCAGTGAGGAATTTGAAGTAATGAAATCCCATACCACGAGGGGCAGTGAAGTTATTGAGCTGCTCAAGGAGGTTCAGGATAAAGAGTATTACGAGTTCTCGCTGGACATCTGCAGACATCATCATGAGAGATATGATGGAAAGGGTTATCCAGACGGACTAAAGGGCGATGAGAATTCCATTGCAGCCCAGCTAACAGCTATTGCAGACGTTTACGATGCACTTGTGAGCGACAGGGTATATAAAGCTGCATTCCCAGTGGAAAAGGCCTATGAGATGATCAAAAACGGAGAGTGCGGTGTCTTTTCACCAAAGATACTTGCGTGCTTTGAGTTTGCAAGACCTGATATGGAAAAACTGGTTGCAGAGACCAAGGCAGCAGAGATTGCTGAAAAGGGCTATGCTCCTGTAAACAAGGCTGACTGAGTGCGACTTTTTTGACAAGATGATTATGAACAGAATGGTGTACAATAAAATAATTGTTGACAAAGATGCCTCGCATGAATATAATATAATTTGTCGCTGATGAGCGTATGTGCGTGTAGCTCAGCTGGATAGAGCGTCTGGCTACGGACCAGAAGGTCGTGGGTTCGAATCCTGTCACGCACATTATAACTTAGCCGATAATTGATACGAGGTATCAGTTATCGGTTTTTTGTTGCACAAGACCGGCAAGCGAATGGATGCTTGCATACAAATTCATTTGCCGGTCGTAAGAACATGGAGCACTAAGTGCGGAATGTTCGTGTGCGAAATCGAGTAGGAGTCAGCCTACTTGATTATGCAAAAAGCTACATATCATATGAGATAAAGGTGTTCTATTGGGGACATGTGGACGATATAATAATTGAATGGTTATGTCATAGGAATAAATGAGGGGGCTTCTTATGATGAATCCGAAAAAGAAAAAAGG
>JAEEGL014152482.1_pt1 | contig 13155 bp, 10 predicted proteins | sample 9134231 | NCBI WGS metagenome assembly JAEEGL01 (sample SAMN16246548, study PRJNA631951) | gut metagenome | biome: gut microbiome; feature: rumen; material: fiber-attached | host: Bos | place: Iran: Karaj | collected 2018-10
AAATGATAAATTTTATATTTCAACTTCTAATTTAGAAGATAATTTTTTTGATTTATCAAAGACAGGAAGTTTACATAGAACTCCTGGTACTTACCAAGTAATTGGTGTTACATTAGGACTAGATAGCGGTGTAAAATATTATTCTGCTGAAGATTGTCAAGAAGAAAAACCTGACTGTATAAAATATGATTTAAGCAAACATAAATTTACTTTAAAAGAAAAAGAAACTGAACATTTAGATGATGAAATACCAGTATTTGATTATGTATTATCTATTGATGAACAAAAAGTATATCCTGGAGAAAAAGTACAAGTTAATTTTGGTAGAAACTCTGCATATAGTACTGCAAAAACACTATCAAATGTTATGCTATCATTTACTAGTAATAGTGGTGAAATATTAAACGTTTACTTAAACTCTATAGATAAGAAACCCTATTTTATTGTTCCATCTACTACTACTCCAGGAACATATAGTATTAATTATGGATATCTAACATTTACTGATGGTACTAGTGAAAAATATCAAAATAGAACAGGTAAAATTTTCAGTTATGAAGGATCATTTGAGGTTAAAGAAAAAGAACTAGATAAAACAAAATTCTCTTTTAATAACGAACTATATAATCAAGATGTTTTAAATGACATTGAAAAATTAAATAATGATGCTGTAATAACTATTAATGCAAATAATTCTCCATTAATAAATAAAGAATTATTTGAAACAATTAAATCTACAGATAGAACATTATTTATTGATTATCAAAATCTAAGATGGGTATTTAGTGGTAAAGATATTGATAATCCTAAATCAATCGAAGTAAGTGTTAAATTTGAAGATATATTAGAAAATAATATAAAATTATTAGATGATCAAGAAAAACAAAATGCTGTTTTATTAGATTTTACCAATAATGGAAATCTACCAGGTAAAACACTAATTAAATTAGATAGTAAAGATGTAGATAAATATTTTGAATCTGAAGTATTATATGTTTATTATTATGATAAAGAAAATGAAAAACTTTCTAAAGTAGCAATGGAAGTTCGAAAGAATAATGGATTCTTTGAATTTTATATAAATCATAATTCTATGTATGTTTTATCTGCAAATGAAATAAAAGAAAAAGAAGAAAAAATACCTGAAGAAAATATCTTTAAAGAAAATGTTGAAAAAGCAAAAACAGAAAAGGTTTCAAAAGATAGAGAAACTAAAAACAATAATAATGATACTACTATGTTATATATTTGTATATGTCTTGTCATTATAGTAGTTGTTCTTATTGGTTTAATATTAATTAAAGCTAAAAAGAAACCTGAAAAGAAAGAAGATATTAAGGAAATTAAAGAAAAAAAAGAAGATTAGTTTAACTAATCTTTTTTTATTTCTTTTTATTTGATTTATAAGTACTAGCTAAATAATCTTCAACAGTTTTACCATTTATTCTAGTATTTTCATTATATTTAGCATCACCAATCGTAGTATTAAAATAGTCAATAGTTCCTATATCAGCATCTTGAGAAAAAACACTATTATCTATATTTACACCATCAAAAGTATTAAGTGAAAAGAAATGAACTCCTTCATAGTTTCCATTACTCATATCTTTTTTATACACATATTGTGGATTAATCGTAGCATTAGATCCTTTAAATTTAAGTCCAGATACTTTTACATTCTTAAATGATTCATTAGACAAGTCAATTATATCTAAATAATCTCTATATTCTTCTTTAATTTCTAAGTGATCTCCACAGTCGTCATAAAGATTTTCAATTTTTAATCTATCTATTTCTTTATTACCATCTAATATAGTTAGTTTTCTAGATAATTCTCTCATTTGATCTAAATACTGTTTTCTAATTTCTTTTTTACTTTTCTCATCATCATACTTTTTTTGAGCCATTTCTTTAAGCTTATTATTCTCTTCTTGTTTTCTAAGAAGTTCCTCTTTTGCTCTTTCATCCTCTTCTATTTGAGCATCTAATATCTTTTTAGCTTTAGCTTGTTCTTCTACATTAAATATTTTTTTAATCTCTAATAAACTAAGTTCACTTTTATTTTTCTTAACAAATTCTTCTTTAGATAAAATTTCTCCAACATCTTCATTAATACATATATCTTTTTTTTCTCTTAAATTCTTTCTATAAAATTCAGTAATATCTAATAATTTATCTTTATAAGGATAATAAACTCTAGAATAACACTCTACGAAATGTTCATTATAATGAACATTTGTAAAATATCCTATTGGAGTATAAGAATTATCAGTAATATTATACATATATAGTTCTTTTTTATTACTTATACATAGAGCTTGAAAATCACCATATAACATAACCGGTTCATATTTAACACCAAAAGTATCATATCCATTACTATATGTATAGCCAAATAGATGTTTTACAACTTCTGCTTGTTTTAGTTTAGGATTAGCAAGTACAATAACTTGTTTATTACCATCTATAATACAATTATTATACATATTTAAAATATCATATGGTTTATCTTTATTATTATGAATTAACTTTCCATCTTTATCTATTATCTTATATTCATTATCGTCAAATACTTGAGCATAATTTTCATTTATTAGTTCTATCTTTTTATATGGTCTACCAGTAAAAATATTACCTTTTTCATCAAATATATATTCATTATGATCTTTTCCTACTCCCTTAAAATAAGAGTACTTACCTGAGGTAAATAAACTCTGTTTAATATTAGAAAAATCTTTATCTATTACTTTATTACCTTCTTTATCAAAAAGATTACAAGAATATTTTCCATCAACTACTATATAATTACCATCATTAATTAATGATACATCACTAAATTCATTACCATTATCAATTGGAACACCATTACTTAGTATTCCTGTATATTTACAAATAGGTTTTAATTTTTCATAATAACTTGGTTCAGTAAAATCGTTTTCAAGTTTTAAAATTCCATTTTCTTCGTCTACTATACTATAAATTCTACCGTTACAAAGAAGTGTACCATCTTTAAGTAATACTTTATATCTTTTAATTGGTTTAAAATTGTATAATTCATCATCTACTCTAATTAAAACACACTGATCTTTTACTTCGTACATATCATAATCAGGATTAGTAGATATTTCTAAACCATTCATATCATATAAGTATCTTTTATCTTTATAATTAGATTCAAGAACATAATACTTATCACTATAAATATCATAATGGTATCCTTCTCTAAAAAGACCTCTATTAATCATGTTTTTATCTTTATCAAACAAAAAACTACCTATACCAAAATAGCCATTATCAAATACTCTAAAATCATCTATAGTAGCTCCTTTACAGACTATATCTAGTTCTGGAAAATACCAGTTTCTAGTCACTCCATCTACAGTTATACCTACTACACCATTATCTAATCTAACAGCTTTATCTTTATCAGTAGCTTGAGGAAAAAGACTATTCATTTCTTCTTTAGAAAGCATTTTTCCAACTTCATATCTCTTCTTAGGTAAATCATTATTTTTTCTTTTTTTCTCAACATAAAGTGGATTTTTTTCTATAACATTACCATTATCATTGAATACCAATTCAAGCTTATTATTTAAATATTTACTATAATATTCATCCTCAATCATAATGCCTCCAATATTATTATAGCATAAAGATAACAGAATAAAATAGATGTAAATATTGTCTAAAAAAAACAATAATACTTACATACATATTTAAATTAATTATATAATTATATTAGGTGATGACTATGAAAAATAAGAAAGGATTTACATTAATAGAATTATTAGCAGTTATTATAATTCTTGGAGTAATAATGTTAATAGCTATACCTAGTGTAACGCGTAGTATAGATTCTTCAAGAAAGAAAACTTATATTAATACAGTAAATCAGTTTATAAAAGGAGCAACTACTCTAGTTAACTCTGGAGAACTAAGTGTTTATGATACAGATACAACTTATTATATTCCAACTAAATGTATACCATTAGAAAAAGGTGGAGAATCTCCATATGGAAGTTTTGATCCAGCATATGTAATAGTTACTTATAATAATGATTCTTATGATTTTTATTGGTTTGGAAGAGATACTGCTAGTATAGGAATTAAAGATATAACAATAAGTAAAGATTTAGATAGCAAAAAAATAGAAACTGGAATAAAGAAAGAAGAGATTAAACCTAGTATAGGTATAGATAATAGATCCAAAATATTAGTTTTAGATTCAAGTGATTGTGTTTCTATGATTGAAGGTCAAGCTGATAATTCTAGTAATGGTAATGATGAAGAAACAATAGATTATGATAATTTAACATATGCTGTAGTTAATAGTAATAATAATGAAGAATTACATATTGGTGAACCAATACCTGATGGAATTAGAACATTTACAGATATCGAAGATGCTTTTTATTACTTTGGAGATGATCAAACAGTAGCAGTTATATTAGAAAACAATGTAATAACAAAAGCATATGTTGGATTTAAATATAATGATGAAACATATTTGATACGTGGTGGTGTAGATGAAACTAATTCGAGTAATTTTAAAGTATTCAATAGTAACAAAGATACAATTCTTAGAGCTTTTGGAAGTGAACTAAGTTCATATGGACCTAATGAAAAATGGTTTACTGGTGAAGATGTAGCAGGTGGATATTGGTACGTTACTGCATCTAAAGACGGATACACAGAAGCATCAAGATCTGGATTTGGATGTTTTATATATAATGACGGAACTATCAATTGTTGGTAATAAAAAAAGCAGTGAATATTCACTGTTTTTTTCTTATTTAATTACATTATCTTTATCTATAAAATCTACTTCCATAAGTAAATTTTGCGTAACAGCTTCTCTTTTATTTTTTATTTTACTTAATACATATATAATTCCATGAAGAGCTTCCCATAATGAATAAGTAAATAAAAATGCAAATATCTCAGATGATATATTAGATTCAGTAAAGATAATAACTCCTAAATATATAAGTAAAAATACTAAACCAATTAAGAATAAATAAGTAGATTTATTAAGTACTTTTTTATATTCTTTTTGTACTTTATATAATTCTATAGAATAATGTTCTCTGATAAGATGTTTTATTTCTTCTCTATCTTTAGAGGGAAAAGCATATCCAGTTATATGAAGATTAATAGATACATCGTTATCTAACATATCTGTTTTTGATTCAATATAAGAATATAAACTATCAGTAAGTGATTTTTGTTTACCTATAGTACGACTATCAAATAATTCATTCTTACTAGATACCTGTAGATAAATATCTGCATCTTTATCAACTATATTAAATTCACTTTTAATATAACCTTGTAAGTACTTCTCTTTAGAATATTCTTTAATTTTTTCTTTCATTTTCTTTTTAAATTCCATAAAACCTACTTCCTATCCTAATAATACTATTTTTTTTATCTACGAATTCCTTGAACTTCCTTTTTATCAATATCAAATAATTCTGAGGTTGTCTCTTTTTGTAATTGATCAGCAGTTTCTACTCCTACCCCAATTGGAACTGCAGCTCCTCCTACTACTCCTGTAACTTTATTAACAATGTCATGGAACTCTTGTAGTTTAGTTGCATCAGTAATTACTGATGTAGCTTTATTAGTTAATGTCTCATATCCTAAAATTCCCCTAATTGTTTCATATAGTTCACTTCCATCGTTTTCCATAGAGTTAAATGTACGATAAAAATCATATAGTTCTTGTGGACTCATCTCATTAAGTCTTTCTGTTATTTTAGGTACATCAAATACTTCTGGAGCAGCTTTTTTTCCTATTCCAAGCCATTTAAGTACATTATTTGCAAAATTATTATCAAGTCCTGCGTTTACATAAGCTCCTCCTGTCATAGTTCCTTCAAAACTAGGATTATTTTGCATATAATTAGCTCCATAAGCTGTTTGATAATCACCAGTTAATTCAGTTCGATATTCATCGCTATTAAATCCTTCAAGAATATCTTGATTCTTATTAATTATTCCTGCATCGTTTACTGGATCTAATTTTTCATCTAAAGCTGGTGGAATATCCACAGGTGTGTGGATATTATTTGTTGGGAAGAGTTTTTGACTTAACTCTGGTAAGAAAGTTCCTCCTTTAATAATATCATATACACTAATCGCAGCAAGTCCTGCTGTAAACATTCCAACTGATATTTCTCCTGCTTTCTTTAAATCTTTTATGAATTTTGTATTATTATCCATATTATAACTTATTGATTTTAATAAATCAGATGCTTTAGCTTTTTCTTTAGAAGGCAATTTTTCAATTATTTCATTTAAATCAGATACTGAAGTTGGATTAGAACTAATTTCTACTCCGTCATCTCTTAAAGATCCAACTACTATATCTACTATAGATGATTCAAGAACATTAGCTGGTTCATGCATTTTTTTATTAATAACATCAAGTTCTTCTTTATCTTGTTCCTTATATTTGCCAGCATCTAATTTTAAGAACTCTTCAGTTTCTTTCTTATTCTTTTTATTCGTAAATATTCTCTTAATAATAGAGGCTATTCCACATCCTAAAGAAACTATTGCTCCTCCTATGGCACCAATTGTACCTAAAGCAGCAAATGTTTCCATTGCATTAAATTTAGTTACAGCACTTCCAATCACAGGAATATGTTGTAGTACTTCAGTACCTATTCCTCCAAGTCCACCCATTAAAGCAGTAAACCATGTATTATTAGTTTTAGAATTAATCCAAGCAGCTAAAGCTGTTCCATTTAATGGTCCTGCTATTAAAGCTGGATCTATCGCATTAATACTAGTTGCTATACCCGTTCCAAATGCAGCTCCTGAACTAATACCAGCCGCAGTACTAGAAATAATATTAAGTTTTTTCTTAGCTTTTTCTACTCTATCATCTATATCTATACCTTTACCTAGATTAGTATTAAGTAGTTCACATAAACTTCTCTTCTTATCTTTATCTAATTCATATATACATGCTCTTAAAGATCTATATCCAGTATCTTCAAATTTAATACCATTATCTTTTAAAAATTGTCTAATTAACTCTTGAGCACGTTCATCAAATCTTGTATCTATATACTTATCATCTTCTTTAGTAGTTTCTAAATCCATAAGTATATTATTTAATTCATTTTCTTCATTAGCAGCAATTATTTCTTTTCTATTTTTTAAAACTCTATATAAACTATATCCAGCAAGTCCAGCACCTACTAAAGCTTTTGTTCCAAGTGTAGGAGCAAGAATTAAAGCTGCTCTACCTGCTAAAGAAATACCCAAAGACTTAACAATTGGACTAGATAAAGTACTAGTCATTACTTTAGTAAATGCATTAGTACTTCCCTTTTGTAAATCACCAACCATTGTCTCTAAAGAATTAGATACTTTATCTGCAATAGTTCTTAATTTATTATAATCTAAATCATTTAATTTACCTTTACTGTCTTTAATTAAATCATTTACATTAGTATATGTTCTTTCAAAAGGAATTCCTTCTTCTTCTAATTCAGTATAAATTAAATTTAATTTTGCATTTTCAAGTTTGTCTTTAATACGATCCATTACTTCATTTTTAGTTGCATTAGTGTTAGGCATTGAATATGTAGATGTTGTTAATGCTTCTTCCATATTACTCACCTTCTTCACTTTCAGTATTACTTAATGAATCAATTTGATTTAATGTTTGCATATAATAACACAAATCATAAAAATCCATATTATCAAGTTCTTCTTTAGGTATTAATTGTACATCATCTATTTTCTTTAATAAATCATTGTACTCAAGTTTTTCTTTTTCATCCATAAACAATCTCCCTATTCTAATATAATTATCTTACAATCAATAACGATGAGTCAACAAGCATATACATATTTAACACTATTAGTCACAAAAAAAGCAATAATCAAAATGATTACTACTTTTTCATACAACAATAATAAATAAATTTTTCGCTCTCTTCAGGTGGTTCGTACACTTGTTCGTATCCGTTATTCCCTAACCGTTTAAAACCGCATAAATACGGGCTTCTTTGTTTTTAACATTTTACGCAATTTTAGCGGATTTTATAACTTTGTATTTGTAAGTGTATTTGTGAAACCCTTTTACAAATACATAAGAGAAGAATTTTGTATTTGTAAAATCTCCTCATTTTATTTATTAAAAATTGGAGTTATTTAATTCAAAAGTAACTTTGCGATAATTTTGTGCTATCTTTATGTGTTTAAAATATCATCAACATTTTTTAATGTTGCTAAATTGTTTAATAATTCGTTATTAATAATTGACAATTCTTTTTTATAAATATTATTAAAATGCAAATTATTTCTGTATTCGTTTGGGTAATTATCCGAAAACATTTCTTTTATACTTAAACTGGCTGCCCAATCTGGCAATGAAACCGTATATTTTATATTATCAGTTTTAATAATACGTTGAAGTTGAGAAAACAATTTTAAATCCCATATTGATGCCTTTTCCCACATTTTGTTATTAATACAATAATTCATACATTTATCAAAGGAATGTCTAATTATACTTACAACATTGTCAGCTATTTGTAGAACATTTGAATCAATGCTATTTTCAAATTTTATATTAAAATTATATGGTGACAATTCAGACATAATAATATCTTCAAATTCATCAATCTTATCATGAATCAACTCGACTTTTGTATTGTCAATACCCAAACTTGATTTGACAAAATATATTAACTCACAAAAACAATTTAGATTTATTAAATTTGTTATTTTTTCATCATCATACCATCCATATGTCATAAAATCGTGAATAAAAAAATGTTCTAACCTGTCTGCTTTTATTACTTTAGCACACAATACTAAAATATTTTCTATATCAACTCCATTTATATCAGAAAAATATTCGTAATCATAAGATATTAAATAATCAAGATACTTCCTAAAAGCTAATTCATTTGGTTTTTCAATAAACTTTAAGTATTCAACAAAGAATTCATCTTTTTGTCTAGATAGAATGCTAGCTTGATTATAAATATCATATTTATAATTCTCTAAGCACTCTAATCCACAGAAAGAAAATAATAATAAGGTGCTTAAATAGAATCTCTTATCATATATGTTTATATAAACATTTGCTTTTGATAATACATTATCTATAAAATATTTTAATTTGTCATTATTTTTTTTAGTCAATAAATCTGATCCTTTTATTTCATCAGATATAGAAAACTTTTTTTTAAACTTTTTGTACTCTTGTTCTAATTTATCAATTTTCTCATTATCAACAACTATTGCTGCTAAAGCAAATGTTGGACTATTTATAAAATTGAGTATCTCTTTTTTCTGAATTACACATCCTGTTTGTCCTGATTCATCAACAAAAATTTTCATACAAATTCCTCCAATTTTAAAAAAACATTATATAGTTTCTGTAACTGTTTTTTCCTTTATATGGTATTGGATATTATTATCCTTGCAAAACTTAATTACCTTTTTTGCCATAGAATTATAAAAATATTTATTATTATCATATTCTGAAACCAATTTGTTGTAATGAAGTCTACCAAATATTATTTTATCCACAAAGGAAATTTCATTCAAGATTTTCAAAAGATCCTGCTCAATAATATTTGGTGTTGGATAAGGTTCAATGCTCACCCAAGTTTTAAAACCTGCATTATGTAATCTTTTCAAAGCCCCAATTCTTTCCTCATACTTCGAACTTCCTGGTTCATATTTCTTTCTGAATTTTTCATCTAATGATACCAAAGTAATACCGAACATATTCTTTTTGCTTGTTAACATTAATTCATCTGGTAAAATACCTTTAGTTAAAATATGACATGGAATATCATATTTATTAATTAAATCAATAACATTAAGAGACATTTCTTTTATATCATCATATTCATACATAAAAGGATCAGTTGTAAAACAAAGATGTACATTCTTTATATCATTCTTATATTTTGGCAATTCTTTCTCTAATAATTCTAGAGTATTACCAACAATACACGGATTAACCCAATCATCATATGTTTTTACTTTCCCAAAACGCTTCGCCATTGCAAATGCATAACATGGATAATTGCATCCATGAGAACACCCTTGAACAAAATTTGCAGTATAATCACCATATTCTACTCCAGTTTTATAAAGCATTGTTTTTCTTTCAATTCTATTCTTACATACATTACCCATATATATCATCTCCTGTTAGCTTAATTTTAGTTTCTTGACTTTTCTGTGGCAAAAGGAACTTTGATTTCTTTCCAGTAGATGTTAGTTCTGGTATTCTTTTTATTATAATTTTATTTTCTTTTTCTAATTTCTTTATAATATCATTCAACAACTTTGTTTTAGTAATCCCATACTTACTAATATAGTCAATAATAATATCAAAATAATCTTTATAATCATCTGATAATAAAGATAATATTTTTTCTTTAATGTCATCTAATGAAATAAAATCATTATCAAAATTTTCTTGAAATAAGGAACCAAAACCATTAGTTTGTATACTTAATAATTCATCAAATCGATTAGCCATATTATCATTCATCAATAATATACCATCTTTATGATTTGTTGCGAAAACCATTCTATATTTTGGAGGACTTCCTGCCTTTGTTCTTATAGGAATATTTATAACATATTTAAATTTTCCTGTTTCTTTTATTTTATTACAATAATTATCTACAAATAATTTTTCAGCTTTATATCCATTTATTTTATGGCTTTGATGATCAAAAATAATTTGCTGCCAATAATCTCCGCCAGCAATACTATTCATTTTTTCAATACTATTAGCTTCTTTAAAGTCATCTGAATCATCCATTAACAGATCATATTCTGTATCAATAACTACATCATTTAATTGTGTTTTTAATATTCTACATCCTTCTCTAATAAAGCCAAAACTATTTAAATTCATCAAAAATTCTGCAGAATTCAAAGACGAAGAATTGAGTGACTTTAAGTATGAAAAATTTAAACTTTTAATTCCAAAGGGATCAATATAAACAAACAAATTTTTATCATTATTGTTATTTATTAAATCTATGATATTATCTTCATAATTACCCGGAATAACTTCTATATTATTGAGTCCCTTAACATTTTCACTTAAATCACTATAATATTTATTTTCTATAAAGTAAAACTTAATGCTCATATCGCTGTTTATGTCGCGATAAACATTATAAGCTATCAAAGGAGAACCTATCGTTCCATCATCAAATATTCCCTTTCCAGCAAAACCATCTATATATACTGTATCCTTTTTTGTATGTTGTATTTTGGTAAAATAGGGTTTTAAATAGAAACCCAAAATGTCATCTTTTATTTTGGACCATTCTTTCTTTTCTTTAAAAAAATCATCTGTATTTTTTCCCATAAAAACCTCCTAATAATTAATTATGTTCTTAATCAAGTTGTTCAATCATCTTTTCTAAACAAACTATTATTTCATCATACTCTATATCCTGAGCATAAGAAAAATTACTTTTGTATTTATTCCATCTTTCTTTTAATACATCACTATTCTTAATAATATTTAATGATTCTATTGGATTACCAGTATATTCTCTTTTAGTAAATGTTTTATCTATTGCTTTTCTAAAATGATCAATATTAATATTTTTCCACTCTTTCGTATATATTAAATAAACATCATAAAAATCTCTTGTTCTACCATTTAGCTCTAATCGACTAAGTATTGTTTCTATTTTTTCAGCTAATACTGTTTCCATATTATACGCATATAAATCTATATAATAATCTCCTAATAAAGGCAAATATTTATATCTAATTTCTTTCGGAGTTATTGGGTCCCCTGTTGCTATATCAATGTGAAATGATTGTTTAATAGTTTCATATTCAACTTGAATAGTTACTCTAAATCCACCATACTCATCTTCGTCTCTAATTGGTTCTACACCTAAGTATTTTAATTTTGCATTATCATTTATATCTATAGATATTATTTCATTTATCATTTTGATAATAGTCTCTTCATCGAAGTTAGCATTTCTAAAAGCTGTATCTATATCCATAGTGGCTCTATTCTCTACTCCAAATAAAGTGCTTAAATAAAATCCGCCTTTCAAGACAAAATTATCTCTGTACTTACTTTTTGAAAGTCTTTCCAAAAACCTATCATACATATATAGCCTTAGTAAAGTATTAAAATCTACATTTTTTTCTTTGGATATATTTTTTATTTTATCTTTAAGTTGCATACTATTCATAAAATACCTCCATATAATTCATTACTTCATTTTTAATTCCCATCTTTTCAGCATATCTAGATAGTTTTATAAGATCTTTATCTTTACTTTTAATATATTCTTTAATGCTATATTTAACATGTTCTGAATCCATTCTACTTTTAGATCTTATTATGTCACAGATACATCTTTCTATATCATAAACTCTTACTTTATTTCCCATTGGAGTTTCTACTTCAGTAAGTCCAAGTTCATACATATCGTCTGATACATAAAACACATTATGATTTTTAAGATGCTCACTATTGTAAGATTGTCTTACTGTTATATCGTATCTATCATTAGGTGCTTTGATAGAAAGTCCATGAAAAAAAAGAGCAGTCATATGTGAATAAATAGTATTAGGCATACTAAGACTAAAAACATAATAACTATCTTCTATTTTAGTTGAATCAATATAGATACCATTAGCTACTTTTTCTACTATTCCTTTTTTCCACATGGTATTTAGATACATTCTATGAATTCCATAATTATCTAATTCTCTCGAAGTAATATATCCATTATTGTTTTTCATAATCGATTCAATAATTTCAATATTACTTTCTTCCTTAAATTCCTTTATCGTCTTATTTTCCATATTTATCACCCCTTTGACAAATCTACTGACATTTTAACATTTTTCAGTAATTTTGTCAAATAAGTATTAAAAGTTTTCAATTATACATTCAAGTAAAATTACTAAATAAACTTCTGGTCATTTGGTCCAAAAGTAACTTCTCGCCAATTTGGCACACTTTGCGCCCACTGGTCACGCTTTTCTACCAACTTAATTATTTCATTTCTATTATAAATCCCAATTCTATGATATATTATTAATGAGATGATAGAATGAAAAACATTGAATTAGTAATATCTGAAGGTATCAAAAATGGTAAATGGATTGATA
>JAEEGL014603185.1_pt1 | contig 13155 bp, 12 predicted proteins | sample 9134231 | NCBI WGS metagenome assembly JAEEGL01 (sample SAMN16246548, study PRJNA631951) | gut metagenome | biome: gut microbiome; feature: rumen; material: fiber-attached | host: Bos | place: Iran: Karaj | collected 2018-10
CATTCCGGTTTTGTCTCTCCAGCCTGTTGGAAAAACAGGATAAGCAAAAAGAGCCGTGCCGCTTTTTTGCAAAGCGGTACGGTTTTTATGTCTTTTTTCAGGGCGTTAAATCGTACGGAACCCTTGAAAAAATTGGTCTGAAAATATCATTTATCAGTCTATACGCAAAAAACTCGAGAAAACAGGGGGAGAGAGAAAGAATTATGACTGCGGATTTTATACTGATATCCGAGAGCGTTTTTGCCGCCGAGGGGAACGTGCCCTTTTCTGGATACGTGGCGGTACGAGGGGAACGCATCCTCGCCTGCGGACCCGGACAGGTCCCGGCATCGCTGGTCGGCCCCGACACGAAGATCACGGATCTCGGTGACAGAACGGTCCTGCCCGGTTTTTCCGACGTACACTGTTTCTTTACGGGATGGGCGGCGGAGCAGAAGGGGATCGATCCGGAGGATCGAGCTGCGCGCGACGCGATGCTTTCGGACCGGGACTATATTCTTCCGAAATTCCGTTCGTATATGCAGCTGATGAACAGCAGAGGCGTGACGTCCGTCAAGGAGATGGGCTTTGACGATTTCAGCGGATTTCCCGATCTTCTGTCGGATCTTGAAAAGAACGGAGAGCTGACGCTTCGGGTCCATTTCATGAGCCAGCCGGTGAACGCGCCGATGGATCTTGCGTTCGGACGGGCCTGCGCAGGACGGTTCACGGGCGATTTTCTCCGTTTTTCCGGATTCAACCGGATGACGGACGGATCGATCAGCCAGCTCGAAGGCGAGATGAAGGCGCCTTACCTCTGCGCACCGGATAGTTGCTGCAGACTTTCGATCGACTGGGACCGCATCGCGGAGGATACGAGGGCGGCCGACCGGGAGGGATTCCGGTTTTCACTGCACGCGCAGGGAGATGCGGCGATTTCGAAGGTCGCGGACATCCTGGAAACGTGCCGGCGGGATGAAGACGGAAGGCTTGTCAACCGGCACAGCGTGACGGATCTTGAATGCAGCGATCCCGCCGATCTTGACCGGCTCGGAAGGATCGGAGCGGTCGCGGAGATCTATCCCCAGATCCAGTCGATCGCGGACCGGGAGGGAAAGCTCGCGATGATCGCGGAAAAGATCGGTTCCGAACGCGGGAAGAATTACTGGAACAGGCGCCGGATGGCGGATGCGGGCATGATCCTCAGCTGCGGAACGGACCTTCCGCTTCTGATCGACGACATCCCGCAGTCCGTATACCATGCGGTGGGCGGTTATTTCCCCGAGGGCGGGGAGCCATTCAACGCCGGCAACATGCTGAAGACCGGCGAACTGCTCAGAGCCTGGACGTACGGGGGGGCCTACAATCTTTACCGGGAGCAGGAATTTGGCACGCTGGCGGAGGGAAAGAAAGCGGATATCACGGTCCTTACGGGGAATGTGTTTGCCGTTCCGGCAGAACAGGCGCGGTCTCTGAAAGTGGCGGAGACCCTGGTATCGGGGAAGACGGTATATCGTGCGGAATGAAAGGAGCAGAGCGATGTCCAGAATCACTATGAATGACGTTGCCGTGATGAGCGTGCAGTTCGTCCAGTACTCGTTTGATTATTATCTTGATTCCATGCGCAGGTGCGGACTCAAAAAGATCGACTTCTGGGGAGGCTCCCCGCACTACTGCCGCCTTGACCATCTGTCATCCTGGGAATCGGCAGGGAGACTCAAAGAGATGCGGAGAAAAGCGGAGGATCTCGGTATGGAAGTGGTCATCTATACGCCGGAGACGCTGGCCTATCCGTTCAGCTATTCCTCCCCGGACAATCTTCTCAGGGGAAGAACGCTTGATTTTATGACCGCCGCCATGGACGACGCGCTGGCGCTAGGCACCAACAAGCTGTTTCTCAATACGGGCTGCCATTCCAGGGATCTTCCGCGCGAAGAAGGCTTCAAGCGCACGGTTGAAAGCTATCAGATGCTGAGCCGAACGGCGGAGCAGAAAGGGATCGAGCTCATCCTCGAACAGCTCCAGCCCTACGAGAGCAATCTGTGCATCACGCTTGCGGATATGGTGCGCATGCTGAAAGAGGTGGATTCGCCCGCCCTGAACGTGTGCGTGGATCTCGTGGCGATGGAAGTGGCGGGGGAAACGCTGGACCAATACTATGAAGCGTTCGGCGACCGGATCCGCTGGGTCCATTATTCGGACAGCCATCATCTGATCCTCGGTGACGGCGATTTCGGCCGCGGGAAACTGGAAGGATATGTCCGGACCATGGAAAAGAACGGTTATGCGGGGTGCGTGGATCTTGAGATCAACGATTCCATCTACTGGGAGGATCCGTATACCTCCGTGGCGCGTTCCGCTGAATATATCAGACAGTACCTTCCCGAGAAATAATGAAGAAACCAAAGGTGAACCCATGATCCCGAATCCCATTCAGACACTGAAAGACCCGGAAGCCAGGCGGACCATTTTCCGTCTCGCCTGGCCGACCATGACGGAAACGGCGCTGCAGACCGTCGTGCAGTATGTGGATACCGCGCAGGTCGGACTGCTCGGCGCAGCGGCGTCGGCGGCGGTCGGGCTGACCTCCACGACCACGTGGCTGGTCAATTCTCCCATCTGGGCGATCGGGACCGGGGTCATGGCATGCATCGCGCAGGCGCTCGGTGCCGGGGACAGGCAGCGCGCATCGCGCGCGGCGGACCAGTCGCTGCTTCTGGTTCTCGTTCTCGGATCCGTCATGACGGCGGTGACCCTTCTGATCAGTCCGCATCTTCCGGACTGGCTCGGCGCGTCGGCGGAGATCCGGCGGGATGCGGCGCTCTATTTCGGGATCTGCTGCGTTCCGATGCTCCTCCGGGTGTCGAGCGTCATTTTTGCCGCCGCACTCAGGGCAACGGGAAACACAAGAACGCCGATGCGGATCAACGTCCTGATGAATGTGATCAATATCGTGCTGAACTATCTTCTGATCAACCCGGTCAGGACGGTCCGTGTCGGACCGCTTTCTGTGACCGTCTGGGGAGCGGGATGGGGCGTGACCGGCGCCGCGGTGGCTACCGCCGCCGCTTATGCGGCGGGCGGGATCCTGATGTTTGCCGCCTTCAGAAAGTGCGATCTTTTCTCGGAACTGCACTTGAAATACGACCGGGAGGTCATGGGGAAATGCCTCGGGATAGGCATGCCGATCGCAGGGGAACGAATGATCTCCATGTTCGGGCAGGTCGTATTCACCGCGCTGGTCGCAAGGCTCGGCACGATCGCGGTCGCGGCGCATTCGATCGCGCTGACCGCGGAATCGGCGTTCTACGTGCCGGGGTACGGCATGCAGACTGCCGCCGCCACGCTTTCCGGATACTATTACGGAGCGAAGGACGAGAAGAAGCTGATGGAGTTTTCCTCCTCGATCATGCTGATCGCATCGCTGCTGATGGGGTTCCTCGGGCTGTTTCTGTTTCTGTTTCCGTCCTTTTTCATGAAGATCTTTACCAAAGACCCGAACGTGATCGCGATGGGCGCCGCCGTGCTCCGGATCGTCGCGGTCTCCGAGCCGTTTTACGCGGTGTTCATTATCCTCGAGGGGACATTCAACGGCGTCGGGGATGTGAAGGCGCCGCTGGTCTTCGCGCTTGTGTCGATGTGGGGAGTCCGCATCCTCTTCACCTTTATCTGCGTGACAAGGCTCCATCTCGGACTCCGGGCAGTCTGGTGCTGCATGGTGGCAGACAATATGACGAGATTTATCCTGATGACCCGGCGGTATGCGGGGACCCGTTGGAAACGCGGGATCCTTTCCCCTCCCGCTGCTGAACAATAATATATCAATAATGAAAGGAATGATCAGTATGCTTTGGACCGAGTCCATGTTTCATGTCAAAAAACCGATAATTTCGATGCTCCATCTCGACGCGCTTCCCGGGGATCCGAGATACAAAAAGGGTACTTCCATGCAGCAGATCGTCGATCATGCGGCGGCGGACCTCGCTGCACTTCAGAACGGCGGCGTGGACGGGATCATATTCTCCAACGAATTCAGCCTTCCCTATCAGCGGAAGATGGATATCGTGACGCCCGCCGCGATGGCGTTTGTGATCGGATGTCTCAAATCGGAACTGCGCGTTCCGTTCGGCGTGGATGCGATCTCGGACGGCGCCGCCTGTCTGGAACTGGCAGCCGGTGTCGGCGCGAAGTTTGTGCGGGGCACGTTCTCGGGCGTATATGTCGGAGACGGCGGACTGTACAACAATGATTTTTCCGCTCTGATGCGCCGGAAGGCGGCGCTTCCGCTGGACGATCTGAAAATGCTTTATTTTATCAATCCCGAGTCGGACCGGAATCTGGATCTAAGACCGCTTGCCGATATCGCGAATTCCACGATCTTCAAGGTGCATCCGGACGGGCTCTGCATTTCGGCAAGCGCGGCGGGACAGGACGTGGATGAGGATCTGATCGCTTCCGTGAAAGCGAAGAATCCGGAGGTCGTCGTGCTGTGCAATACCGGATGCCGTCCGAATACGATCGAGCGCAAGCTCGCGGTCAGCGACGCGGCCGTTGTCGGGACCTACTTTAAAAAAGACGGGAAACTGGAGAACGAAAGACTGGAAAACGTGCGCGTCGACGTGGAGCGCGTCCGTGAATTCATGAACGTGGTGTTCCGCGTCCGCGAGGCGTTATGAGCGATGGGCTGAACGGACCATTCCTTCTCGCGATGGATCTGGACGGGACCGCGTGCAACAGCCGGGCGCGGCTAGGCGAGCGGACGAAAGAGGCGCTGGAACGGTTCCGCGCGCGGGGCAATATCGTCTGCTTTGCTACCGGGAGAAGGGAAGTCGACATGCTTTCCTTCGGGGACGATGACCGGTTCGCGGATTACCTTCTGCTGAATACGGGCGGGAAGCTGGTCCGAACGTCGGACAGGACGGTCCTGTTCAGGGAGGCGGTCGATCCGGAAGCGGCCAGAACGCTGATCACGCACTGCCTTGCCGAGGGGCTTCAGCTGCATGTTCTCGACGGGATGTACTGGGCGGTCAACCGCTGGAATGACGGTCTGACGGAATATGTTGAGGAGCTCGGAAGAGCGCCCGTTCCGTACGGTTCGCTTTCGGAGGTCCCGTGGACGCATCTCGAAGGGTTTATGGTTACGGCAGATCTGGTGCCCGTGACCCGGTACATCGAGCGGGAAGGGCTTCCGCTCATGTGCCTGGCTTCCGAGCCGGACTGCGTGGATATCATGCCCGCAGGCGTTTCGAAATGGGAAGGGATCCGCCGCCTGGCGGAAATGATCGGGATCCCGCATCGGCGGATTGCCGCAGCGGGGGATTACGACAATGATCTTGACATGATCCGGAAGGCGGGGATCGGCATAGCGGTCGCAAACGCGCTCCCGCATGTCAGGGAAGCGGCGGACTATGTGACACCGAATGACAACGATCACGATGCGGCGGCGGACATCGCGGAGATGCTGCTCGCAATTCAGGATGAATCATGAAAGGAGTTACACAGGTGGGAAAAGCATATTTTATGGGGATCGATACGGGGACCAATTCCAGCAAGGGCGTTCTGATCGATGCGCAGGGGACTGTCCTCGGACTGCATACGACTTCACACGCCATGGAAAACCCGCGTCCGAATTATTATGAACATGACGCAGACCGCGACTGGTGGGGCGATTTCTGTACGATCAGCCGGGCGCTGATCGAGAAGACGGGCGTGGACCCGAAGGATATCAGGGCGGTCGGACTCAGCGCGCTCGGCGCGGACTGCCTGCCGGTGGATGAGAACTGCCGTCCGCTGCGCAAGGCGATCCTGTACGGGATCGACGCCCGCGCGGTAAAGGAGATGGAACAGCTGACGGAACTCTACGGGGAAGAGCAGATCCGCGCATGGTACGGGCGTCCGCTCTGCTCCAGCGACGTCATGCCCAAGATCCTCTGGATCAAGAACAACGAGCCGGAGATCTACGCAAAGACGCATAAATTTCTGACCGGATCGAGCTTTCTTGCCGCGAAGCTGACCGGGAATTATGTCGTGGACCGTTTTCTGGGCCTCGCCAGCTTCAATCCGCTGTATGATCCGAAAACCTGGAAGCCGGTGCCTGAGCTGTGCGCGCCGGTGTGCAGGCCGGACCAGCTTGCGGAGATCCGTGAAGCGGCGGATCTCGCGGGCACCGTGACGGCGGAGGCTGCCAGGGAAACTGGTCTCGCCGAAGGGACACCGGTCATTACCGGCACGGATGATTCCGGTGCGGAAGCCATCAGCTGCGGGGTCGTGGAACCCGGGAAGATGATGCTCCAGCTGGGATCATCGGTCTATATGATCCTTGGAACGGAGACACTGGTGGACGATGAAAGACTGTGGCGCGAGGAATTCATCGTGCCCGGGCTCTGTGATATTTCCGCCGGCACCAACGCCGCGGGGAGCCTGACGAAATGGTTTCGGGACGTCCTGTTCCCGGACGCGGTATCACTCGAGAAAGAGGGCGGACCCGACGCGTATGAGACCATGCTGAAGGGCGTCGGAGAGATCCCGCCCGGAAGCGACGGGCTGATCACGCTCCCGTATTTTGCCGGCGAACGTACGCCGGTCAACGATCCTGACGCGCGCGGGGTCCTGTTCGGACTGACGCTCGGACATACGCGCGCGCATCTTTACAGGAGCGCGCTTGAATCGGTCGGTTTTTCCATCATGCAGCAGATCCGTCTGATGGAATCCCATCCGGAGGTGAAGCTTGACCGTATCATCGCGGTGGGCGGAGGGACCCTGAATCCCGTCTGGATGCAGATCATCACGGATATTCTGGGGAGAAGCGTCGCAACGCCGGAGCAGACGGTCGGCGCCTGCTACGGGGACGCCATGATGGCCGCTCTCGGCATCCGGTGGGAAGGATTTGAGTCCTATGCGGATCTGACGAAGCTGATCCGCACGGGGAAGGTCTATGAGCCGGATCCGGCCGCGCATGAAAAATACAAGGCATATCAGCGGATCTACGACGAACTGTATCCCGCGACGGCTGAGCTGGCACACGCTGCCTCCAGACTGGCCGTGGAATGATCTGCCGAATACGGCATGCAGAAGACCCGGGAAGCATAGCGCTTGCCCAGGTCTTTCATTCTGCGTATCGGTATGTGCCGGCGATCCGTTACGGCTGACGGTAGTTGCTTCTCGGCGCGCTTTCTGCTGCGATCTCCTCCGTGGAAAGCAGATGGACAGGCCCGACTGCCCGGGCGGCGAGGTAGGTCTTGGCTGCCTCCTCCAGGTAGACGGCGCTGTGAAGGGCTTCCTCGAGATCTTTCCCGAACGCGATGACGCCGTGATTTCTGAGGATGACCGCAAGCGCGTCACCGCAGTGATCGACGGTCAGCTTTCCCATGCCTTCATCCGAAGAAATGGTGAAGGGCGCCACGGGGACTGCGGTGCGGCAGGCATCCAGCACGGTCACCAGACACCCGGGCATTTCATCCTCCACCAGGCCGACCGCGGTCGCGTACGGCTGATGGGTATGGATGACCGCGTTGACTTCCGGTTTGTGCCGGAAGATATACAGAAGAGCGAGCATATCCGAGGAGGGACGGCGGTTTCCGTCGAGGGTTTTTCCGTTCTCATCGACGAGTACGATGTCCTCAGGCTGCATGGTCTCATAGGCCATTGCCGAAGGGGTGATCAGAAAGTTTCCGCATGGCATCCGCATGGAAACATTCCCGCCCGACAGGGAGATCAGCTGATACTGCAGCATGGTCAGTGCCGCACGGATCATTTCGCGGCGTTCCTTTTCATATTTCATCCTTCATTCCCCTTTCAAAACGGACCGAACGTTCCGTCGTTTTCAGATAATCGAGGTGTTCCCGTATGATGTGCTCTCCGTTCGGATCCTGCTCGTACCAGAGCTCCACGAGGACCGGCGCATGAAAATCCAGTTCCGCGAGGCATCGGTAGACTCCAACAAAATCGAGCGTGCCGGTACCGATCGGAAGGTTGAAGCAGGTGTGCGGATTGGCATCCCGGATGTGAAGACCGAGCATATGGCCTCTGGCGAGCGTCAGTTCGGAAACGGGATCCAGTCCGGCAGTCACAAGATTTGCCGCATCCGGATAGACGTGCAGAACGGGAGAGCCGATCTCGCGGACGAGTTCCATGGCTTTGCGGACGGACGTGATATGGCTTTCGACAGGCTCGATCCCGAGCAGGATCCCGCTGCGTTCCGCGAGAACGGCTGCTCGGGCAAGACCGTCGCGGTAGCGCTTACGGCTTTCTTCCGTGCTCGGTTCGTACCAGACGTCGTATCCCGCGACTTGCAGGACACGGATCCCGGTGTCGGCGCAGAAGCGGACCGCCTTGCGCATCAGGTCCATGGATGTTTTGCGGAGCGTCTCGTCCGCGCTCCCCATGGGAAAACGCCTCTGCCCGCTGAAACACGCGGAATAGACCTGAACGCCGCTGTCGGAAGCAGCGCGCTGAAAGGAGAGCCGCTGCGACCGATCCCATTCCAGCCGGGACAGACGCTCATCGCTCTCGTCCAGACTGAGTTCGAAATTATCGTATCCCGCACGCGCGGCATGATCCAGAAGATCCGGCAGCGGCCGCTTATACAGTGCTTTTTCGTAGATCCCGTATCTGTACATCTGTCTATCGCTCCCGGTTTTTCGCGTCTTCGGCGATTTTGCAGAAGGACCGGACCGCTTCGGCCGGATCATCGGCACTGAAAACGGCACGGCCCATGACGGCGCAGTCTGCGCCTGCAGCCGCAACCGAAGGAAGGATCTCCGCGGTAATGCCTCCGTCCGTCCAGAGTTCGACGGAGGATGGGAGAAGGGAACGGAGACGCCGGATCCGCGTGATGCTGTAGGGCTTGAAACGGATCCCGTTCCGGTCGGATTCGTTGGTCAGCAGGAGCACATAACGGACCAGATCCAGATACGGCATGACGTTTTCGACCGGCGTTCCGTAATTCAGAGCGAGACCGGGGATCATACCGTACTGCAGGATCAGATTCAGCGCCCGGGACGGATAAAGGGTCGATTCCAGATGAACGGCGATCTTTCTGACGCCGCATTCGGCCAGCTCCGCGATATAGCTTTCCGGATCGGTGACCATCAGATGCGCATCCATTTCCGCGTCGGTAAACGCAGACAGGGCACGCACGGTATCGGGTCCGAACGTGATGCCGGGGCTGAAGTTGCCGTCTTCAATATCCAGATGCAGAACGCCCGCGGGGCGCACCCGGGCCGCCTGGCGCCCAAGGTCCGCAAGGTTGCTGCTTGCAAGAGAGGGAAGCACCTGAAACATGCTTATTAATCCTTTCAGCTGTGGAATACATCCAGCGCTTTCAGCGCTTTTTCATAGAGACGGAATTTTCTGCGGTAGACCGGTACCGCTTCGGGATCGGGTTCGTAGACCCTGCGGATCCTGGTCATGGCATTTACTGCCGCCTGATAATCGCTGAACAGTCCGCATCCGACCCCTGCGGCCATTGCCGCGCCGAGCGCACTCAGCTCGTCTCCCTCCGGGATCTCCATCGGGATACCGACCGCATCTGCCATCATCTGCGACCATACCTCGGAACGGATCAGTCCGCCGGAGAGACGGGCTTTGGAGAACGTGTTGCCGCCTTCCATCAGCCTTCGCACATGGAAGACGGAGGAGAAGACGACGCCCTCATAGACCGCGCGGAGCATGTGCTGCTGCGTGGAATATGCGCTGACATTCAAGAAGCAGGCTTTTGCGTCCGGATGCGTCGCGGATGAGAACAGATAGGGGACAAACACAACATCGGATTCGTCCGGAGAGACGGAGTCGACGATGCGGTTGCAGGAGGAATACACTTCTTTGCCGGAGGAATCCAGTTTTGAAAGCTCCCGGAGATACCAGTCCAGATTGCTCGCGGATGTCGGCGTGGATTCTTCCACCAGATAATGTCCCGGAAGGAAGGCGCAGGAAACGGAGTTCGTGCTCTCGCCGTACCCGTACCGCAGCTGCGTGTCCAGATATTCGTTGATGGACCAGGTGCCCGCGCTCATGCAGGCGGTTTTCCCGTCCAGGATCCCGCTAGCCAGAAGACCGGCGTCTACATCGAACATCGATCCGGTCACGGGCGTGCCGGGTTTCAGGCCGGTTTCAAGCGCCGCCGCTTCGGTGACGGTCCCGCATGCATCCGTACAGGAAAGACACGGCGGTGCCATATCGAAGCAGTCTCCAATGTCAAGAAGCCGGAACAGTTCTCTGTCGTAAGCGAGCGTATGGAGATTCATCAGTCCGGCGGAGGAAGCTTCCGTGATCTCGCTCGTAAACTCTCCGGTCAGACGGAGACGGATATAATCCTTGATCCCGAGGAACCATCTGGCCTGCCGGACGAGTTCGGGGGAATGATGTTTCAGCCAGGAAAGCAGGACGGAGGTCTGTGCAGACCACAGCCCCTGATGATTCAGGGCGAAGACCTGTTCCTCGATACCGTTTTTCCGGAGCTCATTGACCATGGACTGCGCTCTCGAATCCGTGGAGACGATGGCCGGTCCGACCGGATCGCCGCGGTCATCCGCCAGCAGAATCCCGTTCCCGTAACCGGTGACGCCGATCCCGAAGATCGCGGAAGGATCGATCCCGCTCTTTTCGATGGTTTCACGGATCACGATACAGTTGGATTTCCAGATCTCCGCGGGATCCCGCTCCACGTATCCGACCGACGAAGTACGGATGGGAACGCTTCGTCCGGAGGAGGCGATCAGTTGGCCGTCGGCGGAGAACAGCGCTGCCTTGATGTCGCTGCCGCCGTTATCGATACCCAGCAGATATTTTTTCATATTATCACCCGTTGAATATGCAAGTATCGGAAAATTTCATACCAATTTTGACTAATCAAATTATACGGGAAGACCCCATACGTGTCAATTCCTCACGGATGGTTCTAAGGTCCGTTTCCGGTGAAGCGCGGCAGGATCCGCGGACGGAACGGGATCCCGGATACGCTGATCCGTGACGCGCAGGTTGAAAAGACAGGCGCGTTGCAGTATGCTCTATCCAGTGACGATCAATCCTTTCGCCGGCATTTCGGGATCATCCGTACTGCAGGGCGGAAGGGTTATGATACCGGACCGGGATACGAAGGACCCGCGGAACGGTCCGAAACACGATGACAGGGCGGAGGAAAGGAAAAAAGATGGATAAACTGACACTTGAGAAGGCAAAAGAGATCAATTCGACGATGGTCACCGAGGAGCATCTGCTTCTGCATGCCGCGAACGTGTCCGCTGCCATGGGCGCGATGGCGGATCATTTCGGCGCGGATAAAGAGCACTGGGAAGCGGTCGGCTGGCTGCACGATTATGATTATGAGAAGTATCCCGATGAGCATCTGCAGCACACGGAGAAACCCCTGCGCGAACTCGGCGTTCCGGAAGAGGACATCCGCGCGATCCTGTCGCACGGATACGGGATCTGTTCGGACGTGAAACCGCTCTCCGATCTGGAAAAGAGCCTGTTCGCCGTGGATGAACTCACGGGCATCGTGCAGGCGGCAGCGAGGATGCGGCCGAACGGGATCACGGATATGGAAACCAAGAGCTTCATGAAGAAGTGGAAGGACAAGAGATTTGCCGCCAAATGCGACCGTCCGCTGATCCTGAAGGGATGCGAAATGCTCGGCATGGATATCAGGGATGTCGCGGAGATCGTGATCGAAGGAATGAAGGCGCATGCGGAGGAACTGCAGCTCGCCGGGAACTGATGCGGAATGACGCGGTTCTTTCCGGCTCCGGCAGGATCGCCAGGGCGGACCGGGACGGCGTAAGCGAAGCAGAAGCATGTCTGAAGACGTACTGATGAAAAGGTTTTTCAAAAGTTCATTCGCCCTGCTGATGACGGCGGGGCTTCTTATGCTGTGCGGCTGTTCCGTGAAAAACATCGTGCAGAAGGATACTGTTTTCGCTCTCGATACGGTGATCGATCTGACGGTCTGCGCGCCGGACCGGAAGGCTTTGACCGGGGCGGAGACGGCTCTTCTAAACTGGGAAAAAAAGTTTTCCGCCGCGGATGAAAACAGCGAGATCGGGAAACTGAACGGGGGAGATCCGGCGGCGCTTTCCGCCGAGACGCTGGAACTTCTTTTGGATGCGGTCGCGATCGCGGAAGAGACAGACGGCGCGTTCAATCCGGCGCTGAAGCCGGTCGTTTCAGCGTGGGGATTTCTGAACGGCGATTACAGAGTCCCGCCGGAGGAGGAGATCCGGACGCTCCTTCCGCTGACGGATTACCGGCAGATCCTGATTTCGGACGGACAGGTTTTTCTTCCGGAAGGCCAGCAGATCGATCTCGGCGGCATCGCCAAGGGATGGATCGGGAAAAAGCTCGCGGAGGATCTGTCGGAAGCAGGCGTCCGCAGCGCACTGATCAATCTGGGCGGGAATATCCATGCGGTCGGGACGAAGCCGGACGGCAGCTTCTGGCGGATCGGCATCAAGGACCCTTCCGGGGACGGCGTGGCAGGCGTTTACCTTGCCGCGGATGAGGCGGTCATCACATCCGGAGGATATGAAAGATTTTTTGAACAGGACGGGATCACGTACATCCATATCCTGGATCCGGATACGGGACGCCCTGCAGGGAGCGATTTGCTTTCCGCGACGGTGATCGGCGGCGACGGAACCCGATGTGACGGATTGTCCACCGCCCTGTTTGTGATGGGCCGGGAAAAGGCTGTGGATTTCTGGAGAAACCGCGGGGATTTTGACATGATCCTGATCATGAAGGACCGCATTCTGATCACGGAAGGGATCCGGGACCGGTTTACGCCTGAGGGAACCGATGCCCGTTCGCTGGAAATACTGACCGGAAGCAAATAGAAAGGACAGATCTGATACGGCGCGGGGGCATGCCTGTCGGTCCGCTGTTTTACGCATTTCGATCCCAATGATCCAACAAAAGACATCGGCTATAAGCTTTCTCCTGGTCAGTTGGTCTATTACCGGGATGAGTCCGCATACCGGGAGAATTATTACCATATCCAGGACACCTTCGTAATCATGGACATCGCCGCCAAGTCCGGTTATATCGTCCGGGCGGACTGCAGCAAGCTCTATAACCAGCAGGACCCCGCCCTGGATTTGAGGTCCATCGACTACGACCACATGGGCGGCGAAGAGTATATCGCTTATGTGCGGAACATCGCGGAACAGACCTTCGGCAAGG
>JAEEGL011238862.1_pt1 | contig 13154 bp, 11 predicted proteins | sample 9134231 | NCBI WGS metagenome assembly JAEEGL01 (sample SAMN16246548, study PRJNA631951) | gut metagenome | biome: gut microbiome; feature: rumen; material: fiber-attached | host: Bos | place: Iran: Karaj | collected 2018-10
GAGGTAAGGATTTCGTTATCAGAAGCTTTGCCTTCGCGCTTGGTGAATCCACCAGGGAAACGGCCGGCGTCAGCATACTGCTCGCGATAATCAACTTGCAAAGGCATAAAATCGGTACCGGGAACTGCATCCTTTGCTGCACAAACAGTTGCGAGCAGTACGGTGTTGTTCATGCGGAGCATGACCGAACCGTCGGTCTGTTTTGCAACTTTCCCGGTTTCAATGCTGATGGTTCTTCCATCAGGCAATTGAACTGTTTTCGTAATTACGTTCATCTTAAATAAAAAACATCTTTATATAAAAAATCGTGCAAAGTTACATATTAAAATGTAGAATGATGCATGAAGTATGAAGATTTTTTCTTTTTTTTGGTTTTTTCGCTTATTTGGAGCTAAAATTTGGTTTTTCCATTCGTTTACACTAACTTTGCATGCAAATTACTCATGCAAGAAACATCTAAACAAAACCATAAATGAAAAAGACAATGATGAAAGGCGCCGTACTCTTCGCGGTAGCACTTGCACTGGCTTCATGTTCCAAGGAAAAATTCCACATCAACGGAACCATCACGGAAGCCAAGGATTCCATTCTCTATCTGGAAAACATTTCACTCGACGGTCCTGTAGCCGTTGATTCTGTCAAACTCGATGAAACGGGCAGTTTTGAATTCTCTGAGGAGCGCCCTGAAGCTCCAGAATTCTATCGCTTGCGCATTGCCAACCAGTTTATTTCACTGAGTGTGGACTCCACGGAGACCATCAGCGTGAAGGCACAATATCCTACCATGGCAACAGGTTACACAGTGGAAGGTTCAGAAAACTGCGAGACCATCAAAACACTCTCTCTGAAGAACATCGATCTCTACAACCGTGTGCTGGCTATCCAGCAGAACACGCAGATGGGTATGGAAGCAACTAGCGACAGCATTCAGAAAGTGGTGGAAGCGTACAAGGATGACGTGAAGAAGAACTTCATCTACAAGGATCCGATGAAGGCAAGCAGTTATTTCGCCTTGTTCCAAACACTGGGCAACATGCTGATTTTCAATCCTCGCGAAAGCAAAGAGGACATCAAGGCTTTTGCTGCCGTAGCCACCTCATGGGACACCAACTATCCCAATGCCGTGCGTGGTCAGAATCTTCATAACATTGCCATAGAGGGCATGAAGAATGTGCGTATCATTGAGAATAAGCAGAACATGAAAATCGATCTCAGCAAGGTGGACACTTCAGGTAGACTTGACATTACCCTCGTAAACAATAAGGGCCAGATGAGCAAACTGAGTGACCTGAAAGGCAAGGTGGTAATGCTCGATTTCCACGCTTTTGCCACTGATGAGAGCACAGCACGTATCATGAAACTGCGTGAACTTTATAACAAATATCATGCGCAAGGATTCGAGGTCTATCAGGTCAGCGTGGATCCTGACGAACATTTCTGGAAACAGCAAACGGCTGCCCTGCCGTGGGTTTGCGTGCGTGATCCAGAGGGAATCAACTCCTCACTCATGCGGACCTTTAACATCCAGAATATCCCGACCTTCTACATTCTGAACCGCGAAAATCTGCTTCATAAGCGTGACGTTCAGATTAAGGATTTGGACGCAGAGATTCAAAGTTTACTCTAAAAAGCCAACTATATGACAAAGGGCATACTGACAACCATCCTGCTGTTCAGTATGCCTTTTGTGCTACTTGCAACAGCTGAGGAAAAAGCCGACAGTGCCGTCTTCTCACTCCGACAGGTGAACGACACACTCTATTATCTTGAGTTAAGGGATAAGGAACAAGTGAGCCGATGGAAACTGCCCTATCCCGTCTATCAGTTCCAGACAGGAGACGTGGATGGTGACGGCAGGACAGACGCATTGGTAGGCGTCATAAAGGCCACCCGTTACGACCCAAAGTCAGGCCGGCGACTCTTTATCTTCAAGAACTACAAAGGCTATGTGAGACCTCTTTGGCTGGGGACACGGTTAGGGGGTATCCTTCAGGATTTCCGATATATAAACGGCGTTGTCCGCAGTTTGGAAACCACTAACGACAAACTGTATGTCGTGGCAGAATACAAATGGGAGCATTTCGGCATGCGTTTCCATTGCTTCCTTGCAAAGAATGTCACACGTGAAGAAGCCTTGAAAATTTTCAGAGAATAATACGATTATCGGAACAAAGTAAAACATAAAACTATAGACCCAAATGAAAAACAGTTTAATCATTACATTTCTGCTCCTAACTTTGGGAGCAAGTGCTCAACAACTGAACCTTTCACGTCTGGATGTGGAGAAACTCAATGGAAAGATAGATCTCAATCAAGACATCTCCAGCTACAGTCTCAGCGATCTTCGCATTCTTCGCAACGCTTTTTCCGCCCGCCAAGGTTACTGCTTTATGAATGCTGACCTTCGCGGCATCTTTGGCAGTACTTCATGGTACGAAAAGGTGCTGGAAGAACGGTTCTGGGACAGTGAGGAGTACGATGAAAACGGAGAAAAGAACGCGAATCAAAAGAAAATGGCTCCCATCAGTTACACCAAGGAAGAGCAAGCCTTTATGACCAAGTTGAAGGCACGTGAGGATGAACTGAAAGCCAACAACTTCCCTCATGTCGACGGACAATTGGTAAACATCGCCAATATCGTGAATCCTTTCCAGCTCACCACTTTTGACGAACGCCTGCAAAAAGCCCTTTCGCGACAAGGGTTTGCAATAGTGCCAGGCGAAGACGACCAGCTTTTCCACGTTTATGAGCGCAACGACTATCACAATTTCCCGAACTTCGTTACGACCGATCTTTTCCTGCAGGCTTTCCATATGTATTTCGATTGTCTGTTACGCGATGTGGAAGAACAGCGGTTGCTTCCCGTAATGACTGATTTCAGTAAAACGGTCCATCAGGAAATGAGCAACATTGCCCTTCAGACAAAGAATCCCGAATTAAAGGCTGCCGCCGAATACGACATGGCATTCTTTGCCATTGCTCATGCTCTGCTCACAGGGAAACTGTCGCTCACGGTACCCGCTGCCTACAAGGAAACTGTCGCTGAGGAAATCGCTCATGTCAAAGAAGCCGGCATCACCTATTCGGAGTTTTTGGGCTATACACCTAAAAACAAAATGCCAAAATACTTCTACAGCACCTATCGTCCACGCGGGCATTATACCCGTTCAGATAGCCTGAAACGCTACTTTATGGGAATGATGTGGCTGCAAAGTGCTCCCTTTGGCACAGAGATGCCCAAGTATCTGAAGAGTGCACTACTCATTGCAGATGTCATCGGCAAAAATGACAAACTACGCCAACTCTACGAAGCCGTGAATGAGCCCATAACCTTCCTGATGGGGCAAACAGACAATGTTTCGCTGATGCAAGTGTATCAACTGATGAAACAGCAGAATCTTCCGCTTGAGACTTGTCTTAAAAAGAAGAGGAAACTTGCAAAAATACGCCAATTCATCGAGGAATTAGATAAAAATCAGACTCACATCAAACCTAAGTTCCTTTCATCCAGCAAAGTAAAACTCAACGTGATTCCACAGCGTTACCAGCCTGATGCTGAGGTGCTGCAGGAGATGGTTGACTATGACAGCAAACCTACGTTGCGCCCTGAGCCTACCGGTCTTGATGTGCTGGCCGCCATCGGCATCCAATCGGCCGAGCGCATCCTGCTGAAAGAACTTAACGAACAGGAACGCTGGAACAAATACGAGGAGAATCTGCAGCGGATGAAACAGCGTATGTCGGAGATTGACTGGAATTGCAGTGTGGCCAACCGCTGGATAGCCTCCACCAAGGATATTAACGCCGTTCCGGAGGGTGCACCTTATTTTATGAAGACACCGCAATGGGACAAGAAGACGCTCAACAGTGCCTTGGCTTCATGGGCAGAACTGAAGCACGATGCCATTCTCTATGCCAAACAACCGTTTGGTGCCGAATGCGGCGGCTATGGTGTACCAGAACCTATCACACGCGGTTATGTGGAGCCAAACATTGCTTATTGGACGAAAGCTATCGAACTGATTGATGCGACTAATGCCTTGTTACAGAAATACAACCTCATCACAGAGAAGAGCAAGAGTTGCACTGAAGAACTGCGCGATAAGGCTGAATTCCTGCTCAACTGCAGTCAGAAGGAACTGGCCGGAAAACGCCTCAGCGACGAAGAATACCGCCAAGTGGAGGCTATCGGCTCTGCCTTCGAATACATAACCCTGCACTTAATCCAGCAGAAAGACGAGTATTTGAACGGTTGGGATGCCGTGGAGGGTGCCGACAAGAAGATTGCCCTGGTGGCCGATGTCTATACGGCAAATGCGGACAACAACCCGAATCCGGCTGTGGTCTATGAGGCCGTGGGACCTGCCCATGAGATTTATGTGGTTGTAGAAATAGAAGGTTACCTGTATCTCACCCGTGGAGCTGTCTTCTCCTATCGCGAATTCCATGAGGCTCTTGACACACCGCGTATGACCGACGAGGAATGGCAGGAGCAATTGAAGACTAATTCCAATAAAGGTATTCCCGAGTGGATGAAGGAAATCATTGTCCCGCTCAATGGAAAATCGCTCGACAACGAGAAGATATTCTATAGTTCAGGTTGCTGATTAAATGAAGAGTGAAGAGTGAAGAATCATTTTTCGACATATTGCCTCCGGGCTGTTTTAGCGTTATTCCTATTCACAGCCACAATATCCGCCTCAAATAGGGCGGCAGCCGATTCTTCACTCTTCACTCTTCACTCTTCACTTAAAGACACTCTTCACTCTTCACTTAAAGACACCGTAGAGGTGCTCTTTACCGGAGATATCCTGCTCGACCGTGGGGTCAGACAACGTATTGAGCATATCGGCATCGAGCACCTTTTCTCGAAAGGCATTGATTCACTGTTCCGCAAGTCTGATTACGTGGTGGGCAATCTGGAGTGTCCTGCCACCAAGACCATCCAGCCCAACTTCAAGAAATATGTTTTCCGCGCTGAGCCGGAATGGCTCTCCGTGCTCCGCGAGCATGGCATCACCCACCTTAACTTAGCCAACAACCATTCCATCGACCAGAACAGGCCCGGACTAGTAGATACCCGTGAGAACATTCTTAAGGCCGGTATTGTTCCCGTTGGTGCCGGTAATAATATGGAAGAAGCCATCCAACCTGTGCTTATCTGCGATAATCCCCGTCCGGTATGGCTGTTTGCCTCTTTGCGGCTGACGCTCGAAAACTACTCCTTCTTGCCCGACAAGCCCTGTGTCTGTCAGGAGAACATCGATTCACTTTGTCAGCGGATTCACCGTCTGCGCCAGTCACAGCCCGAAGCCTACATCATCGTCAGCCTTCACTGGGGAGGAGAACACACCTTGAAACCCGTTCCCCAGCAGCGCAAGGAGGCCCGCCAACTGATAGATGCCGGTGCCGATGTGCTCATCTGCCATCACACCCATACCCTGCAGACCATCGAGGATTACAACGGCCACCGCATCTACTACAGCATCGGTAATTTCATCTTCGACCAACAGAAGCCCATCAACACCCGGGCCTGTATGGTCCGCTTAAAAATAACACGGGAATCATCCTTTGTAGAGACGATTCCCGTGGAAATCCGCAAATGTGTTCCGTATCTTAAATAATACTTATCGATACATCCGTTTCTGTGCTTCAGGCTGGCCGTTGATGTAATGATTCTGCTGGATATACATACCACGGCGAGGACGGGCAATGCGCTGCCCGTTGGGCCGATAGTAGGTTGTCCGGTTAACGGAGCGGGCTGAAGGATTATATCTCTGACTATTGATAGAGGTACTGCTGCCACTTCCGGGTGTCGGTGTCAGAGCCATGTCCGAAAGTGCGGGATAGCCTTTGGCTGCCATCAGCGAGTCCCAAGCAGCAGGCAAATCGATGCTCACGGTAGAGAAGCCTCCACCTGGCATGGTCTGGACCTTGTTGCGAGAGGCATCGCCTGTAATAAGAAATGCTGTGGAACCCTTCTCCATGGTGGGGATGGTAGTCATGGTCTCGGCCTGAGTGTCGTACCAGACGGGAGTAGATGTTGTCTCTCCGCCCTCACTATTGATGATATGAGACAAATATTGGTTGAAGGTATGTTCCCCACCGTCCTTGCACCCTCCGGCATTGGCATAATAGTTGGCAAAGGCTCGCTCGTAGGCCGACCGGCGTGAGTTCTCGACGAGGGCATTCTCAAGTTGATCGATGGTCTTGTATTCGTCCTTCAGGATATTAGCTACAGGTTCGGTCATCAGGATGACGCGGTTGGTGAACTGCTTGCCACTACCCAGTGCGAACTGACACCGCTCGGAGATGTCCCACGCCATGAGTTGCATCACGCGCTCGGGGTCGATGGTAGAGGGAGCCATATTGTTGCCCCACATCAGTGCCGAGGACAGGGTCACGGTATTGTCGTTGATGTTGTAACCGTTCTGCTCGTTCCATGTTTGCCAACCTATGCGGTGGCAAGCCTCTTCGTCTTCTACCAAGCACCACGGCTGCAAGTAGCCGAACGTGCCCATGCGGTTCTGACCTACATAATAACCAGCGAGGTTCTGCAGTGCCAGGGCCATGAAACGGCTGATGGCGGTATTGGCCTCGGCATTGATTTCGCCCTGGGCGCTGCTGATGCCCAACTGCCGACAGACGGGGCCATTCAGCCATGAATAGGGTACCCATGCATGGGTGCTTTGGAGCGTACGGCGGAAGTCGCCACCGCCCATGGCCTTTGTCATGGCTATGAGAATGGGCATATACTCCGGCTTGCAACCTGCCATACATGCGTTCACAGCCACGTGCCACGTTGTCGTGGCTCGATTGGCACCAGGCAGCACGGCGATGGTCTCGTTCCACGCATGGTCGGTATAGTCGAGATAGGTTAGCACCCTCTCGTAGGTGGGCGGAAAAAAAGGTGTGCCATCGCTCCATCCCATCTCCTTGAAATGGGTGTAGATTTCATCGAGTGTGCCGTGGAACACATCGTCGGTGATGCCCTGTACGGCAGGTGTTGACGAATATTCGTCTTGGGTAATGGACGTGGTAAGAGCCGTCACAATTTGCGGCCATGTAACCTCTTGTGTATTCTTGATGAGCTGTTCCTCGGTGTGTGAGGCGAAGGCTCCTGGATAGACGGCCACTCGCAGCACGGGAACACCACAATTGCGGGCGGTGTAACGGGCCTCCTCATCGAAGCCGGGAGCGGTGACAATGACCGAGGGAATGCCTAGTTTCTCTGCCACGATACACGAGCCCGTTTCCTTCGGTGTGCAGATGCCGCAGCCGCCATTGCCTGCAATCACAGCATCCACCTTCAAGTCGATAAGCCGCTGGCGGAACAACTCTGTCGATTGCCGCGTGATTCCTGGTGCTGGATAAGGGCCGGCGATGGGCAATTCGTCATACATGATCACCTTGGCAGAAGGATAATGCTCCTTGATGAGCCGTTTCAGTTCGGGGTGGGTGATGTTATACATAAAGTCCTCACCCACGATGGCGATGGTTTTGCCTTCAAGGGTCGTCAGACGCGGAGCCATCTCGATAGGTTGCACGGTCGAGAAACCGACGGGACTCACCACGTTGTACTTCACTGCCCCTGTGGCATCGGGATCGCATGAGTCGTCACATTGGAAGCGGTCGGACTGCGCTGAGACGAAATTGATCATGAATAATTGAGAACCGAAAATTAAGAATACCAGTCTGAAAATCTGTTTCATTGTCGTTGCACTTTTGAATTGTCTGTTTGCTTATAAGATATCTCAAAAGGCATAAGGTTAAAAAAGCAAGGTCAAAAAATATATTTAGATGCGAGATTTAACTTTCGCAGGCTTCATGTGTCTTATTAATATAGAGAGATAGATTTGGAACAAGATCAATTACACTCAATGCTGCTCGACCCTGCACAGCGTGACGAGGGTTTCCGTAGGCTGATGGAGAAGTATGGCGACCGGCTGTACTGGCATATCCGTCGTATCGTGGTGGGTCACGATGATGCCGAGGATGTGCTGCAGGAGACGTGTATCAAAATCCTGTCGGCCATCGACTCCCTCCATAGCAGCGACCGGCTGATTACCTGGAGCTACAGTATCGCCACACGTGAGTCGTTGCGGCATCTGCACAAGCAGACCCGACTGTTCCAGACTATCGATGCCCTCAGACCCGCACTGATAGGCAAGTTGGAGGCGGAGAACCCAATGGACGGACAAGAGGTGGAGATGACATTCCAGAAAGCCCTGCTCACCCTGCCTACACAGCAGCGCATCGCCTTCAATATGCGCTATTACGACGACATGAGTTACGAAGAAATCGCCGCTGTCACCGGCAAGAACATCGGTACGCTGAAGACCAACTATCACTATGCAACAGAGAAAATCAAGAAATACGTAAAAGACCATAGCCTATGAATGACTACATCAAAATGCCCTATCACGAGACAGATGAATACGTCAGCCGTCTCGTCAGCGACACCACAGAAAGGGTCATCCGCAGCCGGAAAGCCACGAAGTTCATTCCCATAAAAAGGCTTGCTGCTGCAGCGGCAGTGCTCTTGCTGGCGGTGGGTGGCATCACATATTATAAGCAGACTGCAGAGGTGAAACCGCTGATGGCCCAAAGTAAAAAAAGTCCTGTTGACGAGTTTCTCAGTAGTCTGACTGACGAAGAGGTGCAGATGCTGCCCTATTACGAATTGGAGGAAATTGTGGTAGATGACTATTAAAACAAACTGTGTTATGAGACAATTCACGATATCATTACTGCTGATGATTGCGGTCGCAGTATCAGCACAAAACGCTCAGAAAATCAATGAGCGCTACTTTCAGGCTAAAGTGAACGAACTGGCTCTGCGCCTTGAGATGACCGACGGCCAGAAGATGAAGTTTATTCCCATTTATCGCCGCTACAGCGAGGAGATGAGGGCTACTGTCGGAATAAGGCAACGACCGACAAAACCTCTTTCCGACGAGGAACGCTTGGCATTGACTAAACGCAAGATGCAGCGCCAACAACAGGCACAGGCCATCCGACTGCGCTATATAGACGAATTCCACACCGTTCTTACCGTCAGTCAGGTAACCCGTTTTTTTGAGGTGGAGAGTGAGATCCAGAAGAAGTTGTTGCAACGTCGTAGGCGTGCCAATCATTAAATCAAATGATGACGTGTTAGTAATCTTCGAATGTACTCTTTCCTTTTGGTGATTGCGGATAATTCTTTTAAGAATATACAGTTCGGGTATAAAACAAAAGACTAAATTAAAAAATGAACACAGAAAACAGAAGTGAACCCTATAAGTTTTTGTCTAACTTTTAGGGTTCACATCACTACTCATTTGTTTATCGGGGCTTCAATACTACCTACTCCCCTCCATATAGGGAGAGGCCGGGGGCGGATCCCCTATTTTAAAAACTCTGAAGCCAGGCTTTCAGCTCTAGCAGCATCTCGATGTGATACTTAAAGGAAGAGCGCATGCCCCAGCCATGACCGCCAGAAGGATAGACATGCAGGGAGGCGGGCACGTCCTGCTTGTAGCAAGCCTGATAGTAGCTGACACCATTGGCAGGCAAAACAGCATGGTCGTCATCGCTAAGCGCAATCCAGGCACGAGGCGTCATTCTACTTACTTGCAAATCATTGGAATATTCCTTTTCATACTTAGACTTAGCATCAGAGCCCAACAGATTGTCATGCGATCCCTTATGCGTGATATCAGGCATCATTGTGATGACGGGATAGAAAAGAATCTGGAAATTAGGCCCCTGCCCTTGTTTGGAATGCGTAGCAATCGTAGAAGCCAGATGTCCACCTGCCGAGGAACCCATGATGCCCACATCATTCGGATTGATATTCCATTTTGCTGCATTGGCACGAATCAGTCTCATAGCTTCCTCCGCATCTGAGATGGGTACATCTTTTTTGCCGTGAGGCATTCGGTATTTCAACACAATTCCGGCAATGCCAAGCTGATTGAGCCATTCAGCAGCTTGTTTCCCTTCATGATCCATGGCCAAGTGAGAATAACCTCCACCCGGACAAATCAGCACCGCACGCTTCGTAGCCATTTTCTTAGAAGGCAGATAAACATAGATTTTAGCCGTATCGTTAGGATCGGAACTTTTCACTTTGGGCTTTCCCTGCCACACGTTCAATTCGAATGGTTTATCAGCCTGAACTGTTAAAGTAGTTGCCATCATGGCAAAGAGGAATAACAAATGTCGCATATTTATTGATTTTGGCTACAAAGATAAGAAAATAATAACAATTATGAATTAAGAATTAAGAATTATTCTTATCTTTGCGAAAAGTTTATAAACTATTAGCATTATGAGGAAAACAATTCTGACGGCCTTTCTGGCCTTGGCTATGGGTGCACAGGCAAAAGTAACACTTCCCTATTGCATGAGCGACAATATGGTCCTGCAACAGAACACGGAAGCACGGTTATGGGGTAAGTCAACAGCAAAAAAGGTCATAGTCACCACATCCTGGAACAATGCCAAATATGAGGCAAACGTCTCAAAAAATGGCGATTTCATCGTAAAAGTAAAGACACCTGCTGCCAGTTACACGCCATATTCCATCACTTTCAACGATGGAGATGTCGTCACCCTCAAGAATGTGCTTATGGGTGAAGTGTGGGTTTGTGCAGGACAGTCGAATATGGAGATGCCTGTGAAGGGTTTCGGCAACTGTCCCGTGGAAGGTTATAATGAAGAGATAGTCAACGCAAATCAATACAAGGGTGTGCATTATGTGAAGATTCCATCGGTGATGCGTGTAAAACCACAGTGGAACTCCGAGCCTACAGAATGGAAGGAAGTTTCTCCACAGACCGTGGGTGAAGCTTCGGCTACAGGCTATTTCTTCGCCCAGGTTATCAATAAGGCACTCGATGTTCCCGTAGGTCTCATCATGGCCAATAAAGGAGGAAGCCGTGTGGAAAGCTGGCTGACGAAAGAGAACTTGGAAAAATACACCCAGGAACCTACAGACTCCGATGGAATCGTGAAATTTAAACCACAATGGGACTATCATCGTGCCATGCTCTGGGGTAATGGAACATTCAATCCTATCCTCAACTACACCGTTAAGGGCATTCTTTATTATCAGGGCTGTTCCAACGTGGGCGATCCCGGCAATCAGTATTCTGAGCGCATGAAGCTACTCGTAGATCAATGGCGTCAGCAGTTTGGATTGGGCGAGATTCCTTTCTATTTTGTAGAGATTGCGCCTTACCATTACGATAACGTAAACGCTGACAATGGTGCCCGTCTCCGTGAACAACAGTTCAGGGCCTCACAGATTATTCCAAACAGCGGACTGGTATGCACCAATGACCTCGTCTATCCCTATGAGCCTACACAGATCCATCCTTGTCAGAAGAAACCCGTTGGACAGCGTCTGGCTTATCTGGCTTTGAACAAAACTTATGGAATGACGGCAGTAGGTTGCGAGAGCATGTCGTATAAGGACATGAAAATAACAGGCGATTTCATCGACATTCATCTTAACAACACGCTTGGCGCCATTAATCGTTTCATTGATATTGAAGGTTTTGAGTTGGCAGGTGAAGACAAAGTTTTCCATCCAGCAAAGGCTTCGCATTTCTGGCAGCCGGGTGGTGGTTATTGGGATGAGACCATTCGCCTTTCCTCTCCTGAGGTTCCACATCCAGTTGCTATCCGATATTGTTTCAAGAATTTCCAGATTGGCAACCTGAAGAATGCTGCCGGACTCCCGTTGTTCCCATTCCGCACGGATAACTGGTGATTGGGTTTATGGTTGATAGTTTAAAAAGAAAACGACATTGAACTTATTGCCAAGAGATTATCAAAACTAAGAAGTTCAATCCCAGAGTAACAACCATAAACCATAAACTCTTCACCATCAACCAATATGCATTGTTTAGATAAATTCAAATATTGTCCTGCCTGCGGCTCTCAAAAATTCACCATTTCATCGGAGAAAAGTCGCTGCTGCGAGGATTGTGGATTTGAGTTTTTTCTCAATCCAAGTGCTGCCGTCGCTGCCTTTATCCTCAATGAACATCAGGAACTCTTGGTGGTAAGGCGAGCCAAGGAACCTGGCAAGGGTACACTTGACCTCCCAGGAGGCTTTACCGATATCGGTGAAACCGCCGAGGAAGCCGTCATCCGCGAGGTGATGGAAGAGACTGGACTTCCCGTTGAACGGACAGCCTTTCTCTTTTCTCTCCCTAACACGTACATTTACAGTCAGTTTCCCATCCCGACCATGGATTTGTTTTTCCAATGTACCGTAAACGGCTATGCTAATGCTGTGCCTGCCGACGATGCCGCCGAAGTTTTGTGGATTCCCGTATCCGGCTTGAATCCAGCGCTTTTCGGACTAAAGAGTATCAGTCAGGCCGTAGGCAGATTTAAGGCTTCCTTCAAACCTTGAAACCGTCTAGAAAAGTTAAAAAATGAAAAAATCGCATATATAATAAGGTGTATGCGGTTTTTTTGTTCTACATTTGCAGCCCGAAATCTATTAAAGGTTAAAAGCAAAACGCTAAAAAAGTAAATTGAAGTAAAGATATGCAACAAAACTTAGTGATTGTTGAGAGTCCCGCAAAGGCTAAAACGATTGAAAAGTTCTTAGGAAAAGATTTCAAGGTGATGTCGTCTTACGGACACATCCGTGACTTGAAGAAAAAGGAAATCAGTATCGATATGGATTCCCTGGAACCCGATTACGAGATTCCCGATGAGAAAAAGAAACTGGTGAATGAACTGAAGTCTAACGCGAAGAAGGCAGAGAAGATCTGGCTCGCTTCCGATGAAGACCGTGAGGGAGAAGCTATTTCCTGGCATCTTTGTGAGGTGTTAGGACTCGACGAGCAGAATACCAACCGCATTGTCTTCCACGAGATTACCAAACCCGCCATTCTGAAAGCCATTGAGGAACCGCGTCATCTAGATATGAATCTGGTGAATGCACAGCAGGCCCGCCGCGTGCTCGACCGTTTGGTAGGTTTCAAACTTTCACCCGTGCTCTGGCGCAAGGTGAAGCCCGCCCTTTCCGCCGGTCGTGTGCAGAGCGTAGCCGTTCGCCTCATCGTGGAACGCGAGCGTGAGATTCAGGATTTCAAGAGCGAAGCTTACTATCGCGTCAGCGCCATCTTCGGTCTTACCAATGCCGA
>JAEEGL014467165.1_pt1 | contig 13154 bp, 14 predicted proteins | sample 9134231 | NCBI WGS metagenome assembly JAEEGL01 (sample SAMN16246548, study PRJNA631951) | gut metagenome | biome: gut microbiome; feature: rumen; material: fiber-attached | host: Bos | place: Iran: Karaj | collected 2018-10
AAGGAGATCAAGCGGCTTATCAAAGGCATTAAGAAACTGGCAGTGGTGGATTATTCCGATTGCGAACCCCAGGTAAGGCAAGGCTTCACTCAGAAAGTAGGCAGGCTCCTGAACGGAGCGGAAATGCTTATGGAGGTGAAGGACGGCTCTGACATAATGCGTATGTACGGAGTTGTGGACGAAAGGGGAGACAGGGTAAGGAACTTCGTGCTGTTCAGCCCGGAAGACTGCACTCTCATATGCCTCTTCGGAACCATCTCCCTGGATTCCGTGTTGAACATGGCTTCACGCTGATATGACCTACGAACAGTTCTGTGACATCTACCTGCCTTTGACTGACGGCTTCTACAGGGTTGCATATTACATCCTTGAATCGGAGCAGGACGCCAGGGATGCCGTACAGGATCTGTTCATAAAGCTTTGGAATTCAAGGGATACCCTGGACAGCGTGCACAACCCTATGGGGTACGGCATAAGACTGCTGAAAAACTTGTGCATAGACCGGATCCGCAAAGAATCGCGCCTGGCAAGGGCGGATTTGTCAGAAGAGATTCCAGCCGATGACACGGCCGACGGCCCGCAGGCCGCCAAGGAACAGGCGGAGCGGCTTATGCGGGCGGTCAGGAAACTCCCGGAAAGACAAAGGGCGGTACTTGAAATGAAACTGCTCAGAGGAATGAGCAACGAGCAGATATCTAAAGAAACAGGAATGAGCAATCTGGCAGTAAGGGTGATGATCAGCCGAGCCAGGACAAAAATCAAAGAAGCGTTATGAAATCCTTGCAAGAAATAGAAAACATTAGTTTTGACAAGCTTGAAGAGATAGCTCAGGACAGTGCCGTCAAGGTCCCCAAGGACCTCAAGGCGTCAGTCAAGAGTGCCGTGGCAGCCACCGCGATGGGAGAGGCCTCTTCCGCCCGCATTACCCGCAGGCCGCTCTGGCGTCCGTACGCGCTTCTCGCCGTCTTTGCCGCGGCCTGCATCGGAGTCTTCTTCGCCATCCCCCGCACTCCCAAGGACACTTATGACGATCCGCTCATCGCCTACGCCAAGGTAGAAGAGACCTTCGCGCTCATTTCATCCAAGCTCGACCGCGGAGTCGAGTCCGTACGCCAGGTTGAGGAACCCCTGGAAACAGTTAACAGAATAATTAACAACAGCAGATAATGAAAAAGATACTATTGATTGCCCTGGCAGCATTGATAGGCGCCAGTGCTCTTGCCCAGGACGGCAAGACCATCTACAACAAATACTCTGAGGGACAGGGAGTCAGCGCCGTGTACATCTCTCCGGCAATGTTCAAGCTGATGAAGAGGATCCCGGACATAGAACTGGAAGGGGAGAACGTGAATCTCGGCCCGATTATCAAATCCCTGACCGGAATGTACATCCTGAACAGCGAGAATCCTGACGTCAACGAAGATATGAAGCGCGACGTGGACAGGTTCATACGCCGCGGAGACTACGAGATGCTCCTGGAGGCCAAGGAAGACGGCGAGGTGACCCGCATCTACACAATGGGCCCGGAGGCCACCGTAACAGGATTCGTGCTCTTTACCTTCGAGCCGGACGAGTGCAGCTTTATATGCCTGAACGGCGAGATTCCAAGAGCCGCCCTTGAGGAATTGATAAAATAATTTCATATATTGCGTAGGATATTGAGATAATTCAATTAATACGCAGTATATGAAACTAAAAACCATCGCAGTTTTCCTTATTGCAGCCTGCGCTGCTTCATTAAGCCTCTCTGCCCAGAATCCTATCATCAAGGGGCAGTTCAGCGCGGATCCGTCCGCACACGTATTCAACGGCAGAGTTTATGTGTATCCGTCACACGACATTCCCGCACCGGCAGAATATGCCCGCAAGGATTGGTTCTGTATGGCGGATTATCACGTTTATTCCTCTGACAACCTGGTAGATTGGGTAGACCACGGAGTAATCGTTGACCAGTGGAACGTTCCATGGGTGAACTCCGCAGGTTACAGTATGTGGGCTCCTGACTGCAACTACCACAACGGCAAGTACTACTTCTATTTCCCGGCTCCGCAGAAGCCGCGTGAGGGCGTGCGCGGAGGTAACGGAATAGGCGTAGCAATTTCCGACACTCCTTACGGTCCCTTCGTCCCTGAGGCTCAGCCAATCCAGGGCATAGGCGGAATAGACCCCTGCATCTTCATTGATGACGACGGCACCCCGTATCTGGCTTGGGCCGGCCGCGGACTCCAGGTAGCCCGCCTCAAGGACAATATGCTGGAGCTGGATTCAGAGCCTGTAACCATCACCGGAATCCCCAGGGGACAGACAGAGGGCCCGTTCCTGTTCAAGCGCAACGGCAAGTACTATTATACTTTCCCTTGGGTCGAGGACGCTCGCGAGACCCTCGCATACTGTATGGCTGACAATCCTCTTGGCCCGTATACTTTCATGGGCAAGTTCATGGAGCAGTCAGAGACCATCTGCTGGACCAACCACCACTCTTTCATAGAGCTTGACGGCCAGTGGTACCTGTTCTATCACCACAACGACTATTCTCCGTACTTCGACAAGAACAGGTCAGTGTGCGTGGATTACCTGTATTTCAATCCTGACGGAACCATCCAGATGGTAACTCCCACTCTCCGCGGTGTGGGCGTCACCAAGGCGACCTCCCTCATCCAGATAGACCGTTACTCCAACAAGTCCGAGCAGTACGTGGCAGTGGACTTTCTCAATTCCGAGTATACATTCGACGGATGGAAGGCAATCCTCTGGAATACTACTCAGGAGAAGGAACCCCGCTGGATCAGCTATGACAGGGTAGACTTCGGCCAGAGCAATCTCAATTCCGCAACCATCAGGGTTCACTCCCTGGCAGGAGGAAAGATAGAGCTTCGCGCAGACGCCCTTGACGGACCCGTTCTGGCTTCTTTCGACGTTCCTGGAGACTCAGTATGGGCAGAAAGGACAGTGCCTGTTTCAGGAAACGTGAAGGGAGTTCACAACCTCTACCTTCTTATGACCGACGGCAACCACGTCGAGGTTGACTGGGTGAATTTCAAATAGACCAGGGCTGACATAAAAGAGAGAGGCCGCGCCATCCCGGCGGGGCCTCTCTCTTTGTGTGTAATGATTCGATACTGTACAGCTTTTGAAGCTTTTCACAGATCCAAGTCTGAAATCTTGACTTATCATATAATCTAACCATTACAAAGGTACATAGTATTCATTTTAAAAACAAAAAATAAACTTCATTTTGGCATTGCTAACTATTTGATAATCAATAGGGGGTAGGGAGCAAAAACTTCATAGGGCCAAAATGCGGCCTTTTTGGGGCCTCATTTTCCCTCGAGTTCCCGACTTGTCTCCAGAAGATAGGTCTTCAGTTTGGTGCCGTTGAGGGACAACCCAAGCTTGTTGCGGATGATGCTGTTGAACTTGCTGCTGGTGGCACGGCTGAAGAGAGGTTCCATGTCTTTGGAGTACATTCCCATAAGGAAAAGACAGCAGTATCCGATCTCCCATTGGTTGAGGTAATGCTCTTTGAGGAATTCTACGAACTTGGGATGGCTGGCCTCAAAGACCTTGGCAGTGGACAGGATGAACTCGTCTTTATTGTTGAGCAGTTCCAGGATCTCTTCCCTTGCCACCTTCTGGTCTCCTGGATTGGAAGTCATGAATCCCAGCAGGACTTTGTCCAGCAGGGAAAGACGCTGATTGACAATCTTGCGGATGTCATCGTTCATAACTTCAGACTCGTCCTGAGCTGCAATCAGAAGATCCCTTTCTTTCTGAAGGTCATCGTATTCCAGTTTCAGGAAGCTGAGACTTGTATTTGTCCTCATCCAGGCCTTCCTCAAATAATGGAGGGCTATGGAGCCCAGACAAAGAATGAGGACGATAGCCGTTATAAGAGAAGTGCGCAGACGCTCTTGCCTGAGTTCTTCAATCTGCGTCTTGTACCTTTCCTCCATGAACCTGGTGTCGGAATTGAGCACATCCGTCAAATGCGACCTTACTGCCACTGTGGCTTTCTTGCGAGAATCCAGGGCTTTTTGGTAATCCCCTTTCTTCTCGTATATGGTTGAGACACGGGTATAATAATCCCGGTCGAGAAGGTTGGGCGCATAAGTAGCGTAATTATCCAGGATGAAGAGCGCCGAGTCTAGCATTTCGCAGGCGTTATAGGCATCTGAAATTGCGATCCAGGGCCTTTGTCGCCGGTTGGGTATTTGGCTGAAGCAAGAGTCTTTCAGGGCTCTTACATGTGCCGTATCTTGTGCTTCTATGGCTATTCTTATCCTGGTTTCAAGATAGTTGGATCTGATGAACACCGCCAGGCTGTCCCAGTGGGGAGTGAGTACGTCCAGAGCCTGGTTGGCAGAATCGAGGTTATGCAAGTGCAGATAATCGTCTGCGATCGAAACCTGAGAATAGCTGTATCTGTATGGACGTTGGTTGTTCTTGTAATACTCGCTGGCCTTGATGTCATTTTCCAGGGCAGCATGGTAATCGTAATGGCTTTTGTAAATGCTGGATTTAAGGGTGTAGAGATGGGCTGACGTGAACATGTCGTCGGCCTGAGGGATGAAGGACTCTCCCTGGACGAGCCATTCCATAGCCTCTTCGGAGTCTCCGGCATTGTTGGCTATCCTTGCCATATAGTAGTTGGTGCGGAGTTTCTGCTTTGCGCTGCCGTGCTTCTCATAATAATTGACTGCCGGCGCAATAAGACTGTCGCTTGTAATCTGGATGGAATTCATATCCAAGGCTTGGGATATGAGCAAGGAATAATATGCGCGGAGCTGCTCTGTACTGAGATCTTTTTTGTTTATTCCTTGAAGAATTACAAGAGAACTGTCCGGGTGTTGAAGCATAATGCGGTCTGCCCGCTTCAACTCAGCATCTATTTGCTTGTGGCTTGAGCAAGAAAAAAACAGGCAGGTCAGTACTATTAACGGGACAATAGGTCTCATATACGAAATCAAAGTTAGGTTCTTTTTTTGATTTTATTCTTTTCTTTGTAAGAAAAAACGTACAAATGAGCGAAAGAAACAAGACTTTGCTGCTGTTGCACCTGGCCGTACTGCTTGCCGGTGGGACCGGTCTTTTTGGCCGACTGATAAGTCTTTCAGGTCTTCCGCTTGTTTGCTACAGGGTGATGGTGAGCATTGTGTGTATGACCCTGTTCATGTTCTTTACGGGAAAACTTAAGCGAATCCCCCGTTCAAGCGTTCTTATGATAGCGGGCTGCGGGGTGCTTCTGGCAATCCACTGGGTCTTCTTCTATGCCAGCATCCAGGCTTCCAATGTCTCAGTGGGAGTCACCTGCATAGCAACGTCGTGCTTTTTCACCACTCTTTTCCTGCCTATTGTCAACCGCAGCCGTTTCTCCCTGCGGCAGCTGCTCATTAGTTTCATCTCCATAGCAGGAACCCTGCTTATTTTCACTCTGGATGTCAGATATCGTCTGGGAATCGCGTTCGGCCTGCTGTGCGCGGCGGTATACTCGCTATTCTCCATTCTCAATAAAAGGGTGGCGGCAGCTACCGGATCTGACAGCCCCACAATGCTGTTCTACGAACTGCTGGGCGGGGGCACCTTCCTGATCCTTTGTATGCCTTTGATGGCCCTTTTGCGCCCAGGGGTGCACCTGTTGCCTTCTACTAGTGACATATGGGCGCTGCTTCTGCTGGGCTCGGTTTTCACGCTGATTCCTTTTTTGCTGCAGATTCACGCGCTGGCCAGGCTTTCGCCTTTCACCGTTAACGTCACCTATAATCTGGAGCCTGTGTACAGTATCATCTTCGCCGCAATCCTGTTCGGGGAGGCGGCCGAGGTGGGCCTGTATTTCTGGTTGGGTCTGGGCCTGGTTATCCTTTCGGTAGTGCTCCAAACTATTGAAGAAAAGAGAAATACGGATTTTTAAAAGATTTATTAAAATATTTTTAGTAGCTTTACGGATATGTTACTAAAAATAATACTCCTCCTCCTGTTCTTCGCCTTGATGATAGGCGTTGGCATCTATTGCCGCCGTACTGCTACGGACGTACAGGGCTTTGTGCTCGGAGGCCGCAACGTAGGTTCGTGGCTTACCGCATTCGCATTCGGTACTTCTTATTTTTCAGCCGTGATCTTCGTGGGTTACGCGGGACAGTTCGGCTGGAAGTATGGACTTGCCGCAACCTGGATAGGTATCGGCAATGCTCTCATAGGCTCTTTGCTGGCCTGGAGGATCCTGGGACGCCGGACCCGGCTTATGACACAGTATCTGCAGAGCGCCACAATGCCTGACTTCTTCGGGAAGCGTTTCCTGAGCAATGCTCTAAAGGTGGCCGCATCGGTTATCGTGTTCATTTTCCTCATTCCTTATACGGCTTCCCTGTACAACGGACTGTCGCGCCTTTTCAGTATGGCGTTCAACATAGATTATCTGTGGTGTGTGCTTGGAATGGCAGTGCTCACGGGCATTTATGTTTGGGTAGGTGGATATATGGCTACCGCCGTTAACGATTTCATACAAGGAATCATTATGCTGGTGGGTATTTGTGCAGTGATTGCATCCGTACTCAGCGGCAACGGAGGCTTCGGCGCGGCCGTGGAGAGCCTCTCCCAGATTCCGTCCGAGGCCGCGCCCGCGCTGAACGGCGCCTTCGTCTCGTTCCTGGGGCCTCAGCCGATATACCTGCTGGGCGTGGTGCTGCTCACTTCGCTCGGCACCTGGGGACTCCCTCAGATGGTAGGTAAGTTCTACGCCATCCGCAACGAGGCCGCCATCCGCAAGGGAACCTTCATTTCAACGTTCTTCGCAATTATCGTGGCTGGGGGATGCTATTTCCTGGGAGGTTTCGGCAGGCTTTACGGACAGAGCATAGAGTACACGGCTTCGGGGACTCCGGTTTACGACAGCATCGTGCCGTCAATGCTGGCTTCATTGCCTGACCTGATGATTGGAGTAGTGATTATCCTGGTGCTTTCGGCGTCTATGTCCACGCTATCGTCACTGGTGCTCACTTCAGGCTCCACGCTCACGCTTGACATCATAGACCCTGCCGTGGCAAAAGCCCGCAAGGGCCAGCATCTCAGCGAGCGCAGAAAGCTTCTCAGCATCCGTCTGCTGGTGATTTTCTTCATAGCGGTGTCTTCCATCATAGCTATCGTGCAGTCAAAGAGTTCCGTTACGTTCATCGCGCAGCTGATGGGTATCTCGTGGGGAGCGCTCGCGGGCGCATTCCTGGCCCCGTTCCTGTACGGCCTTTACTGGAAGCGCACTACGGCTGCTTCCGTCTGGGCTTCATTCATCGCGGGAATCGTGGTGATGTGCGGCTGTATGTATTGCACTTTCACCGGAAAGACTTTCATCAGCCCTTACTTCACATCGCCTATCAACGCTGGCGTACTGGCTATGGTGCTTGGACTGGTAATAGTTCCTGTAGTCAGTCTTCTTACTAAAGTGCGTGATACTGAGAAGGTTGAGAAGATGTTCGATTGCTACGAGAATACAGTTACCGTGCGTGCTTCAACTTCTTTGGTTGAGGAGCAGGAATCATAGTTTTTTTATTATATTTGTGTTGTACACTAAAATCTAATCATTATGGGAATTTTAATTACCATCCTCATTGGAGCCCTTGCAGGATTCCTGGCAGGCAGGCTCGTTAAAGGCTTCGGCTTCGGCTTCCTTGTTAACCTTCTTGTAGGTATTCTCGGTGGATTCATCGGCGGAAACCTTCTCAACTGGCTCGGCGTAAGCTTCGGAGGCACCATCATCGGCCAGATTCTCACGGCTGTCGTAGGAGCTGTCGTTCTTCTTTGGGTGGTTTCTTTATTCAAAAAGAAATAACATTTGATTCTTTAAAGTATGGCCGGTCAAAGCCGGCCATACTTTTTTACAGCTATGAAAAAGGAAAGGATTGCATTTCTGGACTATCTGCGGGTGTTCGCCTGCTTCCTGGTGATGATAGTCCACGCCAGCGAAAACTATTATCCTGGCCCGGAGTCTACTGATATGGCCGGCCCCCAGGCCATCCTGGCAAACCAGACGGACCGCCTGTGCGTGTCGCTGTTCGACGGTTTCTCAAGGATTTCGGTGCCGCTCTTCATGATGGTGTCGGCGTTTCTGCTGGCGCCCAAGAAGAAGGAGCAGAGCGCGCGGGAGTTCTATCGCCGCCGTTTCGGCAAGATATTTCCGCCTTTCCTGGTTTTCACTGTGCTGTATGCTACTCTGCCTCTGCTTTGGGGACAGATTGACGTTGCCACTTCGCTTCGGGACCTTTCCAGGATTCCTCTGAACTTCCCGACTCTTGGAGGGCATCTGTGGTTCATCTTCCCGCTGTTCGGATTGTATCTGTTCATTCCGGTGATCTCTCCCTGGCTGGAGCAGGCGACTGCGCGTGAAGAGAGGTTCTTTCTCCTGCTGTTCCTCATTTCATCCTGCATGCCTTATCTTAACAGGTGGTTCGGGGAGTTGTGGGGGCAGTGTTTCTGGAACGAGTTCCATATAATCTGGTATTTCTCCGGGTTCCTGGGGTATCTGGTGCTGGCGCATTACATCAAGGAGCACCTGACCTGGGACAGGGGACGGCGTATGGCGGTGGGCACGGCTATGCTGTTGGCCGGCTCTGCTGTTACTATCTATTCGTATTATATCCAGGCTGTTCCGGGTGTGCTGCTGGAGACTCCTGTGCTGGAGGTGGGTTGGAGGTTCTGCTCTATTAACGTGGTGTGCGCTACGGCGGGGGCGTTCTTGCTGTTCACCTGTATTAAGGCGGAGAGGGCGCCCAGGCTCATAGAGTCTCTGTCGCGGTTGAGTTATGGCATATACCTGATGCACATTTTCTGGCTGCATCTGTGGACCATAGTCTCAATGCAGATGTTGCACCTGCCCACGCCGCTTTCCATTCCGTTCATCGCGGTTTGCACCTTCGTGACCTCCGCACTCTGCACCAAGCTCATCTCTCTGCTCCCAGGCAGCAAGTACGTAGTTGGCTGCTAGGTCTTCTGCGCCGGGAAGGTATCTCCCTGTCGTTAGCCTTCGCTTCGCTCATCCCTCCCACGCCATAGGCGCGGGCCCCTCCCGTTCACGAGGCCACGGGCGGCCACGGGCTCCGACAGGGAGATACCTTCCCGGCGCCGGGGTGTGGCTACTAGTGGAGGGAGTTAGGGCCAGAGGCAGGCGTAGGCGGCGGCTTTGGCGGAGAGGGCGAGGGGATAAGCGCGGGAGGTGGATGGCATACGCCACCACCGAAGCGTGCGGCCCCAGGCCGAAACGTCCACGCTGGTGCCGGGGGCGGGAACCTCGACGACTGCCGCAGAGCAGGAAGAGGCGCGCAGCAGGGCTGCCAGTTCTTCCGAGGCTTTGCCGCCGGTGGTGACGATGGTGCAGCAGCGGGGGAGGCGGGCCAGGAGGGCGCCGACGTCCGTGGGCTGCAGCACCTCCAGGAAGGCGTCGCTGGCGTTGTCTTTGAGGCGTCGCACCTGCGAAGCGGTGTCGAAGAAGGCCAGGCCGGCTGCGCGGCAGAAATTGACTACGGCCTCGTAGTCGAAGCGCTTGCCGGCCGAATCTACGAAGTGCTGTGCGTCGCCGAAGTGTACCAGCCCCATTACGCGCCAGAAATCGTTATTGAAATTGGGGTAGAAGAAATCCATTGACCACCTCGCGCGGGGCGGAGGAAAACTGCCCAGAAACAGGATTGAAGCGTCCTGCGGCAGGAAAGGTTCCAACGGATGGGTCTCTATTGTCATCAGAGTGTTTTTATCGGAGCGGTGATGTCCCTTTTGAGGCCCCGGGATGGGGCCTGCGGGTCACATCGAGCCTCGCGGCTCCGCATACGTTCAAGACGCCGATACTTATTGTCGCCCGCTCCCGATAAAACAACAAAAACATCTTCGAGATATGACAGGGACAAAAGTACGGCGTCAAAGTGTCAACTTATGACACAGTATAATTTATTTTGACAATTTGTCTGATAAAGGAGCCTGATTGCACACAACTTTGGCTTTGTCCTTGAGATCCAAGGCGACTTTGCTCAGATCCGGAGCCTTTTCGTCACTGGTGTCGAGAGGCGTAGCCTCAGGAGACTCTTCGCTTAGAGGCTGAGGACAGGGGATGCTGCTCTTCAAAACGATATCCGATTCTTCTCCGCTGCCTACAGGCGGGCGAGGGGTGATGATAACCTTTCCTGGTGCTTCTTTTTTCATAATCGCTTTTATTTTAATTTGTTATTATTGTCTGCTTAGATAATTGTCTATTGCCGTCAAGGCTTCCTGGATGTCGGCTATGTCCGCGGTCTGGTCTGCAACTACCTGATTTATGATCCACATCACAGAATAGAAGCCGTAGTCCGTCTTTATGAATTTTGGCAGGTCTATGGCTCCGTCATATGTAACGGCCTTGACATTGTCTTCGTTAATGGAATTCTCCAACTTGGCATTTCTTTCCGAGATATGCCGGTTGGCTATGTCTACCGTCAGCTGACAGCTGTCGTAGGCGCGGATTATCTTCATTGAAAGGAGGCTGTTCCCCAGTTTCTGGAAGAGGGAAGACGACTGAAGAAGCTCCAGCGCGTCGTTGCTTACGGTGGCGTTCACTTCTGCCAGGATTATTCCGCTGTGGTATTTTATGGAGTCGGCGGGGCAGGAGTCTATGTCCTGACGATGCCTTATCAGGTACTGGGCGGAGGCACGCTCCTGATTCAGGTAATCGTTAAGGGTGTTGATGTCCTGCAGGTTGTTCATCAGTTCCGTACGGACCAGCCAGAGGGCGGACTTGACTTCCTTGCGGTCGTGGGCCTTGTCTATCCAGCCCTGGATGGCAAAGGTGATGAAAACACCCAGGACAATTGAGATGGAGTCAAGCAAGACGCTTTTTACGGAAGGGCTCATAAAATCCGATATTAACCAATTTCAAATATAATAAAAACTATTTAAAATGACTATCTTTGACGTTGGTTATCAGTTAGCAGTGCAAATGAATACAGCAATTCTCCTTCTGCATTGCCCGGACAAGAAGGGCATAATCACAGAAATCACCAAGTTCATATCGGACAATAACGGAAACATCGTTTATCTGGATCAGTATACAGATAACGTTGACAAGCATTTCTTTATGCGACTGGAATGGGAGCTGGACGGTTTCCAGATCCCCAGGGAGAAGATCAGCGAGTACTTCGGCACGCTGTACAGCAAGCGCTACGGCATTGATTATCATGTTTATTTCAGCGACCGCAAGCCCCGTATGGCCATCTTTGTAAGCAAGATGAGCCATTGCCTGTACGACCTTCTGGCCCGCTATGAGGCGGGGGAGATGGACGTGGAGATTCCCTGCATTGTCAGCAACCACGAAGACCTCCGCTACGTGGCAGAACAGTTCAAGATTCCATACTATGTCTGGAACGTGGCTCCCGACCATTCTAACCAGGCCGAGGTGGAGGAGGCCCAGATGGCCTTGATGCAGGAGCTGAAGATAGACTTCATAGTCTTAGCCCGTTATATGCAGATTATCGGTGACAAGTTCATAGCCGAGTATCCTCACAACATAATCAACATCCATCACTCTTTCCTTCCGGCATTCGTAGGCGCAAAGCCCTACCATCAGGCCTATGAGAGGGGAGTGAAGATTGTGGGCGCAACCAGCCACTATGTGACTGCCGAGCTGGATGCCGGCCCCATAATAGAGCAGGATGTGGTACGAATAACCCATAAGGACACTCCTGAGAGCCTTGCCCTCAAGGGAAAGGACCTGGAAAAGATAGTTCTTTCGCGCGCTGTCAAGAAGCATTTGGAAAGGAAAATCCTCACTTTCAAGAATAAAACCATTATCTTTGGATAATGGACAAATCCACTACAGGAGAACGCTGGTTTGCAGCAAGGGTGCGCAGCGGGCACGAACTGGTGATGAGGGCTCGCCTGACGGAGTTGGGCGTGCGCAACTACATCCCCAGCAGGGAGGTGACTCGCGTGCGCGGCCACAAGCGCTGCAAGGTCGAGGCGCCTGTCATCCCCAATCTGATCTTCATTTTCTGCGAGAAGCCTAAAGCCTTCGCGCTGGCAAACGGCTACGGCCTTCCCATAAAGTACCTGATCGACCACTCCACGCGTACGCTGCTGGAGGTCCCCACCAAGCAGCTGGAAGACTTCATCCGCGTGATGGAGGAAGATCCCTCGACGCTCTGCCCTCCTGACCAGGTGTTCCAGCCCGGGCAGAAGGTTCGCGTTATCGCGGGCAACCTCGCAGGCGTGGAGGGCGAAGTGGAGATGCTCCCTAACCGCACCTTCCTGGTAATCAGCGTCTGCGGCCTCCTCCGCGCCCGCATCCAGATTCCCCGCGCCTACGTCAAAGCCCTCTAGACCTCCCTCACACGCCCTGACCTCTCGTCTAGCCCCACCTCCCCCAGCTCTTCTCCCCACCTTTTGTTCAGGGGAGGGGCCTTTTTTGAACGAAAGGCCTCCAAACCCCTCTTTCGTTCAGGAGAGGCGCCAATTTTGAACGAAAGGCCTTTAAGCCCCGCCTCCGTTCAGAGGGGAGGCCTTTTTTGAACGAAAGGCCTCCGAACCCCACTTTCCGTTCAGGGGAGGCGCCCGCGTTCTAGTCGGCGCTTAGGGGGAAGAGGCTGTCCACTTCGTACTGGCTGAGGCCCAGGACGCGGCGGATCTGCCCGTTGGAAGACCTGAAGTCGTAGTGCAGCGTGCGTGCCAGGTCGCTCTTCTGTGCTCTGGAGAGATCACGCAGACTGGAAACTTTGTATCCATCGCGGACCATACTGATGACCTTTGCCATCAGTTCGGCATCTGTAAGGAAATCGGCATCTCCAAACTCCTGCGCCAACTCCTGATAGGCCTCGACGTTTTTCCCCAATTGATTGAAATAGTGATGGGCATCTCTGAATACTCCCATCCCAAACTGTATGGAGCAGTATGAAGAAGGGGCGACATATCCATCCAAGATTGCCCAATCACCGGGCAATTCAGGAGCTCTTCCACGGAACATCTGCCGCTTGGGTGTCAGTTTAAGGTCAGAGTAGCAGATATGGGTGGGAATATCATTGAAATAGAATCTGCCAGTTCCCCAGGGATAGTTGAAAGGAGTATAATTTAGGTCGGCGACATATCCGTTACGGTTTACATAGACAATGTTGTTCCTCAGTGAAACCAGATTGTCGATGCTCTTCATATTAGCC